>Ga0068714_10003841_pt1 | contig 17349 bp, 12 predicted proteins | sample MTBNYHSulfiMetaG_FD_62988 | JGI IMG/M metagenome (GOLD analysis project Ga0068714, IMG submission 62988) | Enrichment culture microbial communities from rom New York Harbor, USA that are MTBE-degrading - MTBE-NYH (New York Harbor Sulfidogenic)... | ecosystem: Environmental > Aquatic > Marine >...
CTCTTCGAGCATGTCGAAGTTGTGTATGAAGCCGCCGCTCGCCATGATGACGGCCTTATTGGCCTTCAGGTAGAGCGTGGTCCCATTGCTGTTGACGGCCGTGATGCCCACGACTTCGCCTGCGGGATTCACGATGAGCTTCTGGCCGGTCGTCTCGTACTTGAAGACGGCGCCCTTGTCCTTGGCGGCCTGCTCGATGATCTTCTGGTGCTCGGCAGGGTTGACCGTGAGGGAGCGCGGTATTGTTGAGCCGGGGGAGGCGCTGACGTTCGCCTGGAACGGTACGCCCAGTGACTTGATCAGGTCGTAGTACGCAAGGTTCTGGTCCGCAAACGTCTGGACGACCTCGGGAACGCAGGTCTCGCCCCAGTCGATGATGTCCTGTGCCATCTGTGCCGCGGTGTCAGTGATCCCGGCGTCGCGCTGCTCCTGAGTGTCGGCAAACATAATGAAGCCGCCGCAGATAGCGGTCGAGGAGTTGGCCGAGGAGATTTGGCTCTGGAGAACGATGACCTTCGCGCCGGCATTGGCTGCTCCGTACGCGGCCGCACAACCGGCGCCGCCGCCTCCGACAACGACAATGTCGGTCTCTTCGTCCCACTTCTCAGGGAGCTGGGTGACGAGAGTGCTGGTGCAGCCCGAGATCATCCCGGCTGCGGCGAGCGTGCCACCTGCGACAGCCGCGGTCCGCAGAAAATCCCGGCGTGAAAGCTTGGAACCGTCCTGATTCATTGCGCTTCCTCCTGTCAGAATGTGCTCGTGATCCTCGTGCGTGAGAACGCGCATCCTCCTCCCCTGTACGCGACCCGCGAATTAGGAATGCTGAGGAATCGTGAACATGATTGCCGAGTAGAGGTTGCGTTCTCCGTAGTGGACTGTCAAGATCGCAGTAGTTGATAGTCGGTGTATTAGCAGTTGATAATCACGACATCGTTCTGGCGTGTCACAGTGCAGCGCTCAGGTGGCGTTTTGGTAACGGGATGTTCACGAATGGCATCACGTAGCAATAATTGCCACGCGATTATCAATTTCCGATACGCGGACTTGAGTCACGAAAACCGAGGTGAGGCGATGAGTCCCGAGAGGATCGACCGTCTGCTGGAGTTCATTCATGACGAGCGGTTCGCCCATATTCGTTCTCTGGCAGCGCGCGAACCCCTGCCCTGGGAGCGGTTTGTGGGGCAGGAAATGCCGCTCGGGTACTCGCCGGAAGAGGTCTGGACGGTGCTGACGGCACTCAGGCGCCAGACGGCGATCGTCTTGCCATTCAAGGCGTACGTCTGGGACGTCGCCGACGCCTGGTACACCCCCACCGAGTCCATGTCTATCCAGCTCCGCGAACTAGAATCCCGGACCTGCTCGGGCTCCGCGCTCGATCGTGCCACCGCCGAGCGCACCAGCCGCTACTTCCTGATACAGCCGATGGTTGAAGAAGCGGTAGCCGCCGCCTGGCGTGATGGTCTGGACGTGAACTACGAGACGGTCCGAGAAGTGCTGCGCAAGGAACGGCCGCCGGCGACGCCCGAAGAGCGGGTGATGTTCAACTGCCACGAAGTCGTCTTCGACATGGAGCGCTACGCCTCGCGGAGAATCACACGGGGCCTCATCGAGGAGCTGTACGAGCGCGTGATCGACGGCGTCGAGTCGCTCAAGGCAACATCGCGCCCCCGGCTGACCGAGATCATCGACAGCGGCTACTCGGATCCCGATGCCGTGCTCGGACTCATCTGCAAGATGGCCAACGGCGAGACGATCGACCCGATGATGCATCCCATCATCAACGCGCTGTCGATGGCGTGCATGTTCTGGGACTTCAGGCCGTTGCCTCAGTGGAGCGCCATCGTCGAGCTGCTCGTTCGCCGGATCTACCTCGTGCGGGCCGGGTATCCCGTGCTCAAGTACCTGCCGTTTTCCAAGGCGAGTCTCGCGTGGGAGCAGGGCCGGATACACGTGCCGGAGGTCCTGTGCACGTTTGCGCAGGCCAATCCTGACTGCGGCGAGGGGCGCGACTGGACATTCCACTTCGCTGTGAACCTGCAGCTCATGATCGCCGAGTTGAACTCCCTCGAGCGCACGGTCTCAACCGTCCAGGAGCGCGACGAGCATCTGCAGGAGCTGCTCAGTCACGACCCCGCGATCAACCACCGCCAGCGTGCGATCCTCACCCAGGCGCTTCGGTTGCCCGATGCCGAGCTCAGAATCGAGCCGCACCGGAAGCTCTACGATGTCGCGTACGCAACGGCCCGCGCAGACTTTCTCGCGCTCGTGGACCTCGGCTTCCTGCTCAAGGAGCAGCGCAACAAGACGTTCGTCTTCCGGGCACGGCCGGATCTGAACGCGCTCATCGAGGCACACGAGGTGAACGGGGCAGTCGGCGGGAAGCGGCGTTAGCGGCCGCGCCCTGCCGACTGCACTGCGCCTCGCCGCTGGCCTCGTGGCGGTCGGCGGTACTCATCTGTTGCCGTCGGGTTTCTTCCGATTGCCGTCTGTGTGGCGGCAAGGGTATACTCGCAGTCTTATCAACCGAACAGCACTATCGGCGTTGATGGGGACGAGTAGAGGTCTATCCCAGCTGCAGAGAGTCGGGGACGGTGGAAACCCGGCGCGGGACGCTTCGAAGATCACCCCTGAGCCACCCGTACGAACGGGCCGGTTGCTCTGAAGCGGACGATCTCCGCTGGAGCCGGCGCTACTAACACGGGTCGGTGGCATCCGTTACCTGCCGCATGAGCAGACACCTCCCCCCGAGCGCTCGCGTTCTCCAGTGCTTCCCGGGATCTGTCGCCATTTCGCCAGCCGGATCCGGTTGGCACACACGCTGCATGCGGCGCTACGGGAGCCCCGTCCCACGAGGGAAGGGCGACGTATGAAGCTTCGCAGCGACTTCATGAAGCAGGGCCCCGCGCGGGCGCCCCACCGCAGCCTCCTGAAGGCCGACGGCCTCACCGATGAGGAGATCTCGCGGCCGTTTGTCGCCGTGGTCAACTCGGTAAACGACGTCATTCCCGGTCATGTTGAGCTCGGGCGCATTGCCGATGCCGTCAAGGCGGGCATTCGCATCGCGGGCGGTACGCCGCTTGAGATCAGCACCATCGGCGTCTGTGACGGCATCGCCATGGGGCACGCGGGCATGCGCTACTCGCTGGCGAGCCGCGAGGTCATTGCGGACTCCGTGGAGATCGCCGTCTCCGCGCACGCGTTTGACGCGATGGTGCTCATCCCCAACTGCGACAAAGTCATCCCCGGCATGCTCATGGCTGCCGCGCGGCTCAATATTCCCACGATTGTCATGTCCGGCGGCCCGATGCTCGCGGGGCGTTGGGGCGGCAAGCACGTGGACCTGGACTCGGTCTTCGTTGCCGTGGGGGCACACGCGGCAGGCGATGTCAGCGACGAATCGCTGACATCGCTCGAGAACGCGGCGTGCCCCACGTGCGGCAGCTGCTCGGGGCTCTTCACCGCAAACTCCATGAACTGCCTGACCGAGGCGATCGGCATGGCGCTGCCGGGCAACGGCACGGTGCCTGCCGTCTACTCGGAGCGCATCCGGCTCGCCAAGCATGCGGGCATGCAGATCATGGATCTCATCAAGCATCACGTCACGGCGCGGGACATCATGACGCCTGCGGCGATCAAGAACGCGATGACGCTCGACATGGCGTTTGGCGGTTCGTCCAACACCGTGCTGCATCTCACAGCGATCGCCGCCGAGGCGGGGTATCCGATCACGCTCGATGACTGGTCGGCCGTTTCGGCAGCCACACCCAATATCGTACGCATCGCCCCGGCGAGTGAACTCCACATGGAGGACCTGTACTTCGCGGGTGGCATTCCGGCGATTATGGCCGAACTCGCCAAAAAGAACCTTATCGACACGACCGCACGCACTGTTGCCGGCGGCACGATCCGGGACATCATCAAGCGCTCCGACGGTGCCGACGGGGAGGTCATTCGCTCGATCAACGGTCCCTATCTGGCCGAGGGCGGCCTGCGCGTCCTCCGCGGCAACCTCGCTCCGCGCGGCGCGGTTGTGAAGCAGTCGGCGGTGGCGCCCGAGATGCGCCAGCACTCGGGGCCTGCACGGCTCTTCAACTCCGAGGAAGACGCGGTTGCCGCCATCTTTGGCGGGAAGATCGTTGCGGGTGATGTTGTCGTGATCCGCTACGAGGGCCCCAAGGGCGGGCCGGGCATGCGTGAGATGCTGTCGCCCACCTCGGCGGTCAAGGGCATGGGGCTTGCGCGGAGCGTTGCGCTGATTACCGATGGCCGATTCAGCGGGGCCACGTCGGGCGCGTCGATCGGACACGTGAGCCCGGAGGCGGCAGTTGGCGGACCGATTGGTCTGGTTGAAGAGGGCGACACGATTTCGATCGACATCGATGCGGGTACGCTCACGCTTGAGGTAACTGATGAGCGTCTCGGCATGCGCGCGCGTGAACACGCGGCGCCCGAGCCCAAGGTCAAGAGTGGCTATCTCGCCCGGTATGCACGTTTCGTGACGGGCGCTGAGCGGGGAGCGGTACTGGAATGAGTGACACACGAATGAGTGGCACACACACGAGAAACAGGAGGTGATGGCATGAAGGTCAACGGCGCGGAAGCGCTGGTGAAGTCACTGCAGGCGGAGGGTGCTGAGGTCGTATTCGGCTACCCCGGCGGCGTTGTGCTGCCGATCTTTGACGCGCTCTATGCGACAGACGGTCTGCGGACGATTCTCACCAGGCACGAGCAGGGAGCCACGCATGCTGCCGACGCGTACGCGCGCGTCTCGGGCAAGCCGGGTGTTGTGATCGTAACGAGCGGACCGGGTGCGTCAAACACCATCACCGGCATCGCAAATGCATACATGGATTCGGTCCCGCTCGTCGTCATCACGGGGCAGGTTGCCACGCACGTCCTCGGTACGGACGCCTTTCAGGAGATCGACACGACCGGCATCACGATCCCCATCACCAAGCACAACTACCTGGTTGACGAGGCCTCGGACATTCCCCGCGTGATCGCCGAGGCGTTTCACATCGCCCGCACCGGGCGCCCCGGGCCCGTGCTCGTGGACATTCCGGTTGACGTGACGCGCGGAGAGTTTGAGTACGAGCACCCCGCGAGCGTGAACCTCCCCGGCTACAAGCCGACGCTCAAAGGGCACGTGCGTCAGGTCAAGGAGGCAGCGTCGCTCATTTCCAAGGCGCGCAAGCCGCTGCTCTACATCGGTGGGGGCGTGCTCGCCTCAAGCGCCTGGAAGGAACTCAAGGAGCTCGCCGAGCTGATGCAGCTCCCCGTGGCAACCACACTCATGGGCAAGGGCGCCTTCCCCGAAGACCACCACCTCTTCATCGGCATGCCGGGGATGCACGGCGCCAAGTACACGAACTACGCGATTACCGAGACGGACCTACTCCTCGGCGTAGGCGTGCGCTTTGACGACCGGGTGACCGGCAAGCTCGCCACGTTCGCCACCAAGGCCAAAGTCGTGCACGTGGACATCGACCCGGCCGAGATCGGCAAGAACCGCGGCGTGGACGTCCCGATCGTGGGTGACGCGAAGACCGTGCTCGCCGCGATCATCGAGGAGTTGCGCAAGATGGCCGCGCAGCCGCGCACCGAGGCATGGATGCGGCTCATCGATGACTGGCGCACGCGCTACCCGTACCACTATCACGCGAGTGAGACGTCGATCTTGCCCGAGTACGCCGTGGAGCGCGTGCGCGAACTGACGAAGGGCCGCAAGACGATCTTCACGACCGAGGTCGGCCAGAACCAGATGTGGGCGTGCCAGTACCTGTGCGTGACCGAGCCGCGGACGTGGGTCTCCTCCGGAGGGCTTGGGACGATGGGTTTCGGGCTACCGGCGGCGATCGGGGCGCAACTTGCGCACCCGGACCACCTCGTCGTCGATATCGCGGGCGATGGCTCGATCCAGATGAACAGCCAGGAGCTGGCCACGGCGGCCATCAACGGACTACCGGTCAAGGTCGTCATCCTCAACAACGGCTACCTCGGCATGGTGCGGCAGTGGCAGGAGCTCTTCTACGGGCACCGCTACTCGTCCTCAACACTCCCGCAGGACTGCCCGGACTTCGTGAAGCTCGCCGAGGCGTACGGCGCGCTCGGCCTGCGCGCGACGACGCCGTCGGAGCTCGATGCGGCGCTCCTGAAGGCGTTTGATCACCCCGGCCCCGCGGTTGTGGATGTCCGAGTGGAGCGCGAGGAGAACGTCTTTCCAATGGTCGCCCCGGGCGGCTCGATCGATGAGATGCTCGGCGGTATTCCGGGCGGCCCCGTCTCCGACATGCTTGACGGAGACCTGCTCGAGGAGGTGTGGGAGTAATGAAGCACACGCTTTCCGTGCTTGTGGAGAACAAGCCAGGCGTGCTCACCCGTGTGGCGTCGCTCTTCGCGCGCCGCGGGTTCAACATCGATTCGCTCGCCGTTGGTGTGACTGACGACCCCACGCTGTCGCGCATGACGATCGTCGTCTCGGCGGCGGACGAAAACGCCCTCGAGCAGGTTACGAAGCAGCTGCACAAGCTCATCAACGTACTGAAGATCCAGGATCTCGATCCGGCCGACATGATCGACCGGGAGCTCGTTCTCTACAAAGTGAACGCTCCGGCCGAGAAGCGGCACGAGATCATCGAGATCGCAAACGTCTTCCGCGCCAAGATCGTTGACGTGGGGCGTTCGAGCCTGACCATCGAGGCGACCGGCACAACGGACAAACTCGCCGCGATGGAAGACCTGCTTCGCGCGTACGGCATCAAGGAACTGGCACGGACCGGCAAGATCGCTCTCTCGCGCGGACAGCGCGAGGCGGGCTAGCACCACCACGCACGACCCGGTATCACCGGCATCACCCGTCAAAAGACGCCCCGGACTGCGGGGCGCAAGGAAGAGGAGACAGCTATGGCGACCGTCTACTACGAGCAGGACTGCGATATCTCCCTGGTGCGCGATCGCAAGATCGCGGTGATCGGCTACGGCAGTCAGGGTCATGCGCACGCGCTCAACCTGCACGACAGCGGCTGCGATGTGCGCGTGGGTCTGCGCCCGGGCTCGAAGAGCTGGGACGCTGTCAAGGAGGCTGGACTCAAAGTCATGACACCGCGCGAAGCCGCCGGTGAGGCCGACATCATCATGATGCTCACGCCGGACGAGACGCAGGCGCACACGTACTACTCGGAGATCCACGAATCGATGAGCGCGGGCAAGGTGCTTGCGTTTGCCCACGGCTTCAACATCCATTTCAACCAGATCACGCCTCCCGAAGACGTGGACGTCATCATGATCGCCCCCAAGGGCCCCGGTCACATGGTGCGCCGCACGTTCACCGAGGGCTCGGGCGTACCGTGCCTGATCGCTATCTACCAGGACGCAAGCGGGCGTGCGCGTGACATCGCGCTCGCGTGGGCACTCGGCATCGGCGGCGCACGCGCGGCCGTGATCGAGACGACGTTCTCCGAGGAGACCGAGACCGACCTCTTTGGCGAGCAGGCCGTGCTCTGCGGCGGCCTCACGCACCTCGTGCAGGCGGGCTTTGAGACGCTCGTTGAAGCCGGCTACCAGCCAGAGATCGCGTACTTTGAGTGCATGCACGAGGTCAAGCTCATCGTGGACCTCATGTACGAAGGCGGCATGGCCAAGATGCGCGACTCGATCTCCAACACCGCCGAGTACGGCGACTACGTGACCGGCCCGCGCATCATCACGGACGAGACCCGCGAGGCCATGGCCCAGGTGCTGTGGGAGATCCAGAACGGCACCTTTGCGCGCAACTGGATCCTCGAGAACCGCGCGGGTCAGCCCCACTTCAAGGCCATGCGGCGGATTCATGCCGAGCACCTGATCGAGGACGTAGGCGCGGACATGCGCTCCATGTTCGCCTGGATAAAGAAGGACTAGGTGACCCACATGCAGAAGAAGTACTTGATGACGCCAGGCCCCACGCCGGTACCGGCCGAGGTGCTGCTCACGCAGGCCGCGCCGATGATCCACCACCGCACGCCGGACTTCTCGGCGGCGTTTGCCGAGGCAATCAAGGGCCTGAAGTACGTGTTCCAGACCGAGGGCGACGTGCTGCTCTTCGCGTCTTCGGGCACCGGCGTCATGGAGGCCGCGATCGCAAACTGCTTCTGCGCGGGTGACACGGTCATCGTGTGCCGCAACGGGAAGTTCGGCGATCGGCAGAAGAACATCTGCCAGGTCTACGGCCTGAATGTCATCGACCTCCAGTACGCGTGGACGGAAGTCGTCCGCCCGGCCGACGTAGAGGCCGCCCTCAAGGCCAACCCGGAGGCGCGCGGCGTCATCGTCACGCAGTCCGAGACGTCCTCGGGTGTACTCAATGACGTCAAGGCGATCGGCGCGATCGTGCGCGAGTATCCGGAGACCGTGCTGATCGTGGACTCCATCACCGGCATCGGCGCCGTTGACTGCAAGACCGACGAGTGGGGCCTGGACGTTGTCATGACGGGCTCGCAGAAGGGCCTCATGCTGCCGCCGGGTCTGGCCGCCTGTACCGTTTCCGAGAAGGCGTGGCGCGCCTACAGCCGCTCGACACTGCCCAAGTTCTACTTCGACTGGATGAAGTACAAGAAGAACATCGAGAAGGACACGACGCCGTTCACCCCGGCCGTGTCGCTCGTGCTCGGCCTGAACGTGGCGCTCAAGATGATCATGGACGAGGGCCTCGAGAACACGATCGCCCGTCACAGCATGCTCGCCGAGGCGACCCGCAAGGGCTGCGAGGCACTCGGCATGAAGCTCTTTGCGCCGGAAGAGGGCCGCGGCAGCGCGGTCACGCCGGTCTGGGTGCCCGAGGGCATCGACGGCAAGAAGATCGTCAGCATCCTCAAGAACAAGTACGGCATCACGATCGCCGGCGGTCAGGACGACTACACCGGCAAGATCTTCCGGGTGGGCCACCTCGGCTACTTCGGCCCGTTTGACATCATTACCACCCTGGCCGGTCTTGAGATGACGCTCGCCGAACTCGGCTACGAGTTCGAGCGCGGCGCGGGTATCAAGGCCGCCGAGTCCGTATTCATGGGGGAGTAGACATGAAAGTACTGGTAGCTGAGAAGATTGGTGAAAGTGGTGTAGAACTCCTCAAGAAGGAGTTCGAAGTAGACGTCATTACCGGTCTCACCCCCGATGAGCTCATCGCCGCCATCCCGGCCTACGATGCGCTCATCGTACGTTCGGCCACCAAGGCCACGCGCCCGGTCATCGAGGCGGGCGTGAACCTCAAGATCATCGGCCGCGCGGGCGTCGGCGTGGACAACGTGGACGTGGCCGCCGCTACCGAGCGCGGCGTCATCGTCTGCAACGCGCCCACGTCCAATATCGTGTCGGCGGCCGAGCACACGATTGCCCTCATGCTCGCTCAGGCGCGAAACATCCCGCAGGCCAACGCGAGCATGCACGCATGCAAGTGGGAGCGCTCCAAGTTCACCGGCACCGAGGTCTACGAGAAGACCCTCGGCGTGGTGGGCCTCGGCCGCATCGGCACGCTCGTGGCCGAGCGCGCGCAGGGACTCGGCATGAAGGTCGTGGCGTTTGACCCGTACGCAACGCCCGAGCGTGCGGCGCAGCTCGGCGTGGGGTACGCGGCCACGCTCGACGCACTGCTGCCGCAGGCGGACTTCCTGACGGTGCACCTGCCCAAGACCAAAGAGACGATCGGCATGTTTGGCGCGGCGCAGTTTGCGCTCATGAAAGACGGCGTGCGCCTCATGAACACCGCCCGCGGCGGCATCTACGAGGAAGCGGCGCTCATCGAAGCGCTCAAGAGCGGCAAGGTCGCAAGCGCCGGCATTGACGTCTACGAGGTTGAGCCGTGCACGGACTCGCCGCTCTTCGCGTTCGACCAGGTCATCGTCACGCCGCACCTCGGCGCATCAACCGAAGAGGCGCAGGATCGCGCCGGCTATCAGATCGCCGAGTTCGTGGCGGCGGGTCTGCGTGGCGACATGGTCTCCACCGCCGTCAACATCGCGCCGGTTGCCGCCGACGTCATGGAGCAGGTTGGCCCCTACATCGCGGTTGCTGAAGGCCTCGGCAAGGGTCTCGCGCAGATCACGCGGGGAGCGGTCTCCGAGATCGACATCCTCGCGGTTGGCCATTTGGCCGAACTTGACACGCGTGTCCTCAAGACCGCGTTCCTGAAGGGCCTCCTCACCGTGGCCACCCAGGACTCGATCAACTTCGTGAACGCAAACTACTACGCCGAGCAGCGCGGCATCGTCGTCACCGAGTCCAAGCGCACCGACAGCACGGACTACGTGAGTGCGCTCTCCGCAACCGCCAAGACCGCCGAGGGCGACGTGCGCCTTGCCGCCACCATCATCGGCAAGAAGAACGAGCCGCGTCTCGTCCGGTTCAACGAGTTTGAAATCGACATGGCGCCGGCGCACCACATGATCTTCCTGCAGTACGAAGACGTTCGGGGTGTTATCGGCAAGGTGGGCACCGCCCTCGCTGCCGCTGGCATCAACATCGGCGCGATGCAGGTTGGCCGGACCGAGCAGGGCGGCGCCGCACTCATGGGCGTAACAGTTGACTCTCCGGTCTCCGATGAGCTCATCAAGAGCATAGCCGCCGAGGTTGGCGCGGCTCCGGCGTGGGGCGTGGATCTGTAGGGAGTTGCGCGATGGCCGCAGAAGCGGCAAGCATGACAGACGCGGTGGGAGTCCCGGTCAGGGGCTCCCATTGTGTTTCCTGCCCGGCTGCTGTCCGTCCGCGCCGACCCGTCTGCCGACCGGCTTGTGCCGTTTGCGCTGGTCACGGCCACGCTATGCTGGTCACCCGTCCAGGCACTGCGGTATACTCCAGCCATGAAGTGCGCCGCTCACATCACGCTTGCCCTCTACGGACGACTTATCCAGCCGGCCGCCGTCTGCTGACGGCGTGTGCCGGCTTCGTCATCCGTAATCACCTCAAGGCAAGGAGCCTCTCATGAGCACCTCAGATACCCCTACCATACCCGTACCCGGACGCGTGCTCATCTTTGACACCACTCTGCGCGATGGGGAGCAGTCGCCCGGCGCGAGCATGAACACCGCCGAGAAACTCGAGATCGCGCGCCAGCTTGTCCGCCTCGGCGTGGACGTCATTGAGGCGGGTTTTCCTGCCTCAAGCCCCGGTGACTTCGAGAGTGTCAGCCGCATCGGCGCTGAGGTTGGCGACGCGGCGATCGTGTGCGGTCTCTCGCGGGCACTGCCCTCGGACATCGAAACGGCGGCCCGCGCGCTCGAGACTGCGGAACACCCGCGGATCCACACGGGAATCGGCGTCTCGGAAAGCCACCTGCGTGACAAGCTGCGCATCGGCCGTGAAGAGGCGCTGGAGCGTGCGGTTGCCGCCGTGACACTGGCGCGGTCGTTCGTCGATGACGTCGAGTTCTACGCCGAGGATGCCGGCCGCGCCGATCCTGCGTTCGTGCGGCAGATGGTCGAGGCCGCCATCGAGGCGGGCGCGACAACCATCAACATACCGGACACGACCGGGTACTCATTCCCGGCGGTCTTTGGAGAGCTCATCGCCGGGATCATTGCCAACGTCCGCGGCGCCAAAGACGTGGTCTTCTCAGTGCACTGCCATAACGATCTCGGCATGGCGACGGCCAACGCGCTTGCGGGCGTCAAGGCCGGCGCGCGGCAGGTTGAGTGCACCATCAACGGCATCGGCGAGCGTGCGGGCAACACGGCGCTCGAAGAGATCGTGATGGCGATCCGCCAGCGGCCGGACGTCTTTGGCTGCGACACGCGCATCAACTCGCGCGAGATCCTGCGCACCTCGCGCCTGGTGAGCTCGATCACCGGCATCAACGTGCAGCCCAACAAGGCAATCGTCGGCGCAAACGCGTTTGCGCACTCGAGCGGCATCCACCAGGACGGCGTGCTCAAGGAGCGCTCTACCTACGAGATCATCGACCCGGCCGATGTTGGCGCGGGCGGAAGCTCGATCGTGCTGACCGCCAGAAGCGGCCGCGCGGCGCTCCGGCACCGGCTGGCCGAACTCGGCTACGCGATGCCGGACGATGAGTTTGAGCGCGTGCACGAAGCGTTCCTGCTGCTCGCCGACAAGAAGAAGCAGGTCTACGACGAGGACCTGGAAGCGCTCGTCGGCGAGAGCGAGCGCATGGTGGGAGAGGTGTACCACCTCGAGCAGGTGCACGTGAGCTGCGGCGAGCCTGGCATCCCCACGGCCACCGTGGAACTCATCCGCCAGGACGGCGAGCATCTCATCGACTCAAGCCACGGCAACGGCCCGGTTGACGCTGTCTACAACGCGATCAATCGCATCGTGCAGGTGCCGAACGACCTCTCCGAGTTCAGCGTCCAGGCCGTCACTCGCGGCATCGACGCCCTCGGCGAGGTGACCATCCGCGTCACGAGCGAAGACGGACGTGTCTTCACCGGCCGTGGCGCACATCCTGATATCATCGTGGCCTCGGCAAAGGCGTACACGAACGCGTTGAACCGCCTGCTTGTGGCACGTGACCCGTCGACGATAGAGGAGATCTAGCCCATGCCCCGACCGATGACTGTCACCGAGAAGATCCTCGCAGCCCACGCAGGGTTGCCCGAGGTTGCGCCCGGCCAGCTGATCGAGTGCAATCTCGATCTTGTGCTCGCCAACGATGTTACGGCGCCGATCGCCATCAAGGAGTTCCGCAAGATCGGCCTTGAGAAGGTCTGGGACGCCACGAAGATCGCACTCGTTCCGGACCACTACACGCCCAACAAGGACATCAAGAGTGCCGAGCAGGCCAAGATGGTCCGCGACTTCGCCCGCGCGCAGGACATCACGCACTACTACGAGATCGGCTGCATGGGCGTGGAGCATGCGCTGCTTCCCGAGCAGGGTGTTGTAGGCGCTGGCGATGTGATCATCGGTGCCGACAGCCACACGTGCACGTACGGCGCGCTCGGCGCCTTTGCCACCGGTGTGGGTTCCACCGATGCCGCCGTTGGCATGGCTACCGGACGGGCATGGTTCAAGGTGCCAGAAACCCTCAAGTTCAACGTAAGCGGGAGGCTCAATCCGGGCGTTTCCGCAAAAGACCTCATCCTCCACATCATTGGCATGATCGGCGTGGACGGCGCCCTCTACAAGGCGATGGAGTTCACCGGCGAGGCGATCTCGGCGCTCGACATGGCGGGCCGCATGACGATCTGCAACATGGCGATCGAGGCCGGCGGCAAGAGCGGCATCATCGCCGTTGATGAGGTCACGCGCGCGTATCTTGACGGCCGCACCGAGCGCCCGTGGGTCGAGTATCACTCGGATATGGACGCGGTCTACGCGCACGTCTACGAGATTGCCGCTGCCGACGTGGTGCCCACGGTTGCGTTCCCGCACCTGCCGTCCAATACGCGGCCGGTGGCCGATGCGCGTCACGTTACGATCGACCAGGTTGTCATTGGCTCATGCACGAACGGCCGCTTTGAGGACATGCGTGTTGCCGCCGATGTTATCAAGGGCCACAAAGTGCATCCCGACGTGCGGCTCATAGTGATTCCCGCGACCCAGCAGGTCTTCCGCGACATGATCCACACTGGCATCATGGACATCTTCCTTGAGGCGGGCGCCGCAGTCTCCACCCCAACGTGCGGGCCGTGTCTCGGCGGACACATGGGCATCCTGGCGGCGGGCGAACGCGCGCTTGCCACGACGAATCGCAACTTCGTAGGCCGGATGGGCGACCCCACGAGCGAGGTCTATCTCGCTGGGCCGGCGGTCGCTGCCGCCACTGCCGTGCTCGGCCACATCGCCCTGCCCGAGGATCTGAACTAGGAGACCCGAGATGAACTTCACCGGCACCGCACACAAGTATGGACGTGACGTCGATACTGACGTCATCATCCCGGCGCGCTACCTTAACACCTCGGACCCGGCCGAACTCGCGCTGCACTGCATGGAGGACCTGGACACGGCGTTCGTTTCGAAAGTGAGGCCCGGCGACATCCTCGTGGCCGACGAAAACTTCGGGTGCGGATCGTCGCGCGAGCACGCGCCGATCGCCATCAAGGCGGCAGGGATTTCGGTCGTGATCGCCAAGAGCTTTGCGCGCATCTTCTACCGCAACTCGATCAACACCGGTCTGCCGATCATGGAGGCGCCGGATGCCGTTGACGGGATTGCTGATGGCGACCAGGTCTCGGTTGACGCCGACACGGGCACGATCACGAACATCACCACCGGCGCCGTCTACCAGGCGCAGCCGTTCCCGCCGTTCATCCGCGAGATCATCGAGCAGGGCGGTCTCGTGGAAGCCACGAAAGCGAAGGTGGGCCAGTGAGTGCGGCGGATGACGGCTCGGCGGCAGCGGGTGCCGAAGCTTCGACGTACCGCATCTGCCTACTCCCCGGCGACGGGATCGGCCCGGAGATCATAGCCGAGGCCGTCAAGGTTCTCGGCGTGATCGGCGCGCGCTACGCCGTGACCTTCGACTTCACCGAGGCGCTGCTCGGCGGGATCGCCATCGATGAAACCGGCTCGCCACTGCCGCAGGCAACACTGGATGCAGCCCACGCGGCGGATGCGGTGCTGCTTGCCGCCATCGGTGGGCCGAAGTGGGACACAACGGATCCAGACAAGCCACGGCCCGAGCAGGGACTGCTTGGGATCCGGAAGGCGCTGGGGCTCTATGCCAATCTTCGGCCGGTGCGCATCTTCGAGGCCCTGAAAGACGCGAGCTCGCTCAAGCCCGAGTACCTTGAGGGCGTGGACATGCTCATCGTGCGCGAGTTGACCGGCGGTCTGTACTTTGGAGCGCGCGGCCGCGAGAAGGACGTTCCGGGTGCGGCCACTGGCGGCGGTGCGGGTATGCGCGCGTATGACACGCTGGACTATCGCGAGTATGAGATCGAGCGCATTGCGCGCACCGCGTTTGACGCGGCGCGGACGCGGCGCGGACGCGTGCACTCGGTGGACAAGGCGAACGTCCTCGAGTCCAGCCGCCTCTGGCGTGAGGTCGTGCACCGCGTCCATGCAGCTGAGTATGCGGACGTGGAACTCATCGACCAACTGGTGGACAACACCGCCATGCAGCTCATCCGGTGGCCCGCGCAGTTCGATGTGGTGGTCACCGAGAACATGTTTGGCGACATTCTCTCGGACGAGGCCTCAATGCTCACCGGTTCGCTCGGCATGCTCGCAAGCGCGAGCCTCGGCGACGGCACGGCGCTGTACGAGCCGAGCCATGGGAGCGCGCCCGACATCGCAGGGCAGGGGGTCGCCAACCCGCTCGCCACGCTGCTCTCCGTTGAGATGATGCTTCGCTACAGCTTCTCGATGCACGAGGCCGCCGACGCGCTTGCCGAGGCGATCGAGAGCGTGCTTGCCGACGGCTGGCGCACACGGGACATCGCGGATGCGGCAACGGACTCCGAGCACGTCGTGGGCACCGCGGCGATGGGCGATCTGGTGGTCGAGCGGCTTCTGGACGCGTAGTTGTCGCGGCGCGGTCACCGCTGAAAGCCGGGCGGCAGGCAGCACCGCAGCGACGGGCAGTGATTGGTGACCGCGGGCGATAGGCGGCGGTCACGGCGCTGGCACAGGCCCAGGCGCGAGCGCTAACCGGTAATGCGCTCCGCAAGCCGCTTGAAGCGGCGCTCGGGATCGAAGTACTCGCGTGCCCACGAGGCCGCCTCGGCATCCGGACGTCTGTCGTAGGCGTCCGCGAGCTCCCGGAGTGCGGTGATGAGCCCGTCGGCATCTCCGTGCGCCACGAACAGGGTGTGGTCGAACGGCCGCGAGTACACCACCGTGCGCCCGCGCGTGAGTGCCTCGGCAACCGTGGCGCCGATCGAGTCGTATTCGACCATGCGCACGACGCATGAAACGGCCGCGTACCACGGCTCCATGTTGTGCTGCCATCCGAGGAAGCGGACGTTGCCGGGAGCATTTGTGGCCCACGATCCGGTGCCGCCAACGATGAGGAACTCCACATCGGGTAGAGCATGCGCGGCCGTGAGGACTTGGGGCCCTCCATAGAACTCCCGCCGGGCGTCGGGGACGTAGCTCAACACCGTGAAGCGCTCGGGCATCGGTGGTATCGACACGGCGGGCAGAGCCCCTGACCAGGGAAAATCGATCACCTCTGCCTCGATACCGATGGTCGCGAGGTCGCGTGCGAGCGGGGGAGAGCCAGCGATGTGTTCGTTGGCGCCAGCTTCGCGGATGAGCGCTCGTGCGGCGCCGCTACGAGCCGCCGCGAGAGCGCGGAAGACGTCGGTCCCGATCCAGTACTGGATGACGCGGATCGGATGGGAGCTGTGCCGTCTCACGAGACCGAATGCCGCGGTGAACGCACGGCCGCGGACCGTTTGGGCACCGGGCCTGAAGCCGACGAGGACGACCGTCTCCGCATGCGAGAGCGTGCGCCATGCAGAAGCGTTCAGTGCCTGTGCGGCGCTGTCGAACGGTGCCGTCCCGACGCGCACTTCCGCCCAGCGCTCGAGCCCTTCGGCAAGCACGCGGCACCAGTGGCCCTGGCCGGTCAGGACTATTGAGTGTGAGAGATCCTGCATTGAGCCCGTCTTCGATTGGTGGCCGGCCTATTGTAGCGATTGCTTGGGGCGGGGCGGTATACTGTCCGGAACTGTTCGTGACCAGCGCGCAAAGGGGGCCACCATGGCCGCAGTGACCGAAGTCGATTTCATCTGGATGGACGGGAAGCTCGTTCCCTGGCGTGAGGCGAACATTCACGTACTTACGCACGGCTTGCACTATGGTTCGGGCGTATTCGAGGGCATTCGGTGCTACGAAACGGAGAGCGGTCCGGCCATCTTCCGTCTGGCAGACCACATGAAGCGGTTCGAGCGCTCCGGCAAGATGATCTGCATGGACATACCGTACTCCGTCGACGAGATGATCGAGGCAGTCAAGGAGACCGTGCGGGCGAGCAAGCTCCAGTCCTGCTACATCCGGCCGCTCGCGTTTCGCGGCTATGGTGAGATGGGCGTCGACCCGATGGCAGCGCCGGTCCAGGTGATTGTCGCGGCGTGGTACTGGGGCGCGTACATGGGTGAAGAGGCGCTCATCCACGGCATGGAAGTGGGGGTCTCCTCGTGGCGCAAGCACAGCATCAATGCTCTGCCGCCAGCGGTAAAGGCATGCGGGAACTACCTGAACTCATCGCTCGCGCGCATCGAGGCCAACCGTCACGGCTATGCTGAAGCGGTACTGCTGAACGAGGACGGCAAAGTCACGGAAGGCACAGGCGAGAACATCTTCATCGTCCGCGATGGCATCATCTCCACGCCGCCCGTTTCCGACGGCATTCTCGAGGGCATCACGCGTGATTCGATCATGGTGATCGCCGACGAGCTCGGCTACGACGTC
>Ga0068714_10003842_pt1 | contig 17348 bp, 12 predicted proteins | sample MTBNYHSulfiMetaG_FD_62988 | JGI IMG/M metagenome (GOLD analysis project Ga0068714, IMG submission 62988) | Enrichment culture microbial communities from rom New York Harbor, USA that are MTBE-degrading - MTBE-NYH (New York Harbor Sulfidogenic)... | ecosystem: Environmental > Aquatic > Marine >...
TCGGCCGCCGGGGGCGGATTGGCCCAGTGCATCCCCCTCACCGACTTCAGCCTGGGACTCACGGGGGACATCGACGCCATCAACAACGCCCACAACCTGGCCATGGTGGCGGCCACCAGCCGCATGCAGCACGAGTTCAACTACGGCGACGCCATGCTGGCCAGCAAGAACCTGCGCCGCCTGGACATCGACCCCCGCAACATGAACATGAAGTGGTCCATGGACTTCTGCGCCCAGGCGCTCCGCGACATGGTCATCGGGCTGGGCGGGAAGATGGACGGCTTCCTCATGCAGAGCGGGTTCCAGATCACCGTGTCGTCGGAGGTCATGGCCATCCTGGCGGTGGCCACGTCCCTGGCCGACATGCGCGAGCGCATGAACAAGATCGTGGTGGCCTGGGACAAGCAGGGCAACGAGGTCACCACGGGGGACCTGGAGGTGGGCGGCGCCATGACGGCCCTCATGGCCAGGACCATCAACCCCAACCTCCTCCAGACCCTGGAGGGACAGCCCGTCCTGGTCCACGCCGGACCCTTCGCCAACATCGCCATCGGCCAGTCCTCCATCATCGCCGACAAGGTGGCGCTGAAGCTGGCGGACTACCACATCACCGAGAGCGGCTTCGGCGCCGACATCGGCTTCGAGAAGTTCTGGAACCTCAAGTGCCGGTTCAGCGGGCTCACCCCGAACGTCAGCGTCATCGTGGCCACCATCCGGGCCCTGAAGATGCACGGGGGCGGTCCCGCCGTGGCTCCGGGCAAGAAGCTGGACGCCGCCTACACCGAGTCCCACCCCGAGCTCGTGGAGAAGGGGATCGACAACCTGGTGGCCCACATCGAGACGGTGCGGAAGTCCGGCGTGAACCCCGTGGTGTGTCTCAACCACTTCTACTCCGACTCCGACGACGAGGTGGCGGTGGTGAAGCAGGCCGCGGAGGCCGCCGGAGCCCGCTTCGCCGTGTCGAAGCACTGGGAGCTGGGTGGCGAGGGAGCCGAGGAGCTGGCCCACGTCGTCATCGAGGCGGCCGAGGAGAAGCCCCACTTCCACTTCCTCTATGAGGACACCGAGCCCCTGAAAGCCAAGATCGAGAAGATCGCCACCCAGGTCTACGGCGCCGACGGGGTCAGCTACTCCCCCGTGGCCGAGCAGAAGATCAGGAAGGTGGAAGCCGACGACGAGCTCAAGAGGATGGGCACCTGCATGGTGAAGACCCACCTGAGCCTCTCCCACGATCCCACCATCAAGGGGCGGCCCAAGGGGTGGACGCTCCCCATCTCGGACGTTCTCACCTTCCGGGGCGCCGGGTTCGTGGTGCCTGTATCCGGGGACATCAAGCTCATGCCCGGCACCGCGTCGGACGCAGCCTACCGCCGCATCGACGTGAACCCCGAGACGGGCAAGGTGGTGGGGTTGTTCTAGCGGGTCGGCGGCGAGCGAGGGTCGGCGGCAGGGACGCCGCATCCTCGAACTCGACGCGCCGCGTCCGACTCGCCGGAGTACCAACCGCCCGGGTGGCCGAGAAGGCTGCCCGGGCGGTTGTGCTAACCTCGAGGCCCGGGGACGGATTCCTCACTCGACCGGGGTCCACGAACTCGCCCTTCAGGATCTTGTGCCCCGTCAGATCCTTGTCCTGAAGGCGGCTCCCGGCCTTCACCTCGATCCCGACGATGCCTCCGTCGACCCGTTCGATCACCAGATCCACCTCGGCGCCATCGTGCGTGCGCCAATGACCGCACCCCGCGATCCCCTCCATCCAGGAGACCTGCTTCAACGGCCAGATTCCACCTCGACTTGTTCGGCGGAAAGGCCCTTGAATCGCCCCCGGTCCCGCCCCCGACGCGCTCGCCCGGACCGCTACCCCCCTCTCTTCATCCACTCCTCCCCTCCGGCCAACCGCCTCCTTGCTCAATCCCACCAACGACGGGCAGATTCCACTTGGACTTGTTCGGCGGAAGGGCCCTTGAAGTGCCTATCCCTCGGGCAACGCCAGCCGCAACGGCGGCGTCACACCGGCGGGCCAGACCTCTCACTGGCCCACTGGAACGCCAGGGGGATGGCCCGGAAGCGAACCTTCGAGGTTATGCTACGGATGCTGCACAGCCGAGGTGAGGATGAAGGTTGCTTTGCTGCTCGCGCTATCGGTTCTGCTCCTCTTGGCCGCCGCTGGAGCCTACTGGTACCTGGCAGGTCGGAGGCAGCCCAGTCCACCGATACAGTCCGCCGGGACCGCGGGAGTGCAACGGGAAGGCAGTCCGGAACTTCCTCCTCCTGAAGCGGATGGGAAGTGGCTGAACATCTTCCCCGCCTATCCGGCCGCGCGGGGACTCTGTTCGCAACACGTGGCCGGCAACGTGATGCACATCCTGTGGCACGCCTACGTGACCACCGACGCTCCGGAGGAGGTCAGTGCGTTCTACAGACAAGCTGGACGCACGGCGCACGTTGAAGTGGACGAGAACCCGTTCAAGCTCCGCCACGGCGACAACGTCCTGTCAGTCCACAGCGCCTCGGCGAAAGACTACCCTGACTGCGGCAAGGCGCCGAGCCCCGAAGACAAGACGGTCATCATCGTGTCACAGGCGATCCGCGGCCGGCGGTAGGGGAACGCCGGTATGGAGGAGAGGATGCGGCGCAAACAGAGCACGAGGTGAGGCATGACGTTTGAACCGGCGTTCATGATCAGGACTGAGGAGTACCAGCCCTAACGCCAAGCGCACGGCCCAGACCGCGGCCCACCTGGTGGACCACGTCTTCCCCCACGTCCCGGTGCGCCAGTTCGTGCTCTCCGTCCCCAAACGCCTCCGGCCCTTCCTCCACCTCCGGCCCAAGACCGCTACCGCCGTCCTCCACCTCCTGGTCCGGGCCCTCCAGGCCACCCTCGGGGAGGCCCGCCCCACGGCTCCACGAACCGCCTCCATGGGCGCGATCAGCTTCCTGCACCGCTTCGGCTCGAGCCTCATTCCTCACTACCACTTCCACTGTGCGACCTGAGAGTCGCCCATTTCCTCTCACGTTCATCGCGTTCCTCACCGATTCCGAGCCGATTGTCCAGATCCTGGCCCATATCGGAGAGCCCACCTCGCCCCCGCCGATTCATCACGCCCGGGGACCACCCCAAGTGGAGTTCGACATGGGGGCCGCCGGTGGGGAAGCACACAAGGTCGCCCAGGAATCCTTCCCTGACGACCTCGACCAGACTCCCAACTTCGATCCCGCTGAGCCGGAACCTATCCCGGACGACGACCTTGATCAGACCTGGGGTCCCTGACCCACCCGGTCCCAGGTCCCGCCGCAGGCGCGTATGGATTCCCCGAAAACGCCTCTGCCGTACCCCAAATCCCACCCCACCAAACGTTCTTGACCCCTCCCGTCCGTCCCGCCCACATTCCTCCAGGAGTCCATCGACGTCGCAGGGCCCTTCAATTACCTAGCCCCAAAAGGGGGTCCTATGAAGATCCGAGTCGTCCTCCGCGTCCTGAGCACGGCGAGTCTTCTTATCACCGCTCCGGCGGCTTCGGGAGGGAAGGTCCTGGGGCAGGCGCTGACGTGGGACGGCCACACGGGCGCTGTGTTCACGCCGTATTCCCATACGGCCGAGTCCCCTGCCGACGGGTTCGGGCGCCCGACCGTGGCCTTTCACCTGCTGGATGCCGGGGACGTGCTCGGGATCCATTCCCAGACGTCGCTGACTATCGGATTCCGGAGCCGCATGGAGATCGGTCTGACGCGATCTTCCGTCTCCTCCGTCGGCCCCCAGCCGGTGGCCTCCCTGTTCGACAGGGGGTTCACGACCCTGCACGCCAAGGCCAGGGTGCTGGCCGGAGCAACGGGCTCCGCCTTTCGTCCGGACGTGTCCGTGGGAGGAGTCTATCGGTGGCAGAAGGAGCACATCGGGGCGGACGTCGTGCCGGCCGAACCGACCCAGAGCGGAGAGGTCTACCTGGTGGCCACCGAGACCTTCGCTCTTTCCGAGCCGCTCGCGGTCCTCGTGAATGGCGGGGCGCGGGCCACGCGCTCCTCGTTCTTCGGCGTGGCGGGCGTGACTCCGTCCTGGGAGGTGCGGGCTTTCGCGTCCGGTGGGCTCCTCCTGGGTGAGCGACTGATGGTGGGGGGGGAGTACGTTCAGCAGCCCGATCGCCTGGACGGGTTCCCTTCGGCCAGGGTCCCCGCCACGGTGGCTTTCTTCGCTCGGGGGTACCCGATGGCTTCGGGCCGCCTCAACCTCGACCTGGCTCTGGTGCGGATCGCCGGCGTCGTGGCCCCTGGCCTGGACCTGCGAGCGGAGAACCGCCTAGCCTTCGGGACCAGCTTTCGGTTCTGATCGGGGGTTCCGGTCAGGGCTGAAGTGTGAGAGAGGTGATCGCATCCCTCAATGGACGTTCAAGGCTCGGCCCCCCTGCGAACGCAAGGGTTGATCGCCAGTCCAGTGTAAGCTCTGACTCCTGGGAAGAAGCCTCCGCCGTCCCCGGCGAGCTTCAGATCCCCGCCGATCCGGAGCGCCACGATCGACCGAACGTGAATGTCCAGACCCAACCCAGGCTGAAAGGCGAAGTCATCCAGCGGAGCACTCCCGAACAGTACCTGAACAAAAGCTGTTGTCTTGGCTCTTGGGAAGATCGCTCGCAGTCCGGCCATCCGTGAGTCACCCAGGGAGCCGTAGCTTCCGAGGTCCCCCACGATTCCGAGCCGTGGGATTGGAAAGAGACCGATCGATGCGCTCCATCCCCATCCATTCTCCTCCTCAGCCCAATAGCATCCTCCGAAAGACGCACTCAGGACCATTCTCTCGTTTCTCTCCTGAGCGACGCCGAGCCCCGGGAGGAGCAGGAGAATGCTTGCTGCTAGGATGATCGTTGTCTGATTTCTCATTTGGCGCCTCTCCTTACTTCCTCTCACCGGGATAACACGGCGGGGGCCATGCCCAGAATGAGGAGTGCTGAGTCCCGAAGGCACGTTGTCGGTGATACTGTCAGAGCAGGGGCGATCAGTCATCGCGGGCTTGAGGCTGAGCAGGGCCGCCTATCCTTCGCGTTGAGGAGATTGCGGAGACACTCCCGTCTCAGGTACATGTATCCTCATCTTGAAGAACCTCATGTCAACGGCGGAAGAACAAGGTTGGCTGGAGAGAAGGGGAAGGTATCAGATACCACCTTTCGTGCTCAGCCATCCCCCAACAGCATCGGACAATGGTCAACGTGGCTCCGGCGGTACCTGAGCCCCTCCGATCTCCAGGATCTCGGCTCCAACTCAAGGTAGCCCTGCCGATCGGGCATGAGGATCGACCAGCGGCGAACGACCCATGCTTGTTCTGACCGCCGGGAGGCGGCTGGATTCCGGGCGTTTCACCGGAAGCGCCGAGCGTTCCCAATCACAGACCAACCGCCCGGGTGGCCGAGATGGCTGCCCGGGCGGCTGTGCTGACCTCAAGGCCTGGAGACGGATTCCTCACTCGACGGGGGTCCACGAGCGGTCCGCCAGCACCACGTGGATAGGCCCTTCCACCGTGTAGGCTCGCGGGCCCGTGTGGAGAACCACTCCGGCGACAAAGGCATCGCCGAGCTCCTGGAGGCTTGTAGGCTCGCGGCGAGCCAGCTTCCCGGGGGAAAGCCGAAGAAGCCGGTCCGCCAGCCCCGAATCGACCAGATGGAGCTTTGGCTTCGCCACGGCCCGCTGTGCCTCCTGTGGGTACGACTTCCTCGTCGCGTTCACCTGCAAGGGCCGTGGCGCCTGCCCCTCTTGCAGCGCCAAGCGCACGGCCCAGACCGCGGCCCACCTGGTGGACCACGTCTTCCCCCACGTCCCGGTGCGCCAGTTCGTGCTCTCCGTTCCCAAGCGCCTGAGGTTTCTTGCACGTTGATCATAAGCGGCTTATGATTGCTCCATGAACGAGATCAGGACCTACCTCGCGGAGATCGGCCGGCGCGGGGGACGCAAGAGCCGCGGCGCCTGGACTCCGCCACAGCCCGGGACATGGTCCGGGTCCGGGAGGCCCGGCTGTGCCGCTGACGGCCTTCCAGCGAGAGCTCCAGAGGACGTTGGCCGCCTCGGAAGGTGCTCGGGAACGCTACCTTGCCGGAGGCGCAGCCCTCCACTTCTCCCCGAGCTCCCTCCGCTTCAGCGACGAACTCGACTTCTCCCACGATACGGTCGCGCAGCTGGCCCGGGCCTTCGAGGCGGATCGTCTCGTGCTGGAGACGGGCGACTACCAGGTTGCCGTCGGGCTCAGCATCCCCGGCTTCATCCGAGCCATCGTGAGCCGGAATGAGGAGGCCACCCGGGTGGACTGGGCCCGTGACTCGGCCTGGCGCTTCATGCCGCTGGTCCGGGACCCTCTCGGCGGGTTCCTGCTCCATCCCGTGGATCTCGCGGTGAACAAGATCCTGGTACTGGCGGGCCGTGACGAGGCCCAGGACTTCGTGGACGCCCTCGTAGTGCATCGCCATATCCGGCCCTGGCTGGTCTCTGCTGGGCCGCCGCAGGGAAGGACCCGGGGTTCACCCCCCTCTCCCTCCTGGAGCTCCTGAAGCGCCGGGGGCGCCACCGCGAGGAGGAGATCCGGCGTTTGAACCTGGCCGAGCCCTTCGATCTCCGGGTGGCCAAGGCGGAATGGATGGGAGCTTTGGCCTCCTCCGAAGCCTTCGCCCGGGAGCGACCTCCCGAGGAGCTTGGCTGCCTGTACTACTCCGCGGGGGGGGACCGGTTCACGCTGCCCGAGCCAAACGCATCCCTGGAGGCCCAGGGCCTGGTGCTTCACTTTGGCACCCCGGGGGGGTGATCCCCCAGGTGGTGGAGGAGGAGTAGGCGCACTTCGCATGCCCGGCGGGAACCGGGCGTCATCCGCCCGGGGGGCCGAGAAGGCTGCCCGGGCGGCTGCGTTCGTGCCGGTCCTCACGAGCTGAAGAGGGGAACTGCCGGATTCGCTGGAGCGCCCCCTTATCCTTCCCCGGGGCGTGTCGCGGCCCAGCCGGGAGACGCCCAAGGTCAGAATCCGGATCCGAGTAGGTTCGGAGGGGACTTCTGCCCCCTGCATCCTCCCCGTCCTGCCTTGCAGCCCTCTCCTGCACGCGTTCCCCGAACGGCCTCGTGGATCGATGCGGGTCCCGTTGATGCGCATCCTCCGGGGAAGCCTCCCCCGTCCGTCGGAGGGGACCGGGTGCGTCCGGTCGGGATGAGGACCCGCTCCACCATTATCCTTCCGAGAAAGCCGTCCCTTCGGAAGGCATTCTCCCCATAGGGTCCCCGCCCAACGGGCACGGTGACGAGGCTGTGAGAGTGAAGTCTGCTCCCGGAGCTTGTCTCACCGGAGGACCTATGGCCGTAGACGGCGACATCGCCGGGGGGCCGGAATCGGAGACGGCGCCCCTTCGCCCCATGAAGGAGACTCCCATGAGATCGAGCCGACATGCCCCCAACCGGTTCAGCGCCGGACGTTGGTTGGCCTCCGTGGCTGCGGTTGCCCTGCTGGTGGTTCCGGCCGCCGCCTCGGCGCAGCTTCCCCGGATCGAAGTGGTGTCGGATGCGTCGGGAAGCAGGCTCCAGGTCGATGGGGACGATTTCATGGTCCTGGGCATGAACTGGGACTACTTCCCCATCGGCACGACGTATTCCTACAACTTCTGGGGGCAACCCGACGACTTCATCCAGGCAGCCCTGGACCGGGAGATGTCCCTGCTGAAGAACATGGGGGTCAACGCGATCAGGGTCTACGTCGGGATCCAGCCGAAGTGGGTCCAATACATCTACGAGCGCTACGGCATCTTCACGGTCCTGAATCACGCCATGGGCCGTTACGGGGTGACCGTGAACGGAGTGTTCGTCGAGCAGACGGACTATTCCGACCCCGAGACCCGGGCCCTCATCCGGGGTGAGGTGGAGGCCGTCGTCCAGGAGTTCAAGGACGTGCCGGGAGTCCTGATGTACCTCCTGGGAAACGAGAACAACTACGGGCTGGTGTGGAGCTCCGCCGAGACCGAGGCGCTGCCCGAGGGCGAACGGGACGCCGCCAAGGCCCGCTTTCTCTACTCGCTCTTCGGGGAGGTGACGGAGGCCGTCAAGGCCATCGATCCCGCCCGCCCGGTGGCCATGGCCAACGGGGATCTCCAGTACATCGACATCATCGCCGAAGAGGTCCCGGGCCTGGACGTGTTCGGGGCCAACGTCTACCGCGGAATCTCCTTCGGCGACCTCTTCGACGAGGTGAAGGAGAAGCTCGGCGTGCCGGTGATGTTCACCGAGTTCGGCTCCGACGTCTGGAACGCCAGGGAGATGCAGGAGGACCAGGCGATGCAGGCCCGGTACCTCCTGGGTCAGTGGCAGGAGATCTACGAGCAGTCCGCCGGAAAGGGACGGGCCGGGAACGCCATCGGCGGGCTCACGTTCCAGTGGACCGACGGGTGGTGGAAGTTCGGGCAGGAGGACGATCTGGACGTGCAGAACACCAACGCCTCCTGGCCCAACGACGCCTACCGGGAGGACTTCACGCCAGGCGACAACAACATGAACGAGGAGTGGTGGGGCATCGTCGCCAAGGGGCCCTCCGACTTCCGTGGGCTGTACGAGCTGTACCCGCGGGCGGCCTTCTATGTCCTCAAGGAAGCCTACACGCTGGACCCGTACGGACGGGGCACCGACCTGGACACCATCCGGGAGCACTTCGCCTCCATCGACCTCATCGACGCGGCGGCCAAAGCCAGAGCCGATCGCGCCGCTCTCCTGTCCGAGACTCTGAACAAGGTGAGCGTCACGGGTATGCGGCTGGAGCTGGAGACGTTCAGCACCGGGGGCTCCAACGTCAGCACGCCGAATTCGAAGAACCGGAGCGAGACGGAGCGTCCGGCCTTCCGGGGCTTCGACCGGCTGGAGTCCTTCTACGCCGAGATCGAAGCGCGGCCCACCCAGACCGTGACGGGGAAGGTGTCCGTGAACGTTCTCGGGCACGTGCCGGAGAACCCCATCGACGAGCTCTTCTACGAGAACCGGGGCCGGCCGCGGAACGTGCGGACGCTGGAGGGGGAGGACCTCACCCTCACCGGGCTCGAGCGGGTGAAGGTCTACAACGCTGAGGTCACCTGGGACGACCGCTGGTTCCGTCTGGACGGCTTCTACCGGACCGGCCACTACCACTGGGGATACGAAGGAGACTTCTTCGGTCTGTACCGGGAAGCCAACTACGGCCCCAACATCGACATCTACAACGGGGAAGCCCCCCTGGGCATGGAGTTCACGGGGAAGAAGTCCCTGGATGGACTGAAGCTGGCGTTCGGACCGGAGCTGTGGTGGGGAGCCAACCCGGCCGTTCTGGTGAAATACGAGCGCCAGGTGGGGCCCTTCGCGGCCACCGGGATCTTCCAGGAGGACATCGCCCGCCAGGGAGCCTCGGCCAGCTCCTTCGCCGTTCCCGTGCCTCCCACCCGCAAAGCTACGATCCATCTCACGGCCGAACGGGGACCCATGACGCTGGACCTGGGTGGGATCTGGTCGGGGAGCACCAAGGAGGGGGAGACCTTCCAGATCGCCGACGGCTCACCGGGTGACTACCGGGTCCTCCAGGACGAGGTGAAGGCCGAGGACGCGTTCGGAGGCAAGGCCAAGCTGGCGGTCTCGAAGGGCCGCTGGAACGGGTACCTCCAGGGAGCCGCCATGGGCCTGGTAGCCGACGGGGGCCCCACCGCCGCCCTCACCTTCACGGGGTGGCACCTCAAGGACAGCGGGAGCGGGAACCAGTGGAACCTCCTCACCGGGTTGGCGGTGACGCTGGGGAACTGGCAGATCGCACCCAACGTCCTCTGGCAGAAGCCCATCGTGGGACCGGTGCCGTCGGACGCACCAGCCCCGGCCCGGCCCAGGAACGTCCTGGACGATCCCTTCGCGGTCCGAGCCAATCGGGAAACCACCGCCGTGGAGCTGCTCCTGAATTACGATCCGACGCCTGCCACCTGGATGTACGCCTGGGACAGTGACGTGCGGGAGGACGCCCGGCTCGCCGCCAGCCTGGGCCTGATTTTCCGCCACCATCCCACCACCCAGGATGCCGCCATCGGGATCCTGGCCGACGGCCGGACCCTCTTCGCCTTCCCCGGGGCCACGCCGGCCCGGGACCTGTGGGAGGCCCACGGACGGATCGTCTCGAAGCTGCGTCCCGGCCTGGGTCTGATCGCCAACCTCTACGGGGGGGAGGCGGAGCCCAGGGGCGACGACAACAGGCTCATCGAGCGCTACGGCGGAGACCTGCGCTTCGCCTGGGGTCCCATGAAGGTGATGACGGCAGCGAAGTTCAACGACTGGGGCCCCTACGACTACCACCGGGACTTCAACCTGACCTTCCCGGCACAGCTCATGGGTGACGTCTCCTACGTTCTGGGACTTCCGGAGTGGTTCGACGTTCCCCAGACGCGGTTCGGCATCCGTGCCACCTGGCGGTCTCTGGATCAGTACTCCCCGCGGTACTGCCCCGTGAAGGTGCCCGACTCCATGGGGATTCCCACCTGCGACCCGGACTTCCCCGGAGCCGAGGGAAGCGAGTGGGAGATCCGCACCTACGTGCATCTGGTTCGCTGACCCGCTCACGAAGAGGGCCTGCTGGCAGGCCGGCGGGGGGTCCGATCCGTGTCCTTGAGCGGTCCGGACCCCCTGCTCCTCTTTCGATGAGCCGAGGCCTTCAGCCTGATTCATCCCAAGCCGTTCGAGGCCATGCATCACCACCGAGAACCCGCATCGAAGGGGCCGCCGGCTACCGAGGCGCTGGAATCCCGAGTCCAGGGCATCCTGTCCCGGATGACCCTGGCCGAGAAGGTCGGCCAGCTCACCCTCGTGAATGGTCACGGAGGGCACATCCCGGAGGAGCTCAAGACGGCCCTCCGAGAAGGCCGCGTCGGCTCCGTCCTGAACGAGGTGGACGTGGGAACGGTCAACGAGCTGCAACGCATCGCCGTCCAGGAATCCCGCCTGGGTATCCCTCTCCTGGTGGGCCGTGACGTGATCCACGGGTTCAAGACCGTCTTCCCCCTTCCCCTGGGTCAGGCGGCCTCCTGGAACCCGGAGGTGGTTCGCCGCGGTGCCCGGGTCGGCGCGCTGGAGGCAGCGTCGGCGGGCATCAATTGGACCTTCGCCCCCATGGTGGACATCGGGAGAGACCCCCGGTGGGGGCGGGTGGCGGAGTGCCTGGGGGAGGATCCCTACCTCAGCGGCGTGCTGGCCGCGGCCATGGTCCGTGGGTTCCAGGGTGAAGACCTCTCGCGCAAGGGCCATATCGCCGCCTGCGCCAAGCACTTCGCCGGCTACGGCGCCAGTGAGGCCGGGCGGGACTACAACACCACCAACATCCCGGAGATCGAGCTGCGCAACGTCCACCTGCCGCCGTTCAAGGCGGCCGTGGACGCGGGGGTCGCCACCCTCATGACCTCCTTCAGCGATCTGAACGGCGTGCCGGCCTCGGCGAATGCCCTGCTCCTGACCAGGATCCTGAGGGAAGAGTGGGGCTTCGACGGCTTCGTGGTGAGCGACTGGGAGTCCATTCCCCAGTTGGCCGTTCACGGCCTGACGGCCGACGCCAGGGAGTCGGCGAGGGAGGCGGCCAACGCCGGCCTGGACGTGGACATGGCCGGCCATGCCTACGCCGACCACCTGGAGAGCCTGGTGGCGGAGGGTGGCGTGACGCCGGAGCGCCTCGACGCCCTGGTGGCCAACGTTCTCAGGATCAAGTTCCGCCTGGGGCTCTTCGAAGACCCCTTCACCAATCCGGCCGACTTCCCCGCGATCGCCAACGAGGAACACCTGCGGGCGGCCCGCCAGGCGGCTCTGGAAAGCGCCGTGCTCCTGAAGAACGAAGAGCGCACGCTGCCGCTGGACGGGGCGTCCCTGGCCTCGCTGGCCGTGATCGGTCCCCTGGCCGACGACGGATACGAACAGCTGGGCACCTGGGTGTTCGACGGCGACCCCACCTACAGCCGCACACCCCTTCAGGCCATCCGCGAAGCGGTGGGGGACTCGGTGGACATCCAGTACGTCCGGGCACTGGAAACGAGCCGCAGCCGGAACCGGGAGGGCTTCGCGGAAGCGAAGGCGGCGGCCGCCCATGCGGACGCCGTCCTCCTCTTCCTGGGCGAAGAGGCCATCCTCTCCGGGGAGGCCCACTGCCGAGCCGACATCCGGCTGCCCGGAGCCCAGGAAGCCCTCATCCACGAGCTGGCCGAGACGGGAACCCCCCTGATCCTGGTGCTCATGGCCGGAAGGCCTTTGGCCCTGGAGGGCGTCGCCCACCAGGTGGGCGCCATCCTTTGCGGCTGGCACGGCGGGACCATGGCCGGACCGGCTCTCGCCGATCTTCTCTTTGGGGTGGAGTCGCCCTCGGGCAAGCTGCCGGCGACCTTCCCCCGGGTGACAGGGCAGATCCCCATCTACTACGCCCACAAGAACACCGGCAAGCCGTCCACCCCGGGGAGCTTCGTCCACATTGACGACATCCCCCCCGGGGCTCCCCAGCACTCGGTGGGAGGAACGTCCTTCCACCTGGACGCCGGATACACACCCCTCTTCCCCTTCGGCCACGGCCTCTCCTACGCGACGTTCGAGTACGCGAACATCCGGACCAGCCGGGAAACGGTAGAGATAGGCGAATCCATCGCCATCAGCGCCGACGTCACGAACACCGGGGACCGGGAGGCGGAGGAAGTGGTCCAGCTCTACGTTCGGGATCCGGTGGCGACGGTCACCCGGCCCGTGCGGGAGCTGAAGGGGTTTCGCAAGGTGCGCATCGGAGCAGGAGAGACCCTGGCCGTCACCTTCGAGCTCCACACCGACGACCTGGCGTTCCACGGAAGGGACATGCGGCTCGCGAGCGAGCCCGGGCTCTTCCACGCCTGGATCGGGGGAAGCTCCGAGGCCAGCTTGAGGACGGAGTTCGAGGTGGTTTCACCTGCGACCCGTCGGGAATCCGACCTTCAGCATTCTTCAGAGGACGTCTGATGCCTTTCATGGATTGGGACGACATCGAACGCAGGGCTGGAGCGCTGGTGGCGCGAATGAGCCTGGAGCAGAAGCTCGGGCAGATGACGCAGCCCGAGCGCATGCACGTCACCCCGGCGGAGGTGAAGGCCTATCACATCGGCTCGATCCTGAGCGGCGGCGGCTCCTGCCCGGGCGAGAATACCCCGGCCGACTGGGTGGCCATGAACGACGCCTACTGGGCGGCCTCCATGGAGGAGGGCCCGGAGCACCTGGCCATTCCCGTCCTGTATGGCGTCGACGCCATCCACGGGAACAGCAACGTCCGGGGCGCCACGATCTTCCCCCACAACATCGGCCTGGGGGCCGCCCGGGACCCGGAGCTGCTGGAGCGGGTCGCCCGGATCACCGCCCGGGAGATCCTGGCCACGGGGGTGGAGTGGACCTTCGCCCCCACCCTGGCCGTGGCCCGGGACGACCATTGGGGCCGCACCTACGAGAGCTACTCCGAGGACCCGGAGATCGTCGCGGCGTACGCCGGCCGCTTCGTGAGAGGCCTGCAGGGGGATGCCGCGCGGGATGGAGTCGTGGCCTGCGTCAAGCACTGGGTGGGGGACGGCGGCACCACCGGGGGGGTGGACCAGGGGGACACGGAGGTGTCGGAGCCGGAGCTGCGCAGGCTCCACGTGGCTCCCTATCTCCCGGCGCTGGAGGCGGGAGTCCTCACCGTCATGGTCTCCCTCAGCAGCTGGAAGGGGGAGAAGTGCCACGGCCATCGGTACCTCCTGACCGACCTCCTGAAGGGGGAGCTGGGCTTCCGGGGGATGGTGGTGTCGGATTGGAACGGCATCGACCACCTCTCCAGTGACATCGGAGTAGCCGCCGCCCGGGCCGCCAACGCCGGCGTGGACCTCTTCATGGTGCCGGAAAAGTGGAAGCGGTTCATCGCGGAGCTCAAGCTCCGGGTGGAGAGTGGGGAGGTTCCCCTGGAGCGGATCGACGACGCCGTGAGGCGGATCCTGGCGGTGAAGTTGGCCTACGGGCTCTTCGACCGGCCCCGCCCCGCGGCGCGGCCCTGGTCGAATCACGGGAGCTTCGGCTCGGAGGAGCACCGGGCGGTGGCCCGGGAGGCCGTGCGGAAATCCCTGGTGCTCCTGAAGAACGAGAACGGGACCCTTCCCCTGGACCGCGATGCCCGCATCCTGGTGGCGGGCAAGAACGCCCACAACCGGGGGCACCAGTGCGGCGGCTTCACCCTGGAGTGGCAGGGAACGTCGGGCAACGAGAGGGTGGAGGGCGGGACTTCCCTTTGGGAGGGGATCCGGGCGCTGGCGCCGCACGCGGTATTGAGCCCGGACGCCTCGGCAGCCGTCGAAGGCGCCTTCGACGCAGCCATCGTCGTCATCGGCGAGCGCCCCTATGCCGAGGGCATGGGAGACCTGCGGGTGGGAGGCCCTCCCGTGCTCCCGGGCTCGGCCACGGCGCAGGCGGGCGGAGAGCCCCTGAAGCCCTATGGAGAAACCCTGGAGCTGGCCGCGCTTCACCCCGAAGACCTGGCCACCATCCAGGAGGTCACGGCCCGGGGGATCCCGGCGGTGGTGGTCCTGGTGTCCGGAAGGCCCCTGGTGGTGAACGAGGAGCTGAGGGAGGCTTCGGCCTTCGTAGTGGCGTGGCTCCCGGGATCGGAGGGGGCGGGCGTGGCCGACGTCCTCTTCGAGGACCACGACTTCCAGGGAACGCTCTCCTTCTCCTGGCCGGCCCGCGACCCGCAGAACCCCAACCGGGGCGACGACCCCTACGAGCCCCTCTTCCCCTACGGCTTCGGCTTGCGCATGAGGGATTGAGGGGCATCGAAAACGGCCCCCGGGGGATCTCCCCGGGGGCCGTTCCTTCCATCTCCAGAGCCCACGAGGTGCGCCCCGAGGCGTAAGGGCTGCGCCTAAGCCGGCGCCTGCGCGGGACCTCTTCTCCGCTCCAGCTCCATCCGCACCTCGTGGGCCGTCTCCTCGGTAATGGAGTAGGACGCCACGGCCCAGATGGCCAGACCCGAGGCGATGGCGGGAATGAAGGCGTCGAAGGCCCGCATCAGCGTGATGGTGGTTTCGGTCTGGTTCCCTCCCAAAGCCACGTCGAAGCCGGTGGCGTTCAGCAGGAACCCGCCTCCGGCCAGAGCCGCCGCCATCCCCAGCTTCACCACCCACCAGAAGATGGATCCGTACATGCCTTCGCGGCGCTCGTGGGTCTGCAACTCGTCCACGTCGACCACGTCGGCGATCATGGACCCCATGAGGGTGAAGAGGCCCGCCAGTCCAAACGCCATGAGGGGGGCCGGAAGAAAGACGAGCCAGGGAATCTCGGGGTTGTAGCAGACCCACTTCAGGGCATACCCCACCATGGACACCCCTGTGGAGAGGAAGAAGGCCCAGCGCTTCCCGATCTTCGTCGCCAGCCACGTCACCAGGATGATGACGAGGAAGTTGGAGACCGCGCCCAGGGAGCCGGCCCAGCCGGCGTATTGGGCCCCCAGCTCCTGGTCGCCGCCGAAGACGTAGTAGATGATGACGTAGACCTGGAAGGACGAAATAAGGATGAAGCCGTTGAAGACCAGAAAGGTGGCGGCGCAGAGCTTCAGGAAGGGCTTGGAGGACACCGTCGTCAGCAGGCCATTGAAGAACCCCGCCATGGTGCGGCGGAGGCCTTCGACGCCCTTGGTGCGGGCCGCCTTCTTCTCCACCGCCTCGACCTGGGCGATATGGGTGAACCGCTCCCTCAGGAAGATGGCGGGAAGGACTCCCAGGCCGATGGCGACTACCCCGATGATGATGGCCAGCGCCGAGGCCCCTTCCATCTGGTTCGAGAACCACCCCTCGTAGGTCATGATCCAGAGGAACCAGGGCGAGACCACGTAAGCCAGCTGCCCGATGAAGTTCTGCACTCCCATCAGGCGGGTTCGCTCGTGGAAGTCGGGGGTGAGCTCGTAGCCCAGCGCCACCCAGGGAGTGGCGAAGACCGTGTAGGCCAGGTAGAAGAGGAAGGCGCCTCCCAGGAAGTACCAGAAGTAGAAGGCCTCGCTCTTGGCTTCCGGGAGCTGCCAGAGGAGGGCGTAGATGATGCCCACCGCAATGGCGCCCACGAAGATGTACGGCCGCCTCCGTCCCCACCGGGACCGGGTGTGGTCGGAGATGTACCCCATGAGGGGGTCGGTGAGGGCGTCGGTCAGCCTGGGGATGGCCCCCAGGAGCCCCACCAGAGCCGGATTCATCCCCAGGGCCAGGTTGAGGACGATCACCATGCCGCCGATGGCCGCGGCCAGCATGTTGTTGACGAAGGCGCCGGCCCCGTAGATCACCTTGTGGAGGAAGGAGACCCGGTCCTCCGGCGCCGTGGTGTAATGCTTCGGCTTCTCGCCGCCCTCTTCGAAGGCTCCCCCCCGGGCATGCCAGGCGGAGAGGGCGGCATCCGCCAGCGACCTCACCCGGCCGAACAGGCTCATGGTTCGCGCTCGTACACGCGCACCCAGTCGACCAGCATGGTCTGGGGAAAGACCGTGTCAGGACCCGGGTACCCCACGAAACCCCCGCCCACAGCCACGTTCAGGATGATGTAGAAGGGATGGTCGAAGACCCATTCCCCCGGGATGTCGCGACGGAGAACGGTGCGCCAGCGGGTCCCGTCCACGTACCAGCTGATGGAGCTCTCGGTCCACTCCACCGAGAACACATGGAAGTCGGTGTCGAACCGACCGTCTTCCAGGTAGAACCGGCTTGTCACGGCCTCGGCGGCCGAGTACCCGGGACCGTGTAGGCTCCCGTGGATGATGCTGGGCTCCTGACCCCTGTACTCCATGATGTCGATCTCCCCGCATCCAGGCCACGGGACCGTCTCGATGTTCGCTCCCAGCAGCCAGAACGCGGGCCAGATTCCCTGACCCGACGGCAGCCGGAGACGGGCCTCGAAGAGCCCCTCCTGTGGCTCGAAGAGCCCCTGCGTGGTGATGCGGGCCGAGGTGTAGGCACTCCCCGCGTACGACTCCTTCCTGGCCGTGATGGCCAGGTTCCCGTTTCCGTCCAGAGAGGCGTTCTCCGGCCGGTCCGTGTCGTACTCCAGTTGCGCGTTGCCCCAGCCCGTGCCGATGTCGAAGCGCCAATGGCCGGCATCCGGGAGCTGGCCGGAGGGCCCCTGAAACTCGTCCTCCCAGACCAGGGTCCACCCGGTGCGGTCTTCGTCGAGCCCCATGGGGGCATCGTCCTCGCAGGCGCTGGGCGGAAGGATCACGACAGTAAGAAGCCCCAATCGGGCGACGGACTCGCGGAACAGGCTACGACGGTGTCTCATGGTTCCATCCCTGGAAAGAGACGAGGATCCCGGAGGGCGTTCTCCAAGACGTGGGTGGCGGCCCCGATGGC
>Ga0068714_10003845_pt1 | contig 17342 bp, 17 predicted proteins | sample MTBNYHSulfiMetaG_FD_62988 | JGI IMG/M metagenome (GOLD analysis project Ga0068714, IMG submission 62988) | Enrichment culture microbial communities from rom New York Harbor, USA that are MTBE-degrading - MTBE-NYH (New York Harbor Sulfidogenic)... | ecosystem: Environmental > Aquatic > Marine >...
TCACCCCCGCCGCGTAGGTCTCCGCCAGGGTCAGCGAGGCGGGGTCGAGGCGCTCGAGGTCGGCGGCGGCGGTCCTGGCGACTCCCAGGTCGCGCATGAAGACGTCGATCGCGACCGTCTCGGAGGTGGCCTCGAGGCACTCGGCGAGGCGGCCCTGGGCGGCCAGCCGTAGCATGTCCATCTGCAGGATCCGGTCGTGGCCGTGGGCCACGCCGAGCCCGGCCGCCAGGTCGATGTCGTCCCGACCCCGGATCTCGACGACCCCGTCCTCCGTGCGGCCGATGTCGACCGTTCGCCCTGCCACCACCATCCTGCGACGTCGTCTGCTGATCCGCATGCCGCCACCCCCCCGGCGACATTGTATCGGCGAGAGACCGTTGCGCCGTTGGCCGGCCGGGGCGGCAGCGAGGGCGCCGCCCGCAACCTCACAACCTCGACCCCGCGAGGGCTCGAGAGGGAAGAAACGCAAGGGCGCGAAGGCGCAGGGGGGAGGCGCAGAGCCCCCGCCCGCCCGGAGGCAGGGAGCCGGCCACCCGCCAATGCAACGCAGAGACGCAGAGACGCGGAGGACGTGCGCGCTCCGGAAGACGTGTCATCCCGAACGCGGACCCGTAGGGGCCGCCAAGGGATCTCCCCCAACGAAGCCGGCGCGTAGCGGTGACCCTGGCCGGGTGGGCTTCGCTGGGGAAGATCCCTCCGCTCGCTGCGCTCGCGTTCGGGATGACACGACGTGTGGGGCGGGCTCGGGCCCGCGTTCGGGATGGTCTCAGCCCAGGATCAGCGGCAGCGACAGCAACGGGGGCAGGGTCAGCGGCAGGCGACGGTGAGCAGCGACAGCGGCAGCGACAGCAGTCAGCGACTGGGTCAACGAGCGGCTGCTGAAGCTCACTCCTGCCGCTGTCAGAGATGGTCCTGCGACGCGCGACTTCTCATCGGCCGTCGACCGCTCGAGAGTCTCGCGTCGCAAAGCCCTCGGCGTCACCATGTGCTGGGAGAGGAGCTGACGGCCCGGTATCATCTCGGGGTGGGAGGTGCGCGATGACCGACGGCGGGGTCCGGATCGTGAGGGTGGCGGTGGACGGTTTGCCGCGGTGGGGGGTGGTGGACGGACAGGAGGTGGTGGAGCTCATAGCGCCACCCTGGGATGGTGAGCTCCGTCGCGGGGCGCCGCTCGGTGCGCTGTCCTCGCTGCGTCTGCTGGCGCCGAGCCACCCCACCAAGGTGGTCTGCGTCGGCCGCAACTACGTGGAGCACGCGGCCGAGCACGGGGTCGAGGTCCCGGTCGAGCCGCTGCTGTTCTTCAAGCCGCCGTCGAGCGTGGTCGGCCCGGGCGAAGCGATCGTGCTCCCGACCCAGTCCGAGCGCGTGGAGCACGAGGGTGAGCTGGCGGTGGTGATCGGTCGCCGGTGCCGCAACGTCGCCGCCTCCGACGCGTGGGGCGTGGTGCTCGGCATCACCTGCGGCAACGACGTCACCGCCCGTGATCTGCAGCGCCGGGACGGCCAGTGGACCCGGGGCAAGGGCTTCGACACCTTCTGCCCGCTCGGCCCGTGGGTCGTCGTCGGCCTCGAGGAAACGGCGGTGTCCGACCTCGGGGTGAGCTGCCGGGTCAACGGCTCGCAGCGCCAGAGCGGCCGCACCCGGCACATGGTGTTTTCCCCGGCAGCCCTGGTCGAGTACATCACCAGCGTGATGACCCTGGAGCCCGGGGACGTGATCATGACCGGAACCCCGGCCGGGGTCGGACCGCTGCGGGCGGGTGACCGGGTCGAGGTGGAGGTCGAAGCGGTGGGGGTTCTCGCCAACCCGGTGGTGGAGTAGCTCTCAGCTCCCCCTCCCACCCGGGGAGAACGCAAAGACGCCAAGATGACGCCAAGACGCAAGAGAACACTGGCGAAGGAGCGCACGCACACCTTCTGTCATCCCGAGGGACGAAGTAGAGCCTGTCCCGAGCGCACGCGAGGGAAGGGATCTTCCTCAACCGTGGCAGATCCCTCCGCGGTCCCTCGCGTGCGCTCGGGGCCGCGTTCGGGATGACAAGTGAACCGAGGTACGCATCCCACAGCGAACGTGAGAGTTGCGCGGGTCCCGCCGTGAGAGTCTCGCCGAGGCGCACCGACTTCAACGCAATGGAGCACCAAGGTGCAAGGAAGCGCCCATTCTGCTGGCGTCTGTACGTTCCGGGTGGGTGGGGGAGGCTGACGGCTCACCGCGAGGCCCAGAACAGGCGCGAGCGCCTGTTCTGGGCCTAGTCGCTCCTTCAGCGTCGCTCCACCTTGACCCGGGATTCGACAGCGTCCCGGTTCAGGGTGCCGGCGGCGTGCTGCCTCAGGTCTCGCATCTTCACCTTGACCACCACGCGGTTGCCTGCGGAGTCGTGGTCGAAGAAATCGCTGCCGTCGAGGTACGCCGCCACCGCCACCCACTGGTCGTCGCGCAGCTCGGCCAGGGTGGCGCCGTAGTCGACCAGGACGTCCACCAGCTCGGCCTGGAGCCCGTCGAGGTTCTTCTGGCGTCGCTCGCTCGATTTCCTCCGCCACTCCTCGGGGTCGAGCGCCTCGTCCTCCTCGTCGGCATCGAGTCGCTCACGGTCGAGCCAGACAGCGCCGGGCTCCCCCTTGAGATGAGTGCCGGGCGCGACGATGAATCCTGGCAGGTCGAGGCCGGCGCCAAGGCTTCCCTCGAAGGTGAACAGGCCGCCGAACTCGTCCAGCACGAGACCGCGAGCGTTGCTGCCGAAGTTGACCATCACGTGCGGGCTCTGCGCCAGGACCTCGTCGATCACCCGCTCCATGACCCGCACCTTGCGGTCGAGAGGGGTGCGCTCTGGCTCTGCGGCGCCAACCGCGGCCAGCAGCAGCCCGAACAGGGCCAGGATCAGGGCCGCGCCGACGGCGACCCTCCAGGACATGGGGTGAGTCTCGGTTTCGGACATGGTGTGATGCCTCCCTTCGCTGGTTGCTAACGACGTGAGGACGGTCGCGCCGGTCCCTGGAGCGGCCGGTAGGCCGCCAGCTCGATCCGGTTCCGCAGGTCGTGGAACTGGCGCTGCTGGGTGACGGCGAGGGCGTCGTACAGGGTCTTGGCCACTTCGGCCTGGACCGCGGCCTGGCGGCGCTCCAGCTGGTCCAGTCGGCTCGCGGTGCCGGCGGCGAGCAGCTCGGCGACGGCCGCGAGCTCGTCTCGGGTGACGTACGGGATCGGAGCCTGCGTCACGGATTCCGCGTCCCGGTCGAGTCGCACCACCACCCCGCCAGGCGTGCGGTCCACTCGCAGGCCGGCGAAAAGTAGGCCGACGAACAGCGAGGCCGCGACGGCGAAGCCGACACTGGCCGCCAGCACCGGGCGCCACGGACGGCGCCGACCGGGAGCCGGCCGACGTCGCAGAGCACTCCAGCCGGGCTTCGCGGGCTCCTCGTCGGCGTCTTCCGCCGAGTCGAGGAGCCGCCTCAGGGCGGTTCGGGCTTCGGTCAGCTCCTCGAAGTCGCGGCGCAGCCCCGCGTCCCGCTCCATCGCGGCTTGGAGCTCGGCCTGCTCCCCAGCGGAGACCTCTCCGTAGAGCGCGGCGACCATTCGCTCGCGCCACATGTCCAATGGTCGGTCGGTCGTCATGGTTCGGGTCCTCCCTTGCCGGTGCGCCCCGAGACCAGGCCGTACTCCGGCAGCATGGCGCGGAGCGACTTGAGGCCGTAGAAGATGCGCGAGCGGACCGTCGCCGCCGGGACCCCGCTGACCGTCCCGATCTCCTGCGACGTGAGCCCCTCGAGCTCGCGCAGCAGGATGGCGGTGCGTTGCTCCAGCGGCAGGCGGGCGAGCAGCGCGCCCAGCGCTGCCGCGAGGTCCTGCCGTTCCGCGGCCTCGTGGGGCGTCGCCTGCGGCGCCGCGGGCTCAACCTCCGGAACGTCGTCCAGGGCCACCTCCCGCAGCCGGCGGCTGCGAGCCGACCTTCCCCGGTCACGGCTCAGGTTGAGGGCGATGCGGTGAATCCAGGGGGAGAAACGCTCCGGCTCGCGCAAGCGGTGGAGGTTGACCCAGGCTCGCAGCAACGCCTCCTGGGAGGTGTCGCGAGCCTCCTCGTCGTTGCCCAGCAGTCGGCGGATGAAACGCTGCAGCGGGCGGCTCCAGCGGCGGGCGAGGAGCGAGAACGCCTCGCGGTCGCCGGCCTGGGCCATCGTCACCAGCTCGGCATCGGTCACCGGCTGCACGCGACCGCTCCCCGTTCCCGGATCATCCACCTCATGACCCACAAGACGGTACAACGACGCGAAGTGTTGAACGTTGCGTGAAGCCGGTGGGGCTACACTGTCTCGAGCAGCGAGGTGACCATGGCTGAATCGTCCGTGCTCCCACCGCACAAGACCAAGATCATCGCCACCATCGGACCCGCCTCGTCGTCGGGCGAGGTCATGGCGGCGATGCTGGAGGCGGGGATGAACGTCGCCCGCCTCAACTTCTCCCACGGCGACTTCCCCACCCACGCCCGGGTGATCCGCGACCTCCGCTCGGCGTCGGAGGCGACCGGCCGGCGGCTGGCCATCATGGCCGACCTGCCCGGACCGAAGATGCGCATCGGGCAGCTTGCCGACGAGCCGGTCGAGCTGCGACCCGGCGGGAGGTTCACCCTGACGACGCGGGACATCGTCGGGGGGGTCGACGGCGCTTCGGTGACCTTCGCCCGCCTGCCGCTGGTGGTGCGGCCGGGGGCGCGCCTGTTCCTGAACGACGGCCTGATCCAGGTCGAGGTCGAGGAGGTCGACGGCGCCGACGTCCGCTGTCGGGTGGTGGTCGGCGGCGAGTTGCGATCGCGCAAAGGACTCAACCTGCCCGGGATCGACCTCGGCATGGCGGCGTTCACCGCCCGTGACCTGGAGTGCCTGCGTTTCGCCCTCGAGCAGGGCGTCGACATGGTGAGCCAGTCGTTCGTGGGCTCGGCCACCGACCTCGGGCTGCTGCGCGCCGCGGCCGACGAGCTGGGCTTCAACCCGTTCGTGATCGCCAAGGTCGAGCGGGCCACCGCCCTCGACCACCTCGACGAGATTCTCGGCGCGGCGGACGGGGTGATGGTGGCCCGGGGGGACCTGGGGGTGGAGACCCCCATCGAGCGCATCGCCCTGGTTCAGAAGCGGTTGATTCGTAAGGCCTACGTGCTGGGCAAGCCGGTGATCACGGCAACCCAGATGCTGGAGTCCATGGTGTCGAGCCGCCGGCCCACCCGGGCCGAGTCCACCGACGTCGCCAACGCCATCCTCGACGGCACCGACGCGGTGATGCTGTCGGCGGAGTCGGCCATGGGGGCCTACCCGGTCGAGTCGGTGGCGATGCTGGCCCGGATCGCCGGCGAGGTGGAGCCGCACCGGGACCGCCTGACCCAACGGGAAGTGTTTCGGGCCGCCCGCCCGGAGCTGGACATCTCCAACGTCGACCTGGTGGCGACGGCGGTAGTCCGCACGTTCGAGCTCGCCGAGCCGTCGGCGGTGGCGGTGCCGACGGTGAGCGGCACCACGGCCCGGAGCGTGGCTCGCTTCAGGTTGCCGGTGTGGGTGGTGGCGGTCAGCCCGCACCGGTCCACGTGCCAGGTGCTGCAGCTGTCCTATGGGGTGCACGCGGTCCACCTCGCCGAGCCGCCGCAGGACTGGTCGGACTGGGCGCGGGTGTTCCTCGCCGAGGCCGGGGTCGACGGCCGCCTGGCCCTCCTCACTGAGGGACCCTCGTCGCGCAACCCGCGGGCGAACAACCGGATGGAGATCATCGACCTCGAGTAGCCTTCAGCTGTCAGCAATCAGCTTTCAGCTCCTCCACCCACCCTGACCGTTGTTGCCGGGAACGGGAGTGAAACCGGGTCTTCAAGCGTCGGGTACAATGTTGGGTGACGCAATGGAGGTCGAGATGATCGAGAGGATTCGCGAGGTCTTGGGTGATCAGGCTGCCCTGTTGGACTACGAGTGCCAGGGGATCAAGAAGGACCTGCTGCACCTGCCGGGTCCCGACTTCGTCGACCGGGTGGTGGCGGGCACCGACCGCACCCCGATGGTGATGCGCAGCCTGCAGTGGATGCTCTCCACGGGCCGGCTGGCGAACACCGGCTACCTGTCCATCCTGCCGGTGGACCAGGGCATCGAGCACTCCGGGGCGGCCTCGTTCGCCCCCAACCCGATCTACTTCGACCCCGAGAACATCGTCAAGCTGGCGATGGAGGCGGGTTGCAACGCGGTCGCGTCCACCCTCGGCGTGCTGGGGGCGGTGTCCCGCAGGTACGCCCACAGAATCCCGTTTCTCATCAAGCTCAACCACAACGAGCTGCTCAGCTACCCGGCGGTCCACGACCAGACCATGTGGGCGTCGGTGGCCCAGGCTTTCGACCTGGGCGCGGCCGGGGTGGGGGCGACCATCTACTACGGCTCGGAGGACTGCCGGCGGCAGATTCAGGAGGTCTCCGAGGCCTTCGCCCAGGCCCACGAGCTGGGGATGTTCACCGTGCTGTGGTGCTACCTGCGCAACAGCGCGTTCAAGAAAGACGGCACCGACTACCACCTCGCGGCGGACCTGACGGGTCAGGCCAACCACATGGGGGTCACCATCGAGGCCGACCTCATCAAGCAGAAGCAGCCGGAGTGTAACGGCGGCTACAACGCGCTGTCCTTCGGCAAGACCAGCAAGCTGGTCTACGGCACCCTCGTGCCGGACCACCCGATCGAGTGGACCCGGTGGCAGGTGGTCAACTGCTACATGGGGAGGGCGGGCTTGATCAACTCCGGCGGCGCCTCGGGCTCGAACGACCTGGCCCAGGCGGTGACCACCGCGGTGATCAACAAGCGGGCCGGCGGCACCGGGCTGATCATGGGGCGCAAGGCGTTCCAGCGGCCGATGGCGGAGGGGGTGTCCCTCATCCAGGCGGTCCAGGACGTGTACCTGTGCCCGGAGGTCACGGTCGCGTAGCGATTGGCCCCGGCCACCCGGTACCGTTCCATACCCGTACCCGTACCCGTACCCGAGGGGACCGTTGTCGGAACGGCTCCATCGTGTGATCTCACCCCTAGCGACAGGGACAGGGGCAGGTACAGCGTCAGCGGCAGCGACAGGGGCAGCGGCAGCGAGCAGCGGCAGCGCACCGCGATGGGCCTGACGGTGGCGCGGTCGGCATGGTCACCTCCGGGTCGTCCATGTCGCTCGAGGGCGGCAGCTGCCGGGAAAGCTGGCGCCAAGGGTGAGCCCGCCTTCGGCTCCCCGCAACGAATCACCCGCGCAGCCGTACCTCCCGCAGTACCGTGGAGGTGGGCATGCTGGGGTTGTGGCGCGTCGCGGTGTGGCTCGGAGCGGTGTTGGTGCTCCTGGCGGCTGCGCGGGCGAGCGCAGAGGAGGTCCCGCTCGACTCGGAGCGGTGGGCGGTGCGAGGCGGGCAGGTCGTCGACCACCTCGGCCGACGGGCCCTGGCCGGGACCGCGTTCCTGCCCGACCTGAGGTTGGGCGACGGAGTGATCGAGGTGGACCTCGCGCTCGACGGCTCTCGGGCGTACCCGGGGGTGGCCTTCCGGGTCCACGACGAGGGCAACTACGAGCTGGTCTACGTCCGGCCCCACAACTCGGGGCGGTCGGACGCCCTGCAGTACGCGCCGGTGTGCAACGGCGTGACCGGCTGGCAGCTGTACAGCGGCGACGGCTTCACCGCCTCGGTCGAGCTGCCGACCGACCGCTGGCTGCACCTCAGGATCGAGGTGGCGGGGGACCGGGCGAGGGTGTTCCTGGACGGTGACGACCAGCCGGCGCTGGTGGTGGACCGGCTGCGGCACGGCGCGTCCCCAGGTTTCGTCGGGCTCGTTGGCGGCAGCCCGGCGGCCCGGTTTGCCGGCTTCAGGGTCGACGCCCGCGACGACCTCGACCTCGGGCCGCCGCTGGACCGGTGGGTGCCGCCGGGCGCGATCATGGGCTGGGACCTGTCGCGTGTGCTGTCGGCGCGGGCGGTCGACCCGCTCAGGCCGCCCGCTGAACAGCGCCTCGGTGACCTCGGCTGGACGCGGGTGGAGGCCGAGCCTTCGGGCCTGGTGGACGTGGCCCGCCACCGCCAGCCCCTCGCGGCGGAGCCGAGCGTCGTCCTGGCGCGAGCGGTGGTGACGGCGGACGCCGCCGGCCGGAAGCTCCTGCGGTTCGGCTACAGCGATCGGGTGAGCGTGTTCGCGAACGGCGAGCTGCGCTTCGAGGGGGACTCCTCGTACCGCCTCCGCGACCCGTCGTTCCTCGGCATCGTCGGCCCTTTCGACGCCGTGCCGGTGGACGTCGTGAAGGGCACCAACGAGATCCTGCTGGCGGTGACCGAGGCGTTCGGCGGCTGGGGTTTCCTGGCCCGGCTGGAGCCCCTGGACGGCCGTCCACTGCGGCTCGCGCCGGACGTGAAGCAGGAGTGGCGACTCACCGACGGCCTGGCTCGCCCCGAGTCGGCGGCGTGGGACCCCGAGCGCGAGGTGCTCTACGTGTCGTCGTTCGGCGCCGGCCGCGGCGGGTACGTGTCCAGGGTCGGCATCGACGGCCGGCTGCTGGACCGGGAGTGGCTGGCGGGGCTGGCCGCACCCTCCGGCCTCGCCCTGAGCGGCGACCGCCTGTACGTGGTCGAGCGCAGTGGGGTGGCGGAGGTCGACGTCACCGAGGGGGCGGTGACCCGACGCACCCCATGCCCGGCCGACGGCCTCCTCAACGACGTGGCGGTGGCTGCTGACGGCGTGCTCTACGTCTCCGACTCGCGGCTGGACCGGATCTTCCGGGTCCAGGACGGAGTGTGCGAGCCGTGGGTCAGCGGCTGGCCTCTCGACGGCCCCAACGGCCTGCTGGTGGTCGGTGACCGGCTGGTGGTGTTCACCCTCGGCGGCAAACTGATCACCTTTGACCGAGCCACCGCCCGGCCGACAGCCATGCTCGACCTGGACGGCTCCATGGGGGACGGCGTCCGTGCGGCCGGAAACGGCGGCTTCATCGTCTCCGACTACCGCGGCCGGCTGCTGCGGGTGTCCTTGCCGGACAGGGCCGAGGTCCTGGTGGACGGCACCAGCGGGTATTCCCTGTGCGCCGACCTCGAGGTGGTGCCGGAGCACGGCCTGGTGGTGGTGCCGAGCTTCGACGGCGGAGATCTGACCGCCTACCGGGTCGAGTCGCTCGCTCCGGAGGACTGAGCGCGCCGGGTTGGCGGCCGGCTCCGATGTCGCCTCGACCGAGCTCCGGCGTTCGTGTCGGATCCGGCGGGCGGGGGAGCCGAAGGCTGAAAGCTGAAAGCTGAGAGCCGAGAGCTTAGAATGGGCGACGCCAGGGAGGTGGCGATGGACTTCGAGCTCAACCCGGACCAGGTGGCCATCCGCGACATGGTGCGCGACTTCGCGCGCAACGAGATTATCCCCCACGCGGCGGCGTGGGACGAGAGCCAGGAGTTCCCGCGGGAGCTGTTCGCCAGGCTGGGCGAGCTGGGCATGCTCGGGGTGTTCATCCCCGAGGAGCTCGGCGGCGCCGGTCTGGGGTACGTGGAGTACGTCACCATCCTGGAGGAGATCGGCGCCGCCGACGGCGGCGTCGGGCTCGGGGTTGCCGCTCACAACTCCCTGTGCACCAACCACGTCTACCAGTTCGCGCGGGACGAGGTGAAGCGCGCCTTCGTGCCCAAGCTGGCGAGCGGGGAGTGGATCGGCGCCTGGGGCCTGACCGAGCCGCAGGCCGGCTCCGACGCCGGTGGGACCCGCACCACCGCGGCCCGCGACGGCGACGGCTGGGTCCTGAACGGCTCGAAGAACTTCATCACCCACGCTTCTGTCGGCGACGTGGCCGTGGTCATGGCCCGAACCACCCCGGGCAAGGCCCACCACGGGATCTCCGCCTTCCTGGTCCCCTTCGACCGGCCGGGAGTCTCCCCGGGCAAGAAGGAGAACAAGCTCGGCATGCGCTGCTCGGACACCGCGTCCCTGATCCTCGAGGACTGCCGCGTGCCGGGGGAGTATCTCCTCGGGGAGGAGGGGGAAGGCTTCATCCAGGCCATGAAGATCCTCGACGGCGGGCGGATCTCCATTGCCGCCCTGTCGCTGGGGATCGCCCGCGGCGCCCTCGACGCCGCGCTCGAGTACGCCCAGGTCCGGGAGCAGTTCGGCAAGCCCATCGCCTCGTTCCAGGCCATCCGCCAGAAGCTGGCCGACATGGCGACCATGGTCGACGCCTCCCGGCTGCTCACCTACCGGTCCGCGGTGTTGAAGGACCGGGGTATCACCGTCACGCTCGAGTCCTCGATGGCCAAGGTCTACGCGTCGGAGGCTGCGGTCAAGGTCGGCGAGGAGGCGATCCAGATCCTCGGCGGCTACGGCTACACCAAGGACTATCCCGTCGAGCGGGCGTGGCGGGACGCCAAGCTGTGCACCATCGGCGAGGGTACCAGCGAGATCCAGCGCCTGGTGATCGCGAGGGAGCTCCTCGAGACCGTGGCGAAGTGACAGGGGACGACATGAAGCTCGACCACATCGGGATCGCGGTGGGATCGCTGGCAGAGGGGCTCGCCCTGTATCGCGCCATCGGCCTCGAGGTGTCCGGCGAGGAGGTGGTACCGGAACAGAAGGTCAGGGTGGCGTTTCTGCCGGTGGGGGACACCCGGCTCGAGCTGTTGGAGGCCACGTCGCCGGACTCGCCGATCGCGGCCCACATCGAACGACGTGGCCCGGGTCTCCACCACCTCTGCCTCGGGGTGAGAGACATCCGGACGGCGATGGCCACCCTCAGGGAACGGGGGTTCCGACTCCTGTCCGAGGAGCCGCAACCGGGCGCCCACGGCTGCCTGGTGTGCTTCGTCCACCCCAAGTCGGCAGGGGGGGTGCTCATCGAGCTGTCCCAGGCTGCCGCCGGACCCGCCGGTCATGACTGAGCACACCTCGCTCGCCATCGACGCCGGCGCCCTGGTGGTGGTCCACTGCAGCAACCCGAAGGAGAAGCTGTGGGGGATGCTGCTGCGCCTGGACACGGTGGGATTGCAGCTGCGGGGACTGGACCTGAACTCGGTGGAGGACTGGCTGCGCCAGGAGTTGGCCGGGGGTGACGCCCTGATCGTGCCCTCCACCCTGTTCATTCCGTCCACCCGGCTGGAGCGGGTGTACCTGGACCAGAGTGCGGGACCGGTCCAGAGCTTCGGCGACCGCTACCGGGCGGCGTGCGGGCGGGACGTCCGCGAGGCGCTGGCAGAGGGCTCTGAAGGCTGGGTGCAGTGAGGGGGATCGGCTCGTTCGTGGCGGCACTGGTCGTCAGCGTGGCCGGTCTTGCCTGCGACGACCCGCCCTCGGACCAGCAGTCGGTGGTGCTGTGGGAGACGGGGGTGGTTTCACCGCGGTTCCCGGTGGCGCCCGAGGCGTCGTGGGAGCCGGTTCACCAGCGCCTTCGCCGCGACTTCGAGCCCGGCGTGGGCGACGGGGACCTCCTGGCCTGTTACGGTGTCGCCGACCTGGCCTCGGCCGTTGCCTTTTACGCCGAGGCCTACGGGATCGAGCCCGAAGCGCTACCGTGGCGCCCGATCCCGGAGACGGACTGGTCGGCGCAGCGGGCCGCGCTGGCGGGGAAGCTCGGTCTCCCGATCCCGGGCGGCGCGCCACCCATCGCCCGCCGGGCGGAGCTTCCCCAGCGGGACGACCTCCCGACCCTGGTGCTGGAGACCCCGTGGCTCGACGCGTCCACCGGCGAGGTTCTGCCGGGCGGGCTCGTGTGCCTGCACTGGTCGCTGCACGGGACGCCGAGGGCCGGGTGACGCGGCGAGCCCTGCTCGTCCTCGCGCTGGTGCTGGCGAGCGCGGCCCCGGCGGCCGGCCAGTACCGGGGCGAGCTGCAGGTGGACGCGGTGGTGATCCCGGTGACCGTGCGCACCGCGGCCGGGCGGGTGGTGAGCGAGGTGCCGGAGAAGAGGTTTCACCTCTTCATCGACGGCCTGGAGTACCCCGTCCCCGGCGTCGAGAAGGAGAGCGACCTGCCCATCAGCCTCGCCTTCGTGGTCGACACCTCGGGCTCGATGGGGGGGCGCAAGGTCGCCGCATGCCGCCAGATGGTCCTCTCCTTTCTGGCCGAGCGTCGTCCCGACGACGAGGTGGCCTTGTGGACCTTCGGCGGCGAGCGGGTGATGGAACGTTTCCCGTTCGGGACCCCCCTGGTGCTGCTGCCGCGGGTGCTGGAGCTGATCCGACCGTGGAGCGTGACCGCACTTTACGACATGGTGCAGCGGGTGCCGGAGGTGATGGCGGGCGCGCGGCACCACCGGCGGGCGGTGATCTTGCTCACCGACGGCATCGACAACGCCTCCAGGGTCGACCACCAGCGGGCGACAGCCCTCGCGCGCAGCCTCAACACCCCCTTCTACGTCCTCGGCGTCGAGCCCGCCGGGCGCCCCGACGCCGCCGCCGGCCCCACCTTCGAGCAGGCGCTCGAGCTCATCGCGGAGCTCTCCGGCGGGGCCTACCAGCGGGTGCCGTCGGTGGAGCGTATGGGGACGGTGGTTCAGGAGCTGCTGCGCGAGCTCTCGTCCCGCTTCATCATCTCCATCTCGACGTCGGGCGTGGGCGTCCGGGCCTTCCGCCGGGTGGACGTCCAGGTCGAGGGCTTCCGCGCCACCACCCGCGAGGGCTACGTCGGGACGCTGCCCTGACGGTGACCTCCCAAAGCCTCGGAGCGTCTCGTCCCATTCACGTTCCCGATTCCGAGCTCGCTCACTCCAGGTACCGCCCCACCTCGTCCTCCACCATTGCCCTGAAGGAGGCCACGTCCTTCTGCCGCGTTCGCCCCTTGCGCCCTTCCACCACCAGGACGTGGGGCAGGTCCGGGCTGTCCGGGCAGGTCTCGTGCTGCTCGAGGCCCTGGAATCGGGGGTCGTCGCTCGAACCCCAGGCGTGCCAGGACAGGTCGGTGAAGCCGGCGGCGGTGAGCGCCCGGTCGAGAAGGGCCCGGTTCCACAGGAAGCGGTGCCCCCAGCCGTAGAACGACCGGTTCACCCCGAGGCCGAGGCGGACCTGCTCCGCCTCGGCGAGTCCGCGGTTCGAGTGGGCCGCCAGCACCCAGTCGAGGTTGGGGGTCGAGAGGCGGATCGCCCCGTCGCCCGCCAGAGCGGCGTGGGCGTCGCAGAGAAACCTCAGGGCGGCGGCGGCCTCCAGGTGCTCGAGGAAGTGCTCGGCGTAGACCGCGTCGACGTCGGGAAACGGCAGGCCACGGGTGACGTCCCAGGCGAGGTCCACCTCGGGCAGCGGCTGCAGGTCCAGGTTGACCCACCCCTCGAGGCGGCGGGCGCCGCAGCCGACGTGGAGGCGCAGCGGCTGCTGAGGCGGCGGCCCGCCGAGGAGCGGCCGCAGCAGGCGGTGCGTGCAGAAACCGCGCAGCCGGCGGGTGCGGAAGTCGAGGAAGTCCCGAGCCCGCTGGCCGAGGTGCTTGTGCTGGGCCATTCGTGGCATTGTATCTCCGATCGGGCCGTGGTCCTGGCACGAGTCGCAGCGGTTGCCGCCTGTCCCGATCCGGGGAAGACCGGGCTGGCGGTGGAGGGGACCGCCGCGAGGGAGGGGGAGTGCGGGAGCTGTTCCTTCCCGACCCGTCGACCTCCCGACACGGCGGCGATGTGCACCGTAGACCCGAGTGAGGGACGGCCACGGAGCCGCCGGTCCCCGGGAGGTGGCGCATGAGGGCTGCGAACCTGGTCAACGAGGCGCACGGGCGGCGACGCGTGCTGCGGGATGCTGTTCGGCACGAGCTGCGCGACGTGGAGCACTTCATGGCCCCGCGACCGGGCCTGCGTCACCGGGTGCTCGCGATGAACCTCGCGCTGCACCTCGGCCGGTTCCTGCGGGACCACCCCGTGGGCACCGTGTACGTGGCGCCGGTGGACGTGGAGCTGTCCGAGGTGGAGACCACCTCGCCGGACCTGGCGCTGGTGGTCGGGCCCCGCCGGGGGGTGGTTCCGGGCGGGATCGTGTGCGGGGTCCCGGACCTCGTCGTCGAGATCGTGTCGGACGGCAGCCGGCGGCGGGCCGAGGCCAGGGGCCGGCAGCTCTACGCCCGCTTCGGGGTGCGGGAGCTCTGGGTGGTCGACCCGGAGCTGGAGACCGTGCAGACACTCCGCCTGGTCAGCGACGGGTCGCTTTCCGGGCCGGTGCTGTCGCGCGAAGGAGGCGACCGCCTGACCACGCCACTCCTCCCCGGGCTGGGGATCCCGCTCGCGGAGCTGTTCAGCTGACCTCGAGCTCCGTCTCCCGCCGGCTGAAGAGGTAGTGCCCCACCAGCCACTCACGGCCCTCGTTGAAGGCGAACAGCTCCGCGCAGGCCATCAGGAAGATCCGCCACCGCTGGAACCATCGACGGGCGTCGGGCTCCCCGCGCTGTCGGGCGAGCGCTGCCAGCGCGACGTGCCGACTGCGGTCCAGTCGCTCGAGCCAGGCCTCGAGGGTGCGGGCGTAGTGGAGGCCTCCGACCAGCCAACGGCGCTCGAGGACGAGGTCCCGCTGGAAGTGGAGAGGGAGGTCCGCCGAGGGCATCATGCCGCCGGTGAAGAACTCCCGGGCCATCCAGTCGTCCTCCCCCGCCGCCTCGAACGGGTAGGCCAGCGTGGAGTGGCAGAAGACGTGAACGAACAGGCGACCGTCCGGCGCGATCCAGCTCGCGACGCGGCGGAAGAGCTCCTCCAGGTTGCGGCAGTGCTCCATCATCTCCACCGACACCACCCGGTCGAAGGCACCGTCCGGCTCGAAGCGGTTGACGTCCGCGGTCACCACCTTGACGTTGTCGAGGCCCTCCCTGGCCGCCCGGGCGACGACGTGCTCCCGCTGCGAGGCGGAGTTGGAGACGGCGAGGATCCTGCTCCCGGGATAGCGGCGCGCCGCCCACAGGCTGAGCGACCCCCAGCCGCAGCCGAGGTCGAGGACCCGCTGCCCGTCGGCGAGGCCAGCGCGCCGGGCAGTGAGGTCGAGCATCGCCTCCTCGGCCAGCTCCAGCTCGTCGACGCCGTCGGGCCACAGGCAGCAGCTGTACTTCAGCGCCGGGCCGAGCATCGCCTCGAACAGCTCGGGCGGCACCTCGTAGTGCTGGCGGTTGGCGTCGTCGGTGGAGAGCGCGACCGGGCTCGAGCGCAGCTCGTCCAGGAAGCGGTTGAACGCCTCCCCCTGCGCGTCGGGGCTCGGACCGAGCTCCGCCTGGAGCCGGCGGCGCAGCAGATCTCGGATCCCGAGGCGGACGAGAGCGTCCGGGAGGAGCCCCCGCTCGGCGAGCTCGAGCGCGACCCTCACCGGTCGCCTCGCCGGGGGAACCACGGGATGAAGGCGCTGGTGGACCGGCGGTAGTCCGCGTAGTCGGGGCGGCTCGCCGCGGCCCGGGCCTCGGTCGCCGGGACCCCGGTGACGAAGAGCAGGAACAGCAGCATCAGCACCGGGCCGAGGAGGGTGAGACCGCCCCACGGCGCGTCGAGGCCGAGCACGACCCAGGGCCACCAGCCGAGCCACTCGAAGAAGTAGTTGGGGTGGCGCGACAGACGCCACAGGCCGACGCGGCAGGTGCGGCCGCGGTTCGCGGGGTCGGCCCGGAAGCGGGCGAGCTGGCGGTCGGCCACCGTCTCCCCCGCGACGGCCGCCAGCCAGAGCAGGGCGGCGAGGGCCGTGCGCACCGGTTCGAGGGGCCTCGGGTCCGACGCCACCACCAGCACGGGCAGCGCGAACAGCACCGCCAGCACGGCCTGGACCTGGAAGAAGGCGAGGAGACGGCCCTGGAAAGCCCCGCCCCACTCGGCGCGCAGGCGGCGGTAGCGGCCGTCCTCCGGCTCGAACAGGACGCGGAGGAGGATGTACCCGGCGAGCCGCGCCGACCACAGCCCGATCATCGCGGCGGCGACCGCCCGGCGGCCGGGGTCGCCGGGGGCGAGGAGGGCGAAGGCGGCCCCGGCCGCGCCGACCCCGGCGGACCAGCCCACGTCGACGATGCCGGCGTTGCCGGTGCGGCGTTGGAGGAGCCACAGTGCCAGCATGACGACCGCCATCACCGCGAGAGCGGCAGCGACGAGCAGGGCGGGGCTCATCGCTCGACCTCGACGGGGGCCCGCAGGGGCCGCTGGCCGGGCCGAGCGAGGACCAGCTGGACGACGTCGACCATGCCCTCGGCGAAGGCCCCCTCGCAGTACGCGAGGTAGTAGTCCCACAGGCGCTGGAAGCGCCGGTCGAACCCGAGCGCGGCGACCTCTCGGCGGCGGTCGAGAAACGCACGACGCCACCGGCGCAGGGTCTCGGCGTAGTGGGGACCGAAGCTCTCCAAGCGCTCGACGACGAGGTGGGTGGGGGCAACCGCGGCGGCAATCGCGCCGACCGAGGGGAGGTGCCCGCCGGGAAAGACGTGCTTCTGGATGAAGTCCGGTCGCCGCCGGTAGGAGTCGTAACGGTGATCGGGAATGGTGATGGTCTGGATGGCCGCACGCCCACCGGGGGCGAGAAGGCGCTCGACGGCGGCGAAGTAGCGTGCGAGGTGAGCGTGCCCGACCGCCTCGAGCATCTCGATGGAGACCACCGCGTCGAAGGTCCCGCTGACGTCGCGGTAGTCGAGCAGCTCGACCCGAGCCCGGTCGGAGACCCCGGCGCGGGCGAGCCGCTGGCGGGCGAAGCGGGCCTGCTCGGCGGACAGCGTGAGACCGACCGCGTCGCACCCGTGATCGCGGGCGACGAGCTCGAGGAACGCCCCCCAGCCGCAGCCGATCTCGAGCACCCGCATGCCGGGCCCGAGCCCGACCAGGGCCGCCACCCGTTCCAGCTTGGTTCGCTGGGCGTCCTCGAGGGAGCACTCGGGGTGGCTGAAGAGGGCGCAGGAGTAGACCATGCCGGGGTCGAGCCAGAGGCGGTAGAAGTCGTTGGAGAGGTCGTAGTGAGCGGCGATGTTGCGCCGTGCACCGGGGCGGCTGTTGGCGCGCGCGAGGTGGCGCACGCGGTCGACCAGGGCGAGCAGGGGGGAGCCTGACGAGGCCGAGGCCAGCCGCTCGGCGTTGGCCGCGAACACCCGCACCACGCTGACCAGGTCGTCGGCGTCCCAGTCCCCGTCGACGTAGGACTCGCCGGCACCCACGTCGCCGGAGACGGCCAGGCGGCGGAAGAAGCGCCAGTCCCGCACGCTCAGGGTGGCCGACGGGTCCTCGCCGGTACGGCCGAACTGGAATGCTCGGCCGTCTGGGAGGTGGAGCCGCAGGCTGCCGCGCTCGACCGCCTCGAGGGCGCGGCCCACCGAGCCGACCAGGCGACGGGTCAGCGGGTCGGCGGGGGGGTTCGCCGCCGCGGGGAGGATCAGATCGGTCGCCATCACGGGCCCTCCTCGAGCAGGGACGGCGGGGGCTCGGGCTTGGGG
>Ga0068714_10003846_pt1 | contig 17334 bp, 14 predicted proteins | sample MTBNYHSulfiMetaG_FD_62988 | JGI IMG/M metagenome (GOLD analysis project Ga0068714, IMG submission 62988) | Enrichment culture microbial communities from rom New York Harbor, USA that are MTBE-degrading - MTBE-NYH (New York Harbor Sulfidogenic)... | ecosystem: Environmental > Aquatic > Marine >...
ACGTCCCTGATAGCCGCGATCGGAGTCGGATTAAGAAGAAACGCCGCTTCGGCATCCCCTGAATGAACCTTCGCGAGGCAGCTCCCGATAGAGCTGTCGAAACGAAACCATGCATCGTTTTCCATGTCCTGGGGCGTCAACCCGATGGTTTTCTGAAAGATTAGATCGGAGAGTATTTGAACGTCCAATCTGCGCAGAGCCGGGTGAAGATTCTCCGGCATGTGATCGAAAGCTTCCGGTTTGAGCTGAAGCAGCAGACAATCCCGCCTCCGGGTGCACACCACGAAGGAGGTGCTTTTTGTTCCGGCTTCGGCCAGCTTGGACGCGATCGCATCCGCGTCGTTCCGCCCATTCAGGCGGATGGAATGAACGGTGAAACAGTCAGATACCCGCGTTGCGAAGGTCTCGGCATCAAAAGGCGAACTCCCTGCCAGTAACCGGTGATACGGGAGGATCGTCAACCCCCGGTCGTCAATGGCGGAAAGATACATCATCACGCACTCATGCGCGCCCTCTCCAATCGGGGCACCCTTTGCCCTCATCTTGTTCCGGTAGTTTCTGCCGGTTTCATATCGGTGATGCCCGTCCGCGATATACAGGGTCCTGTCTTTGAAGGCGTTCTGAATCGTCTGCAGGGTGTCGGCATCGGTTATAACCCACATTTGATGGCTGGAGCCGTCCTTGAATGAAAAAGACACCTCCGGGCGGATCGATTCACACGTTGAAAAAATGTCAGACAACAGGTTCGCGGAGTCTTCAAATACAGAGAAAACCTGACTGAACTGAGCCCCGCAGGCTTCCATCAGCTTTAAACGGTCCGTTTTATGGGCTGGAAACGTCTGTTCATGCGGGAGGATAACCTCACTGCCTTCCTCTTCAATTCGAACTCTCGCGATGAGTCCCATTCGTGTCCGGCGGTCTTCATCGACCCGGTAGGTGTGGGCGGTCATATAAAAACACGGTTCCTTCGCCTGGAGCAAAACCTGCTGCCTGAGCCATTCCCGGTAGGTTTCAGCCGCCCTTGTATAGCGGTTGTCGGTAGCCGTGTCATCGGGCCTGGTCCTGGCCAGTTCTAAGCGTATCACGTTGTAGGGATCCGTACGATAAAATGCCTCCTGCTCCGAGGCGGATATCACATCGTAAGGAGGTGTCACCAGGGGGCCAAGGTCTTTGAACCTGTCGAAATTATAAGTAATTCCACGAAAAGGGCTTACTACCGCCATCGCTGGCTCCTTCCAGGCAAAAATTTCGCACCGTCTGCACAGGATTTTAATATCTTCGCACAGGCACGCCGGTGTCAAGAAATTTCAACAGCATTGACAACCTGACGTCTTGGGACAAGAATTCGAGGTTGGAGCTTGAACGTTAGAATGGAGAGAGAAGCGATGGATAAAAAAGGTATGGAGCCGATCGCGAATGAAAAGGCCCCGAAACGTCCGGTGATCATACGTGGGGGGATGCTCCTCACCATGACAGGCGATCTTGAACCTCTACAAAAAACGGATATCTATATTTCCGGTGGTGTGATCAGCACCATAGGCAAACCATCCTGCCACGATGAACCCGTCGATGCCGAAATCATCGATGCTGCCAACTGCATCGTGGCGCCGGGCCTGGTGAATCTGCATACCCACCTTGCCATGACGTTGTTTCGTGGGTATTCGGACGATCTACCGCTAAACAGATGGCTTTTTGAAAAAATATTTCCGGCCGAAGCCGCTTTCCTTTCACCGAAAACCGTTTACTGGGGAGCCTTGCTCGGCTGCCTGGAAATGATTTCCTCGGGTACCACCTGTTTTGCAGACGGCTATTTCTTCCCGGATTCCACCCTGCATGCGGTTTCGGACAGTGGAATGAGGGCCTTGATCGCACAGGGGGTCATAGACTTCCCTGCACCCGGGGTAGAAAACCCGGAGGAAAACGTCAAGGCCGCCGCTGCTTTCATCGAAAAGCAAGACAACCAGGCAACCCTCGTAACCCGGGGCCTTTTCTGCCACAGCCCGGTCACCTGCTCCGCGGAAACCCTCAGACACGCTGCTGACATCTCCCGCCGTCACCGCGTCCCGATCCAGATCCACCTGTCTGAAACACGTTCCGAAAGGCAGGAGATACAAGCCGCCCATCGAATGAAGCCGGTGGATTACCTTGAATCTCTGGGCGTTTTGGGCCCCGACCTGATCGCGGTACACGCTGTGCACGTGGATGAAGAAGAAACGCTGCGGCTCAAGGAAAACGGCGTCAAGATCGTTCATACACCTGAAAGCAACATGAAGTTATGCTCCGGCGTTGCACCGGTCCGCAGGTACATCAAAGCGGGCATGCATGTGACACTTGGCACCGACGGCTGCGCATCCAACAACGACCTCGACATGCTGCGTGAAATGGATAAAGCCGCCAAACTCAGCAAGGTGGTTGAAAAGGATCCAACCAGCCTCAACGCCTGTACGGTGATGAAGATGGCGACCTCCTGGGGTGCCGAGGCTCTCGGCCTTGGAATGTCCATCGGCACGCTGGAAGTCGGAAAACGCGCGGATCTCATGCTTATCGATACAGACGCCCCCCACCTTTGCCCACTCTACGACCCCTATTCTGCACTCGTTTATGCCGCCAGAGGTTCCGATGTCCGAGATGTTTTCATTGACGGCGTCCCGGTTTACAGAAACCGTCGCTTCACGCGGTTTGACCCGGAGGAAATAATGGAACGGGTGCGGCAACTTATTGCAGGCTGGCAAGCGTAGAGGGAAAACAATTGCGTTTATAAACATTCCTTGGTAGGTTCGTGCGGAAAAAGGAGGTTCCTGGATTCACCCTGCGGGGAACGTTTGATAGCGTCGTAAAAAGTCAAAACAACCCTATCCGTCGGCGTCAGGGTCGCTATCGGCATCGGTATCGGACGTAGATCGACGGCCTTTTCGACCCCGATACCGATTCCGACCCCGACGCCGATAAGGTGGGGATGAGACTTTACGATTTCATCAACGTTTCGAATCCTTGGAGAAAGCAGGTTAGAGATGAAGAAAGAAAGACATACCGGGACCATCGCCTTGGTGACCTTCATCGCCGCACTCGCGGTTTTTCTGGGGTGGTTCCTCATGGATGTGTTTGAAGGTGAAGAGCCGGAGGTCACGGTGACACCGGTGCCCGGTCATATCACCGGAGAGAAGGATTTCACCCTCAAGGCTGCGGACGCCGGGCGAGGTCTTAAACGGGTGCGCGTAACCGCGGCGCAGAAGGATCGAACCTTCAAAGTCATCGAAAAGGACTTTCCCTTCGAAGGTGTGGCCAACAGGCACGGCACCCACGAAGCCGAGATCTCTTTCAAGATGAATCCGACCTTGATGCACCTCAGCGATGGCCCGGTAAAGATTACCGTAGAAGTATCGGATTTTTCAAGGCGCAACGGCGGGGAGGGCAACACCGCCGTTTTTGTGCATGAAACGATCGTAGACACCACTCCCCCGTCGATCGGACCGGTCAGCCGACTCCATTACATCAACGAAGGCGGCACCGGATTGGTGGTTTACCGGCAATCATCAGATGCCGTGCAAAGCGGGGTTTATGTCGGGGAGGCGTTTTTCCCGGGCTATCCGGCCGGAGAAGGGTACGAGCAGGGATCGATGGTATGCTACTTTGCCGTTCCATGCAGGACGGATCACGAGGTCGATGTCTACCTTCATGCCAGGGATCAAGCGGGAAATTCAGCCAGGAGCTCTTTCAACCATGCCATCCGCTGGAAAAAATTTCCTGTAAAAACCATCACGATATCGGAGACGTTCATCGAATCCATCCTCCCTGATTTTGCACATGTTGATTTTTCCGGCTCCAATCGACCAATGGATAAGTTTCTGAAGATCAACCGGGACGTAAGGGTCCAAAACAATGAAACCTGCCGCAGTATCGGTGCAAAATCCTCCCCGGAGAAACTCTGGGACGGGACCTTCGTCCGCATGAAAAATGCCGCGACCATGGCAGGTTTCGGAGACGAGCGAATCTACACCCACCAGGGCAAGGAAATCGACCGGCAAACCCATCAGGGTGTTGACCTGGCCTCCGTCGCCAATGCCGAAGTCAGGGCCGCAAACCGTGGAAACGTGATTTTCGCCGACAGGCTAGGAATATACGGATTGACGGTGATTTTGGATCACGGCCAGGGACTATCTTCTCTTTACGCGCATTTGAGCAGCATAAACACCGAGGTCGGCCGGCATGTAGAAGGCGGGGAACAGATCGGAATCAGCGGGCAGACGGGCCTTGCCGGAGGTGATCACCTTCATTTTTCCATGATGGTCAATGGCGTATTCGTAAACCCGATTGAGTTCTGGGACGGACATTGGATAAAAGATAACATCGAGAGAAAGCTGTCTTTGATCCGATCCAGTGGCAGTTGAAAGAAACAGGAGTAGATTCATTGTGGAGAATAACCGGAAAAAGATTATTTTTTTGCATGTTGACCCTGGTTTTTCTGACGCCGGAGGTCACCGCGCACAGCTCCACCCTTGAACGACCTCTTCCGATAAGCCCGGTCCCCGGAAAACCGGAGCGAATCGTCTCCCTGGCGCCGAACATCACCGAATTGGTTTTCGCACTCGGCCGGGGAGACAGGATTGTAGGTGTTACAAGACATTGTGATTACCCACCGGAGGCCCTGGATATTCCCAGCGTCGGTTCCTATGTGCACCTCGACCTTGAGCGAATCGCCGCCCTGCGTCCGGACCTCTGCCTCGCAGTAAAGGACGGCAACCCCAAGGAAACCGTTTTGAGGTTGGAATCCCTCGGGATTCCGGTTTACGCAATGGACCCCAAGAACCTCGACGAAGTGCTTCGTACGGTTCAGGAGCTGGGTGAGTTGATCGGGGCCGAGGACCAAGCCGAGCGGTTGTTGGCTGATGCGAATCAACGGATTTCCGCTGTCAACAAAGCTCTGTCGGGCGTAAGCCGCCGGCCGGCTGTCTTTTTTCAGATCGGTGGTTCCCCCGTTGTCAGCGCAGGTTCCGGCACCCTGATCGACGACCTGATTATGCGCGCCGGCGGCCGGAACCTGGCCGCCGGCCCGGTCAGATACCCTAAATTCAGTCGTGAGGAGATCATCGCGCTGGGGCCGGATGTCCTGATTGTGACGTCCATGAGCGGTGAATCTGAAAGCCACCGTGCTCTGGAACAGTGGCGGCGTTGGGATTCCATACCCGCAGCGAGGGACGAACGGGTATTCCTGGTTGACCCGAACCTCTTTCATCGTGGCACTCTCAGGCTTCTGGACGGTCTGGAAATCCTCGCGGAATTGATTCATCCCGAACGATTCAAGGCATTGCAATGATCGGCAGCCAATCGGTTAAGACCCGAATCGCCCTGTGGACGATGTTCCTGGGACTTGGACTTTTGATGGTTATTCTGCTTGGGGTGCTGACAGGAACCGCCGGCGGTCCCCTGCACATCGCCGATTCCTGGCTGAAAACCGGTTCCCTCGATCCGACGCTCAAAACCATCATTCTTGAAATAAGACTCCCCAGAGTATTGATCGCCGCGCTTGCAGGTGCAACCCTTTCACTGGGGGGCCTGGTTTTTCAGGTGCTGCTGAGAAACCCTCTGGCGGAGCCTTATATCCTGGGAGTATCCGGCGGCGGGGCCGTTGGCGCCATCATCGGTATCCTGCTGGGGTTGGCCAGATTCCCCGGCGTAAGCCTCACCGCTTTCGCCGGCAGCACCGCAACCTTGGTGGTCATCATCGCTATCTCCAGCGGGCGCCGGATCATCAACAAGGAATCCCTTCTGCTCTCAGGGGTCATGGTCAACGCCTTCTGCGGTGCAGTGATTCTTTTTTTCGTGTCGCTTGTCCAGGATGCCCGTCTTCACACCATCATGTTCTGGTTGATGGGAGACCTCTCGCTTGCGGAACGTGGCCAGGTCTTCCTCCTGGCGGTTATTGCACTTCCCTGCTTTCTGTTGTTGTGGTTCCTGTCCAACAACATGAACCTGCTCCTGATGGGCGAAGAAACGGCAAAAAGCGCTGGAGTGCCCGTCAAAGCGGTCACCTACATGTTACTCGGCGCGACATCCTTGATGGTGAGCGCCACCGTATGCCAGAGCGGGTTGATCGGATTCGTGGGCCTGGTGATCCCTCACATGCTTCGCCTTTCCGCCGGTCCGGACAACAGGGTGCTGGTACCAGCCTGCATCCTAGGCGGTGGGGCCTACATGGTTCTGTGCGACCTGCTGGCCCGTGTGCTTCCGGACCAGGGGGAATTGCCGGTTGGAGTCATTACCGCGCTTGTCGGCGCCCCGTTGTTCATTTTGCTGCTCCGGAGGTCCAACACATGAGCGCTGCGCTGACCGCCCATTCCCTCCGCCACGACTACGGGGCTCAACATGTGCTTGAAGACGTCAGCTTTTCGGTCGCTGCGGGAAGTTTTTTTATCATTATCGGCCCGAATGGATCCGGAAAAACGACGTTGATGAAGGTGCTTGACGATATTGAACATCCCAAAGAAGGCATGGTTGAGGTATTCGGTCGCCCGGTGCATTCCTTCGGGAAAAGGGAGCTTGCCAGGGAGATTGCCTTCGTGCCCCAAAGGATGCCGGTGGATTTTCCTTTTACGGTCACCGAGGTCGTGCTGATGGGCAGGGCCCCGCACCTCGGCCTGCTCGGCATAGAAGGTCGGGAAGACATCGAAGCGGCAAGAAAAGCCATGGACTTCACCGGCGTTGAAAATCTCGCGGAACGTCGGGTCAATCAATTGAGCAGCGGCGAGCAGCAGAGGGTCTTTGTAGCCAGGGCGGTCTGCCAGGACCCCAAAATCATCCTGCTTGATGAACCGACCGCATCGCTCGATCCGGCGCATCAAGTCAGGGTGATGGATATCATGGAGGAATTACGTCGCAAACGCGGTGTGACCGTCGTCATGGTCTCACACGACCTGAACCTCGCCGCACTTTACGGGGATCACCTGCTGCTGCTGAGGGGGGGGCACATCATCGCCGAAGGACCTCCGGACGATGTTCTTACCTTTGAAATTCTTGAAAAAACCTACGGATGTGTCCTCCTGGTAGACGAAAGTCCCCTTGGAGGAGTTCCGCGGGTCAGCGTCGTCCCCGGACGCTTCCTGGAGCAAAAATAAAAGAGAGTGTTGACAAAATGGAATCAACCGTTATAATCGCCCCATTTTAGATGATCAAAATCAACAAGTTACCGGACATCATACGGACGTTACGGCCTGTCCGGCCCTTCACTGCATGCCGTGGTAGAAATCCGTCCTGGGTCGGCGATGCCGGAAACCGGGTGCAGTGTGACGTTTTTCCCGCCCCCGCAGAAGGCTGGCAGTCATCCGGTAGTCGTGAAAGGAACTGAATCTATGATAGAAGCCCGGCGGCTCCACAAAAGGTTTGGTCACAAGATAGCGGTGAAGGACGTTTCCTTCACCGTGGAACGGGGAGAAGTCCTGGGCTTTCTCGGTCCCAACGCCGCCGGGAAATCAACGACCATGAGAATGATCACCGGATACCTGCCCCCCACTTCCGGTACCGCTGTCATCGGAGGCTGCGACATAACAACGCACAGTCTTCAGGCCCGGCAAAAGTTGGGTTATCTTCCCGAAAACGCTCCGGTCTACCCGGATATGGATGTTTATTCATTCCTGGATTTCATCGCTTCGATACGGGGATTTTCAGGAGACCTCAAATCCCGGACCCTGGAGAAAATCATCGAAAAATGCTTCCTCAATGACGTCCGCCGTCAGATGACCGCCACTTTATCAAAGGGATTCAAACAACGCGTGTGTTTTGCTCAAAGCATACTCCATGACCCTGACTACCTGATCATGGATGAACCCACGGACGGCCTGGATCCGAACCAGAAGCATGAAGTGCGGTCGATGATCACCCAGATGGCTGAAGACAAGGCGGTTCTGCTTTCAACACATAATCTGGAGGAAGTCGACGCCGTATGCACCAGGGCGATTATCATCGCACAGGGCAGGATCGTTGCAGATGACACACCCGGGAGGCTCAAGGCTTTATCTCCGGGTCACGGCTCGGTACGGATCGTTGTTCCCCTCGAAGGCGCGGGCTTGCTCCGAGAGGGATTGGAACGTGTGGCGGGTGTCGCTGGCACCGAGTTGGTGGAAGACGGCGGGAACGGATCCTGCACGCTGAGAGTTTTCCCTGTAGACAGGCTCAGGCCGCCCGCGGACCTGGTCCTTGAATTTCTGCATTCGAACGGCGTGCGGCCTGAATCCGTCACACTGGAAGAAGGTCGTCTGGAAGAGGTTTTCCGAATGGTCACCACCACCGGGCCCGCTTTACCCGATGAGGAGATAGAATGGCCGGATTCAAGACCGTCACCACTGCGATCATAAGAAGGGAGCTTGCCGGTTATTTCGGCTCTCCGGTTGCTTATGTATTCATTGTCATTTTCTTGATGCTGAACGGATTTTTCACCTTTTCCGTCAGCCGCTTTTACGAAGCCGGGCAGGCTGACCTCCGAGGCTTCTTTCAATGGCATCCATGGGTTTTCCTTTTCCTCGTGCCGGCCGTGGCCATGAGGCTCTGGGCGGAGGAACGTCGCACGGGGACCATGGAATTGATTTTGACGCTCCCGGTGACATTGTGGCAGGCGGTCACCGCAAAATTCGTGGCGGCATGGCTTTTCCTGGGCCTGGCACTGGTTCTGACGTTCCCCCTGGTTCTTACCGTGGCTTACCTCGGCGACCCCGATATGGGAGCCGTCCTGTGCGGATACGCAGGAAGCCTTCTCATGGCGGGTGCCTACCTGAGCGTGGGCAGTATGACATCGTCGCTGACTCGAAACCAGGTGGTCAGTTTCATCCTGTCGGTTGTCGTGTGTCTCTTTCTGGTGCTTGCAGGGTGGGAGCCGGTGACCGGATATGTTTCCGGCTGGGCGCCGCGATGGGTCGTTGATGTTGTATCCGGATTCAGTTTCATGCCCCATTTCACGTCGATGCAACGTGGCGTCATCGATGTGAGGGATCTTGTTTATTACCTGTCCGTTATATTTTTCATGTTGTTTGCGAGCGGCGTTATCCTGCAGAACCGCAGATCTTGAGACACGACAAGGGGGTTGCCGATGTTTGGCGGTAAAGGCGCCGAAATCAAAAAAACGATCGTCTCCATAACGGGCCTCGGGGTCCTGCTGGTGATCCTGGTGATGATCAATGTTCTATTTTCCTACGCAAATCTTCGATGGGATGCAACCGAAGACCGCATCTACTCCCTATCCGAAGGGACGAAAAACATCCTCTCCAATCTTGAAGAACCCGTGACGGTGAACTTTTTTTACAGCAAAAGCTCCCGGGATTTCCCACCCAATCTCAAGCTTTACGCCCGCAGGGTCGGGGATATGCTCACGGAGTACGAACAGGCGGCAGACGGCATGCTTGAAGTGCAGTATTATGACCCGAAACCGGACTCGGACGAAGAGCAATGGGCGCAGCTCTATGGCATCAGCCCGGCTCAACTCCCGGACGGGGAAAAGCTATACTGCGGCCTCGTTTTCCTGTCCGGCGATCGGGAACAGCGTATCGAAATGCTGGATCCCAGCAGGGAGGAATTGCTCGAATACGACCTTACCTTAATGATATCACGGGTGCAGACAGCGCAGAAAAAGGTGGTCGGGGTCATCACCAGCCTGCCGGTGTTCGGTGCCGGTCCACAAGCAGCTATGCAGAGACCGGGTGCAAACCAACCCTGGTTTTTCATATCGGAGCTGAAAAAAACGTATGAACTTAGGCAAATCCCTGATTCAGCTGCGCTCATCGATCCCGGGATCGATTTGTTGGTGCTGATCCACCCGAAGGATGTAAGCCCGGCTCTCCAGTATGGCATTGATCAGTATCTCCTCGATGGTGGCAATATCCTGGCCTACGTGGATCCGGTCTGTCTTTCAGACCAGGCCTCCGCAATGCGCAACCCCATGATGCCTTCCTCATCCACACCCGGCAGCCTGCTCGATTCCTGGGGAATTGAAATGGACCTCAACGGGGTGGTGGCCGATCTTGATCATCCCACCAAAGTCAGAGTCAACGACGCCGTTGAAGACAATCCGGCATGGATTACCGTCAGGAACGCCAATTTCAATAAAACCGAACCGCTCATATCGAAACTCGAAAGCATGCTTCTGCCTCTTGCAGGAGGCATAACCAAACGCGAGGAAAGCACCTGTGAATTCACACCGCTTATCGTCACAAGCTCAAACGCGGCGGTCGTTGAACCCATGAAGGCCCAGCTTACCGCCGCGATCATAAGAAAGGACATTTCCCTTCCAGGGAAAAAATTCAACCTGGCGGTTCATATCCGTGGAAAATTCAAGAGCGCTTTTCCCGAAGGGTCCCCGGCCGAAGCGTCAGTGGCTGATCCCGTCATCGATCACAAAACCGAAGGGATTCAAGAAGCTTCGGTGGTCGTGGTGGGCGATGCGGACATGCTGGCCGACCATTTTTACCTGCAGCGAGGAAATCTGCTCGGCTTCGACATATCCAAGATGTTCAACGACAACCTGAATTTTCTCGTGAACGCCTGCGAAGTCCTTACGGGAAGTGCCGACCTCATCAATCTTCGTTCCAGAGGGAAATACGAAAGACCCTTCACCGCGGTTATGGAACTCGAGCGCCGTGCACGGGAGAAATGGCTGTCCAAGGAAAGAGAATTGGTCGGGAAAATGGAAGAGACCAACCGGAAACTCCAGGAACTCCAGCAGCATAAAGATGAAAGCCAGAAACTCATTCTGAGTGCCGAGCAGGAGAAGGAAATCGCCAGGTTTCGAGAGGAGAAGCGTCGCATCAACAGCGAACTGAAGGACGTTCGAAAAAAATTGCGGCAGGATATCGACAGGCTCGGTCTGGTGCTGGAGGCGGTGAATATTTTTCTGATGCCCCTGTGCGTCGCGCTCGCCGGACTCGGTTTTGCGCTTTATCGCCAGGCAAGGATGAAGCGACGATGAAAGGAAAAACACTTCTGATTCTGACAGCGGTGCTCGCCGTATTGATCGGGGTCGGCGTCATTACGATGCGCCTGAACAGCCGGCGCGTCCACTATTCGACGATGGGCGACTACCTCATCCGGGATCTTCCGGTGAACGACGTCGAACAAATACGCATCGAAGGGGTCGCAGAACAGGTTCAACTTGTAAAAAAATCCGGCCGCTGGGTCGTGAGCGACCGATCCGGATACCCGGCGGATTTTTCCAGGATAACGGACTTTGTCCGCGCTCTGCGGGATGCCAAAACCGGGCGCCGCTTTGAAGTATCCTCGGAAACGAAGGCGGCATTGCGCCTCTTTGCCCCTTCGAACAAAGACGTTTCAGACGAAAACAAGGGGATTCGGGTAAAGTTGCTGGACAAAGACGAAAAAACGCTTGCGAGTCTTCTGCTGGGCTCCCGGCGTACGAGTGACTCCGGAGGCCCTTCCGGAGGGAGATATGTTGCGCTTGAAGACGCTTCCACAGCCTACCTGATTGACGAACCGCTCGCCCTGGGCGAACCCGCGCCGTCAGACTGGCTGGACAAAGGTTTATTGGATATCCCGGCCTCAAACATAAAATTCATCGCCTGCGAAAAAGGCGGGGCCTATCTCTACAGGTTTGAACGCAACAGCCGTGAAGAGCCATTCAAAACGGTCATTTTCCCTTCCGGGGAGAACGTCGACAACCAAGCGCTCAAAAAGCTCTCGGGAACGCTTGCTTCTTTCAGGATCGGAGATGTCATCCCCGCATCGGAGACCGGCAACGTTGAATTCGGGGCAAGTCTGGAGTACCGGCTTTTCGATGGAAGGAAACTTTTCATTGCCCCCGGAAAAACGGCCAACGGTCAATCCCGGCCGATTGTCCGGATTTCGGTAGACATCGACGATACGGCTTCGACCGCTCAAAAACCCGGCCAAACCGCCCCGGACCTTCAGATGGACGAGGAAACAGCGGCTGAAACGGCGGAATTGCAGGACATTGTTTCCCGATGGGTCTTCGTGCTGAACGAATGGCGCGCTGAATCGCTGGTAACCGACCCGGAAGCCCTGGCCGTCAAGGAAAATCCGCCCGCCTCTTGATCTCGGGCATCGTTTCCCTCTTTCAATATTTCCGGAATCCGAGGCGTTTCCCCAGCTCTTCAAACGATCGGGCGTCGGCTTCCGTCAGGTGCCCATGAAAGCCGGCTTGCCTTTTCAAATCGTAATACCGGTTTTGAATACACCATAAATCGACCGGCAGCTCCAGTACCGTAATGACGTCAAGGATTTCCAGAATACCGGAAATGAGGTCGGTGCCCGGTGAACCGGAAAGTCGTTCCATAAGCCGGGAAAGCATCCTTGAGCATTCCTCTGCCAGGTACGCACGATCGAGGGCGATCTCCCATTCCACAGCGGTTTGAACCGCCTGCTCAAGATCTCCCCCGGGCGCGCCGCCGTCACGTCCATACCTCCTCATCGCATGGATGATCTGGTAGGAAACCGCGAGCCCGAGGGATCTCCGGCATTTCCTGGAAATACAGGACCGGTCCTGACCATCAATCAGCAGGACAAGATCCATAAGCCTTCGGGCCGGCTCTTCAAACGCCCCGAAAAGGGCTCTTTCCGCATGTGCGCCTGCCGCTCCGGCGATTTCGTGAAGCACGCCTGGGATTAGATCGCGGTATCGAAAACGTGCCGCACCGGAAGAGCTCTTCTCCAAACCATTCGTCGAGCCCTCCGAGGAACCGAGAGGAGTGATTTCACAACCAGAGGACGTCAGCCGGAAGGAAAACTCTTGGAGTCCGGGGATGTAAGGATCCTCCACCCTTACGATGCCCCGGGGGGTCCCCGGCAGGTTCTCGATTTCAATCCCCCGGTTTACTCGGGAAAAAATATCGGATTTTCCCTCAGGGTTGAACGGCACAGCGGCGCACACAAGGTGGGCCGCCAGCCGCGGCGGTCCCATCCTGGCACCCTTCAGGCTCTTTTCGTATACGTCGGCTCCCGTGCCCACGCCCGGAATGTTGCTGTGGGCACGGCTTAACTCCTCTTTCAGCCGTGCTTCGAGGTCCTCCTCCGCCCATCCGCCCACAAGATCGATGCCTCTCGCCGCATACAGCATGACCTGCGCGGCTTCAAGCCCTGATATATCATCAAAAAACCACCCACAGCTCGTGAACATATAAAGGCTCATCCGCTGCGATTCAAGGAGGCGCATCGCATCTTCAACCGCCGCCGCGCCCATCTCCGCGCGCAAGTGTTTCGCCATGAACGAGCGCCGTCCTTCAGCCGAAGGATCGACCAACAACTGGATATAATCATCCCGGGCGCTCCAGGGATCCTTGAAAACGACGTTCCCCCTTGCTTCAAAAATCTCACCCAGCGAAGTCGAAAGGCGTTCCAGCCCAACGCGAAGCGGTGTGCGCCATGCCTGGTTCCAGCCGGGCGTCGCCGAAACATTGCAGCCGCAATCAGACCGCCACCGTTCCACACCATGGGCGCAGCTCCAGGCGCTCCCCTCCCTGATCTTGGCCTCCCATTCAGGCGGAAAACGTTCAAGGAACGAACCCGGGTTGATGGCGGTCATGCCCGCCGACGCATCCAGGGATTTGAAAAGCCATGCAAGAGCCATGTCCCCGAATTTTGAATGGTGGCCGTACGATTCACCGTCTGTCGCCACCGTAATGAGCCGCGGTCCCCTGCGGCCGTTGTTCGCGGCATCTCTTATGCTCGAGAGAAAGCGCTCCCCTGAGGTAAGCAATTTTTGATAGGCGACACCGCGGGAAACCATTCCGTTATAGAAGAAGACATCAATAAAGCTGCCGCTGCCTCCGTCAGGAAACACCCGGTATGGAATCGTAGTGTCGAGCAGGCCGGGGCCGGGATGTTTCCAGTGCCTGTGGGTTTTCGAAAGAAGGGGCCGAACCGCCATTGACTGGTCGGGGCTCAGAATGGTGAACCGTATTCCTTCCTCGGCCATCAAGTTCAGGGTTTCATTGTCCACTGCGGTTTCCGCAAGCCACATCCCTTCAGGCATGCGTCCGAACCTGTATTGAAAATCCCGGATTCCCCAGATGATCTCCGTACGTTTGTCGCGCCTCGAGGCAAGCGGCATGATGATATGGTTATAAACCTGGGCCATCGCATTGCCGTGACCACGGTAACGTTCGATCGACTTCCTGTCGGCTTCAAGGATCCGTTCATAAACCCAGGGGTCATACCGTGACAACCATGTCAGCAGCGTCGGACCGAAATTAAATGACATATATTCGTAGTTGTTCACCAGGGAACGAATTCCGCCTTCGCTGCCGGGGAGGCGAGCCGCCGCATTGGGGCCGTAACATTCCCGTGTTATTCTTCGATTCCAATCATGGTACGGAGCGGCGGAAGGTTCACAGAGCACGGTATCAAGCCACGGATTTTCCCTCGGAGGTTGATAAAAGTGGCCATGAATACATAAAAAAGAATTTTCGTCCGTCATATCAGCCAGTTTTCTTTATACCGGGGAAAGCCAATGTTTGAAACGTTCGTCTTTGCCGGTGGTAACCCTGTTCATCAAATCATTCAAACGCCGGCACATAGGCCCAGGCACAGGATCGAACACCCTGTCATCAATGGATTTGACCGGATACACCTTCATCACGGTGCACGAGAAAAAAACCTCGTCCGCATTATAGAGAGCGTCCAGCTCAAGCTGTGTTTCAACGGTTTCGATACCTTCGGAGGCCGCCACAACGGGCACGGTTTTGCGTGAAATACTTTTCAGGATCTTCCCCAGAGCCGGCGTGTAAAGCTTGTCATCCTTCACGATAAAAACCGATTCCGTCCCCCCCTCCGCAACGAAGCCTTCATTGTCAAGCATGATGGCCATCTCGAAGCCCTTTTTCCTTGCTTCCAGTCGGGCCATCATGCCGTTCAAATAATTGGCGGCTACTTTTGCTTCCGGCGGCACAGTCCTGGGGTCGATCTTGCGCCAGGAGGAGATGCACGCGGTGACACCACCACCCATTAAAAAAAGACTGCTGCCGAGATCTTCGCCCGGATCGATCGCGAAGACAGCCACAGACAGATGCCCGGAAGGAGGCATGATATCGAAGGCAACCTGAGGATAAAACCCCACGATTTTCACCACTCCCTCAACCAACCCATTGCGACGCACCGTTTCGAGAACCGCATTGCGCACCTGCTCTGCAGAAAGCGCGAGTTTCATTTCGAGCAGTTCGGCGCTTCTGAAAAACCGGGATACATACTCATCGAGCCTGAAAACAGCGGTGCCCGCTCCGGTTTTGTGGAAGCCGAGAACCTCGAAGATTCCGGAACCACGGGCGAAGCTATGGCTCATGATATGGACATTCGCGTCTTCCCATCGAACGAACTCACCGTCCATATAAACAAAGCGGTCTGTAAGCATAGTCTCCTCCTGAATTTTTTTTGCATGAATCCGGGTTGGCCGACTGCCAGCGCCGGGCGTCCTTGCCTGTCAATTCTATCCCCCGCCCTTCTCCCTTGCAAAGCGGGCGGCACTGACACCGGCAAGCCATCCGGTGGAAAACGCCGCCTGCAAATTGTAGCCTCCGGTATCCCCGTCTATATCCATGATTTCTCCAGCGAAAAAAAGCCCCTCCGTAAGTTTCGATTTCATCGTGTAAGGGTCGACTTCACGGGTCCTTACCCCTCCTGCCGTCACGATGGCCTCGGCAAAACCTTTGTGCCCCGTCACCGTAACCCTGAGATCCTTGAGGACCATCCGAAGCCGCCTTCTTTCCCTGGCCGTGATGCGGCTGCATGAGGCATCAAGCGGTATGTCGCTGATTTCGGCGACGACAGGAACAAGCAGAGACGGTAGCAGCGATTGAAACACCCCCTTCATGGTGCCTCCGCCGCGCCCGGAAAGCTCGCGGACGAGCCGTGCATCCAGTTTTCTCTCGTCAAGAGCCGGCTTCAAATCGAGGCGCAGCTGAACACGTTTCCGCTGATCCAGCGCATCGACAATGCTCCGGCTCAACGTAAGAGGCACAGGTCCCGCTATCGAGCCGCCCAGGAAAGATACGTCGCCGAAGCCGCCGCCGATTTTCTTTTCGTCACCGAAAGCCTTCACCCCGGTGTTCCTGAGCGTCAACCCGTCAAGCGTTCGGGGCCATCGCTCCAGGGGCACAAGGGGTACCAGGGCTGGGCGCACAGGGATCACCGTATGTCCGGCGGATCGAGCCATATCATACCCGTCTCCGGTGGAGCCCGTTGCAGGATAGGAAGCGCCGCCTGTTGCAACGATAATGGCATCTGCCGTCGTTATGGAATGAGATCTTTCCCTGACTGCAGCCACACCCCTTGCTATGCCCTCTTCCGCAAGAATTCTCGAGACGCGGCTGCCGGTCACCACATCGACTCCGTTTTTTGAAACCCACTCGACGAGAGCATCGGCCACCTCGGGCGCCCCTGCACATTCAGGAAACACCCGACCGCCTCTTTCCACAACGGTTTCGATTCCCAGAGAAGAAAAAAACGCTCTCAAATCATCGACGAAAAATCGCGAAAAAGCCTGGTGCAGAAATCGTCCGTTCCTTCCGAAATGGGATATGAAATCCGCCACCGGGGAGAAATTGCTCAGGTTGCATCGTCCTTTTCCGGTGATTCTCAATTTCCGGCCGGGCCGCTCCATGCGTTCCAGCACGATTGTTTTCGCGCCGCGGCGTGCAGCGGCTCCGGCCGCCATCAAGCCGGCCGAACCCCCGCCGACGACAACCACATCGTAATGCCCCACCTTCACGGTCCTGAAAGCCTCCCTGCTCCGGATACTACCCTGAGAGTCCATTGGAAGCAAGAAGCTTTACGAGACCTGTTTTTTCAATCTTGACTTGATTCTTTGAATCGATTAGGTTTCTCCAACCCCCTTTTTGCGGGTTAAGTTGAAATTTATAATCATTCAGCGGGAGAACCATAACGTGTTAAGGGGAATCGTTGAGGCCAGAATCCAACCGGCGGTGACGAAAGTTGCCTCCTTATTCAATAAAATCGGCCTGACCCCCAACATTCTCACGTTTGCCGGACTGGGTTTCAACGTCATCGCCGCATGGTTGTTCTACCTGGGGGAGGTCGCAGCCGCCGGTTTCATGATCCTCTTTGCAGGATCCTTCGATATGCTTGATGGGGCCGTGGCAAGGCTTCAAGGAACCTCTTCCAAAATCGGAGCCTTCACGGATTCGGTTGTTGACAGATACTCTGATTTTTTGATTTTCGGCGGTGTGCTCTGTATGTTCGCTCGCAAGGGGGATATGGCCGGCCTCGTGCTGTGCCTGTTGATTCTTTCCGGGGCCTTTCTCGTCAGCTACGTAAGAGCCCGCGCGGAGCTCGTGATTCCGCTCTGCAATGTCGGCCTGATGGAAAGGC
>Ga0068714_10003848_pt1 | contig 17331 bp, 16 predicted proteins | sample MTBNYHSulfiMetaG_FD_62988 | JGI IMG/M metagenome (GOLD analysis project Ga0068714, IMG submission 62988) | Enrichment culture microbial communities from rom New York Harbor, USA that are MTBE-degrading - MTBE-NYH (New York Harbor Sulfidogenic)... | ecosystem: Environmental > Aquatic > Marine >...
GCCAGCAGCGCCTGCTGCAGGCGGGTTACATGGTGGGAGCGTAGTTTGCGGTGCTCAGCCAGCATAACGAACTTACCCAGTGCCATAGCGGCAGCTACCTGGACTTTCTCTGAACTGTCCTGCTCCAGCATATTAATTAATGGGTTAATCAGAGCGGCCTCTTCGTTTTCCCACAGTCCTTCGATGGCCTTACTGCGTACCTCATCGTCGTGGTCTTGCAGACAGTATTTGAAAATGCCATCGAAGTTGAGTTCAAGATTGTGCTCGGTCAGTTCAATCAATTGTTGCAGGGCTTGGCAACGCCGTTCTGGTTCAATAGCCGACCATGAGCGTCCAAATGATTCAAGCTCTTCTGAGTTCAGGTTCGATAGCTCGGTTAGCCTGGAGCTGGACAGAGGTTTATCGCTGCTGGCTATGTCGGCAATAATTTCCTCGATGGCTAATAACCTGGCAGGCTCCATGGCCTTAGTCCTCTTCTTCCTCTTCACCACCCTGTTCCCAGATGGGCTCGGTAAAATACTCGATGTATTCCCCCATGGCTTCGGCGGCCAGTTGTTTCATTCTCTCCCTCGTCTCACTGGCCTGCTGTGCCATCTCAGAAGTATCAACTTTTATACCCAGTATTTCGGTGAGAACCCCCAGTATAGCCAGCGCCGCCATCGGATTCTGTATTCGGGTGGCGTACGTCGGTACCTCACCCAGCAGACAAACACCTTCAACACTCCGCTCTTTAGCTACGCCCAGCAGTAAGCCGTTTAATCCCGAGATATGCAGGTTGCCTCTCTGTATTAAATCATGCTTCTTAAGTTCATCCGTCAGTTCCGGGTTGGTGACTACTCCCCAGACTTTGGGTTGCTCCGTATGGTGAATACGAGTTAGCGCCGCCGCGCAGGTATATATTCTTTTGACCCCTAAATTTAGCGCGGCATCAACGACACAGTTAGCCAGTTCATAAGCCTTGGTGGCGGGCTGGCTTTCACCGATAAACAATATGATATCGCTGCCTCCACTCTCGTTTTGCCAGTAGTAAAAGGTGCTCTGCGGGAACTGGGGTGACTCAACAATGCTGTCTTCGACCAGCACTCCGATGGGGTCGAAGAAGTGCGAGGCCTCGATTGCTCCCAGTCTCTTGAAGTCTGCCTTCCGTTCCAGGTAGGTGGCAACGAGCAGGGCGACGTTGCCGATGCCCGGCCAGGCAGCCAGCATATTGGGGGAGTTGAGTTTGGGGTGAGCATCAAGCTTGATTAATTCGTTCATTTATTTTCCTTTTAAAGGGTTTTTATGAGGTAACCCTATCCCCTTAATCCCCTTCCCCTTCGATAAGGGGAAGGGGAATTTCTTATGAAGAGGGGCGAAGCCCCTCTTAAACTTCCTATTGGGATGAAGTGTGTCTTTTAGGGCAAAACTGACGTTAAGGTATCCTTACTCGTATGGAAGCTGGCCATAAAAGTGGCATGCAGTTCAACTTCATATGTTTGTGGACGTCTAAAAGTTGCTCTAGGTCCCAGACTCTCCCAACTCTTGTTTGTTTTGGCATAATTCCATATGCAGTCCAATCCATGCTTTATCAGTGTACCTGACCACTTCTTTATTGATTCAACTAGCTCCTTACTTTTATTATTATCAATATATTGCAGACGTTCACGCTTATAGTGTTCTCTGAATGCATCCCCTATGAAGGCCACGACCGTTAACCTGCCGTATTCAAGCCATTCACGCGCTTTTTCCTTTTGTTCTAGCTCGGGTATTTGCTGCAAATAAGTGTCAATTTCAGCTCTGACCCGTTCGTATATCATCCAAGGCAGCAAGAGCTGATACGCTTTTAGCCCAGTCGGGAAAACATCTTTCATGTAGCCATCCTGTCGATAAATTAAGGCAGTGTTCTGAGCCGCCGTAATCGGTTCTCCTAGAAAAGCTAGGCTACGCTGCGCAGCATCACGTAGTCTAATAATTCTTGGGGTGCCAGATTCATCCACAAACTTCGGTCGTTCTTTGCTTTTTGATACAATACTGTTCCAATATTTTCGCTTTATTTCGTAGTACCATGGCTGAGGTTCTATCTTGCCAAATTGGCCTTGTAAGTCTTCCTGGATTGGTTCCAAAGTGGCAAAATCCTCGGCTCTCAATTTCGTCTGAGTATTAGTAGCCCGTGCTACTAGTGAACTTTGTGCTGGTCTGCATGTAACTAGTCGCAGATTTACCTTAATATCTGACTTACCGATTATTCTATCTGGGTGGCGGTACAGTGTTTCTACAGTTTGGCAGCCATTTACAATTTGGAGACCATTAATTATAACTTTCTGAGCGTCAGTATCTATTGAAAAGCTATCACAAATTGCGGCTACGCCATTGTTTAACACATGAAACGTTTCAGGGCAACCATCAAGAGTAGCCAAGATTTCTTGATTCACTGCAATACGGTCACCCAAAGGCCCTCGGTAATTCAATCTATATAGTTCTGGACCCAAGCGTTTTCTTATAGCTACGATTTCTTCAGCCGGTATAGTGGAATAGAGACTATCGTAAAGTTCCTTACCTTTTGCGTCAGTTGGAACGAGGTACCAACCTTGTTTCAATTTTAAAGGTGTGGGCTCTCTTAACACTGTCAAATCTTTTATTTCTTCTTGCCTTTCAATATCAACCAAATCGCGCAGGTCGAATTTTTTAAATGCGATTGGTACTTCGTACCAAGAATCTCCTATCTGTATTTTGCGTTTTTTTGGTTTACCCTCCATATATTCAATTTGCGGTTGCAACACTCTGCCGGACGTAGCTACACATAGAACCACCCCGCAATTGTCCTTTATGGCTTCAGAGAAATCTATGTAAAACTCCCTAGTATACGAATTTGCTTTACGCACTAGTTTCGGATTACTTAGCAATTCCAATGATTCCCATGTGGCAAAGAATGGCGCATCTCCCACACTCCTAGTCGGGGCAAAATGCTTAGCTTGAATAAGATATATTTTCCCCCCTTGCCGGTCGTAGAACCCGCTATCAATTTTCAAATCCCACTTGCCGTCAAGTCTACAAGCCTCAATAATTTGCTCCTCCGTCAGTTCCAGTTCATCAAGCACCAAATCCGCTGCCCACAGAAGAAAAAGGAAATCATCATTCGCTTCAGCACGGACTTGCTTCCACCTTTGTATTCCATTTTTAACATACTGGTCGTATAGTTCCTGTAAATTAGATTTTTTTATCTTATCCATTACCTTCCCCCCTCCTCACGATGTGTTTCAATTGGCTATTACTTACTCGCCACTGACACACTGGGAAAATAAAGAGATGGGGTTTGTAAGAAGCCACCTACCCATCTGACATCACTGCCGATAGCCGCAATCTCTTTCAGAAGCTGGTAGATATTCCCTGAGACCATGGTATTCTTAACTCTACCTGTTATTTTACCATTTTCTACCTTATAACCTAAAAGGACGTTACCACTGAAATCACCACCCAGGACGTTGCCCTGCGTAGCGCCCATGACCTGTTCCACCACCAGTCCTTCCTTAACATCGCTTACCATTTCGTCAAAGGCGGTACTACCCGGGGCAATAACGAAAGCGCTGGGTGTCGGCGCGGGTATGCCGCCCTGTCCCCGGCGCCCGCTGCCGGTACTTTTAGTACTGGCCAGAGCCGCCGTTTGCAGGTCATAGAGAAAGCTGGTGACGAGCCCCTCTTTAATGAGGGGGGTGCGCTGGCTGGGTATTCCTTCATCATCAAAGGGCCGACTGGATGGACAGTAGGCTATGGTAGGGTCGTCCCGGAGTGACAGCTTTTCATCAAAGACCTTCTGGCCAAGTTTATTTCCTATCGGCGAAGCTCCTTCCAGAACTGTCTTGCCGTTGAAAGCTGACATCAGGGGATAGACCAGAGCACTGGCTACCCCGTGAGGAGTAAAGATTACCGGCAGCGACCTGCCTGGTACTGATGCCTGATTTTTAGCCCACTCGAGCTGCTGGAGCACTGACTTTACTATGGTGTCGGTCTCCAGTACGGGGTGGCAGGAGCTTTGACCATCGCCGACAAAGAGCATGTCAGTATCATGAATCAGTTGCCCCTCGATACCCAGGCTAAAGACGCTGAGTTTATAATCTGCCTGGCCACCGCGCGAGTTTATAATATGGACTGATATTGTACCCTTGGTTACTGCTGCCTCGCAGATAAGGTCCGGGGTATGATTTCTAACCGTGGCTATCATTTGCTCACCTGATTTAGCCATTTCTTCGGTGGATACCGACTCTACCTCCTTATCAAAGACTTCAACCTGAGGGTAGGGAATTAAGGAAGGTAGCTCAAATCTGGCATTCTGTCCGAACCGGGTTGTTTCCAGAGCCATGTCAACCAGGTTCTGGTCGTTTAAGTCTGTAGCGGTAGCATAGCCAATCTTGCCTTTTTTCACGATGCGCAGCGCCACAGTTGTGCTCTGCTTGCTCTGAATATGCTTCAGTCGGTTGGTTTCAAACTCAACCGGCGTTTCCTCAGAGGAAACTACAAAAACCTCGGCTTCCTCAGCCACCTCTCTGGCCCGGGCAAGAATGTTTTCCACTTACTTGCCTCCAACTAAGCAGTGACGGATTCTGATATGCGGGCTGCCGTTACTGACCGGCAGTGGCGACTGTGCTCCCTTGCCACAGCCACCGCCCTGGTTCATACCCAAGTCATTGCCGATAGCATCAATATTCTTGAGGGTATGGAACACATTTCCCGTAAGCACTACCGGCCTCACCAATTCAGCAATTTTGCCGTTGCGAATCATGTAGGCTTCACCGGCCGAGAAGGTAAACATCTCCATACTGGTCATGCCACCATACCAGTTCCTGGCATATACCCCCTCCTTGATGTCGCTGATTATATCCTCAAAGGAGGCTGACTTTGGCTCGATGTAGGTATTGGTCATACGCACAATAGGCGGGAAGCGGTAGTTAATAGCTCTGGCATTACCGGTAGGTGCTTCGTTCATCCTGGCGGCAGTTTCCCGGGAATGGAGCCGGCCGACCAGTTTACCCTCCCGGATAAGATAGGATTTAGTAGCTGGTACGCCTTCGTCGTCATATTTATAGCTGCCCCGTAGCCCGGGTATAGCCGCAGAGTCAACGATATCAAGCTCGCTAAAACCGAATTCCTTACCCAGGGTCATTATCTGACACAAACGCTCATTTTCATAGACAAAGTCTGATTCTGATAAGTGCCCGAAAGCTTCATGGACAAAGACACCGGCCAGAACTGGGTCCAGTACCACGGTGTATTCTCCTCCTTTAACCTGTGGGGCGGATAACAGGGCTACGGCTCGCTGTGCCAGCTCTTCAATCTGCGGGTGAAGATTCTGTATCGAGGTAAAATCACCACGGCTACCCAGACTCAGTCCTGACTGCTGCACCTCACTGCCTTCGGTGGCAATAGCTGTCAGACGAAGGGTAATATCGGCTCTCTCTTGCTCAATATAGCTACCCGGTGAATTAAGGAATATGGTTTTCTTATAGCCGTCACCGTAGTTAATAAGCGAGGTTTGAATTTTGGGGGTCTTCCAGATAATATCGTTATATTCATCCAGAAGTTGTTTCTTCTCCGTCAGGGGTATGGTCAGTGCATTCCTATCCGTATCAGCGAGTACCCGGTCAGTAATGGGTTCTACCGGTGCTAACTTGCTCTCCTCATGGCCGACAAATCTGGCCTGCTGTACTGCCTTTTCCACTCTATCTGGCAACTCGGTAAGGTCATTGAAGCTGACAAAGCCCCAGCCACCTCTTACCAGCGCTCTCACATTGCCTCCGACGGCACTAGTTCGGTCGATGGATTCCAGCTCTTTCCCCCGGTAGGTAATGTGGCTCGTCTGGCTTTCTTCGAGGCGAGCTTCGATATAATCGGCACTGTATTTCTTAACTAGCTCAGCTAGCTGGTGCCCAATCGTTTCAATATCTGTCATGGTTAAACTTTGCCTGTCAGGGAGTAGTTTCAAAACTAGTTTACCGAGGTATAAAGCTGGTTGTCAATTTAACATAATATTTTATAACAAGCTGATGGGCTCAAATGCAGCGCGAGTGCTAAATGATATCATACTCAGCAGGGGAACATGTCCCCCAAAAGGAGCAGGACATATCTAAACGTAGACCACTCTGGCTACAGGAGCGCCAATTTAGCCCCAGAGCCAGAGAGCACCACCAGTAATTATCATCACCACACCGAGGGCAACTGCAATCCAACCGCCTATTTTTAATGACTCGAACTGAGGACGCTGCGGCCAGTGCTCCAGAAATTCTCTGGTATCACGGCGGCTGGTGATGGACTCGTAATAGTTTTTTTCCTCTTTCCTGCCCCAGACAAGGGCGCCTATGCCCAGAAGAATAAACAGTCCTCCCATTCCAAGCAACACGAGCCAGTTATACTGAGGCATTTTTAACCCTCATCCTGTGAGAAGCTACTTGATGATAAGTATAGGTACTCTGAGCTCTGTTTGCAACTGTAGACCAGTTGGCGAGATGGACGCTCAGAATTAGGTGATTTCAGCAGTAGCTCCGGCTTCCTCCAGCTTTGCCTTGGCCGCGGCTGCTTCCTCTTTACCAACCCCCTCTTTTACCGGCTTTGGCGCACTTTCCACCAGGTCCTTAGATTCCTTAAGTCCCAGGGAGGTTAGTTCTCTTACTGCTCTAATGACACTAATCTTGTTAGCCCCGATTTCCTTAAGGATTACGGTGAACTCGGTTTTCTCTTCTTCTGCGGCCGTAGCTGGTGCGCCGGCTTCAGCGGCAGCAACGGGAGCGGCGACTACTGGAGCCGCCGCGGTGACTCCGAATTCAGTCTCTAAAGCCTTCACCAGGTCTGCCAGTTCGAGTACCGTCATGTTTTTTATGGTGGTTATTATCTCGTCAACGGCGGTTGCTTTTTTCGCCTTACTGGTTTTAGCTGATGCCTTAGGTTGTTTTACTGTCTCTTCGGCAGTCGACTCTTGTGTAGCTTCTGTTGCCTGTTCGCTATTCTCCTGTTTGGTTTCGACCTCGTTATCCGTCATTTATTTCCCCTCCAGTTGGTTAATTCTAGCCTGTAACACTCCAACAAATCCTCTTAACGGAGTGGTAAGACACCCGAGTAAAGCTGAAATAGGACTTTGCATTTGACCCAGAACCCTGGCCAGCAGTATTTCTCGGGACGGCAGCCTGGCGAGAGTTATCACGTCTCCGGCAGTAAGTGACCTGCTGCCCAAGAACCCACCCCTAATGCTTATGTTTTCCTTCGCCTCGCCTGTATAGCTGGCCAGCACTTTGGCTGGTGCGATAATATCACCATAGCCAAACGCAATTGCTATTGGTCCCTCAAGAGAGCTAACCAGGTCATCATGCCCCGCGTTCTCGGCAGCAAGCCTGGCCAGGGTATTCTTTACTACCTGATATTGACTGCCTGACTCCTGTAGCCTGCGTCGCAGGGCAGTCATGTCAGCAGTATTTAGCCCCCGGTAGTCAGTCAGAATAGCAATAGTACACCTGGTAAAGGATTCTTGCAGTTGCTCAATAGTTTCCGTTTTCTTCTTTCTGGACTCTATGGACATCTTTACCTGTCTCCTAACTATATTGCCGGGCTTCTTAAAAAGAAGTCCTCGTGCCTACTTGCACGAGGACTTCCTGACCAGACTAATCACACCCTTATCTTAGCCCATGGCTAGTCTAGTACTTTATTATCCTCGGCAGGCACATATTAAGCCTTAGCCGGCACCCGCTGTCTCAGGATATTCTATTGGTAATGGTCTACTCTCTAATCCCTGGCTCCCCAGACGGAAACAGCACAGGTAAAGGAGCCTGGTGTGCCACCCAGGTTATGGGTTAGCCCGATTTTCGGGTCTTTTATCTGGCGAGCACCGGCCTTGCCACGGAGCTGCAGGTACATCTCGTAAATCATCCGTACGCCGCTGGCGCCGATGGGATGCCCGAAGCACTTCAGCCCGCCATCGGGGTTCACCGGCAAGCCTCCAGTAAGTTCAAAGAAGCCTGACTCAATGTCTTCCTTGGCATGCCCCTTCTTGCTCCAGCCCATATCCTCGTAAACAATAAGCTCAGTGATGCTGAAGCAATCGTGCACCTCTGCCATACTTACTTCTTCGCGAGGGTTCTTTATTCCGGCTGCCTCATAGGCCATCTTGCTGGCGTACAATACCTCATCAAAGTGGACAAAATCGTAGTAATCGCGCAGCATACCCTGGCGACCGGCGACCGCAAAACCGAACCCTTTGACCAGGATATAGTCGTCCTTGAAGTTCTTGGCCAGCTCAGGCGTGGTAATAATGGCAGCGGCGGAACCATCACTGACACCGCAGCAGTCGTAGAGCCCGAGAGGGAAGGCCATCATCGGGGCGTTAATTGCCTGCTCCAGGGTTATCTCCCTCTGGAAGTGGGCTTTCGGATTCAGTGCGCCATTGTGGTGGTTCTTGACATCTATCATGGCCAGGAGTTTCTTGCCCTCTTCATAGCTCAGGCCGAAATCGTGGAAATATCTGTTAGCGGCCAGGGCAAACTGCGCCGGCGGTGGTACCGGTGCCCCAGTCTGGGAAGAGGGCTGTCCCCCACCTCCAGTTAGATAGCCGACGCCAGAATCCTTTAGCTTTTCCACCCCGGCAACCAGCACCAGGTCATAGATGCCGGCGGCTACCGCATGGCAGGCGTTCATCATGGCGTCAGTCCCGGTAGCGCAAAAGTTCTCGAGACGAGATATCGGGATGAATTCCGTCTTGATGGCGTGGGCCAGGACCTGGCCTGACATCTGGTTCTGCGTGCCGAACCAGGCTGCCTGGATGTCCTTGGATTCAATGCCGGCATCCTCGAAGGCCTCATAGCAGGATTCGACCAGCAGGTCCTCGGTGCCGATGTCCCAGCGCTCACCAAACTTGGAACAACCCATACCAACAATAGCTACCCTGTCTTTAATACTCTGCACCATTTATGTTCCTCCTTCCGTCCTCAGAATATTCTAGTATTTTCTTACTATATTTGTCTAATCCCGGCATCCCCAGATGGAAACAGCACAGGTAAAGGAGCCGGGTGTACCACCCAAATTATGGGTTACCGCGAATTTAGGGTTCTTTACCTGGCGAGGACCGGCCTTGCCTTGAAGTTGCAGGTACATCTCGTAAATCATCCTGATGCCACTGGCACCAATCGGATGACCGAAGCACTTCAGGCCGCCGTCGGTATTGACCGGAAGGCCTCCTTCAAGGGTAAAGAAGCCGGACTCAATATCTTCCTTAGCTCTTCCCCGGGGACTCCACTGCATGTCCTCGTAAATAATGAGCTCGGTGATGCTAAAACAGTCGTGTACCTCTGCCATGCTTACTTCTTTACGAGGGTTCTTTATACCGGCTGCCTCATAGGCCATTCTACCCGCATTTATTGTCTCATCAAAGTGGGTAAAATCGTAGTAATCACGAAGCATGCCTTGCTGGCCGCCGACAGCCAGCCCGAATCCCTTGGCCAGGATGTAGTCATCCCTGAAGTTCCTGGCCAGCTCGGGGCGGGTAATAATGGCGGCCGCGGAGCCATCGCTGACACCACAGCAGTCGTAGAGTCCAAGAGGAAAGGCCATCATCGGGGCATTGATCGCCTGCTCCAGGGTTATCTCCCTCTGGAAGTGGGCTTTTGGATTCAATGCGCCATTGCGGTGGTTCTTCACGTCAATCATGCCTAAGATTTTCTTGCCTTCTTCATAGCTCAGGCTGTAATCGTGAAAATACCTGTTGGCCGCCAGAGCAAACTGGGCCGGCGGTGGTACCGGTGCCCCAGTCTGAGAAGAAGGCTGCCCTCCACCACCGGTGAGGTAGCCGACGCCGGAGTCTTTGAGTTTTTCCACGCCGGCCACAAGCACCAGGTCATAGACCTTGGCGGCCACGGCATGACAAGCGTTCATCATGGCATCGGTGGCGGTAGCACAGGCATTCTCAACCCTGGTTATCGGGATATATTCCGTCTTGATGGCGTGGGCTAGAGGTTGTCCGGTAGCCAGTCCTGTAGTACCGAACCAGGCAGCCTGGATATCCTTGGACTCGATGCCGGCATCCTCAAAAGCTTCGTAGCAGGCTTCGACCAGCAGGTCCTGGGCATCCGAGTCCCAGCGCTCACCAAACTTGGAACACCCCATACCAATTATGGCAACCTTATCCTTGATACTCTCCACTTATCTTTTCCCCGATGATTCCTCAGCTAATCTGGCTATCGAATCATACTTATTGTTGTTAGGCTCTTACAGGCATTGGTTTCCAGTAGTAGTTGTGCATGCCACCGGATGACCGTAGCTTTCGGAAGGTCATCTCAATGGGCGCGTCGCACTTGACCTCCTCAACTTCACGGTCGGTCAGCATAAAGATGCCTCTGCCACCGCCATCAAAATTGATTACGGTGATAGCCAGAGGTATATCAATACCACCGGCAACGTTGTCCAAAGAGAAGGTAAATATCTTTCCCTTCTTGTCGGATAACCTGACAGTTTCCCACTGGTCTTTGGTATGGCAGCGGCTGCATACCCGCTGCTGTGGAAACTGAATCAGTCCACAACTCAGGCACTTCCCGGCATGGAGGCGGTCAATCTCGTCGCGTTCTCGCCAGCGTGCGGAAATGGATGGAGGTCCACCAGAAAGCCCTCCGCCTCTTGCACCTTTCCAGGTACCAGCGATACCGGCATTACGCAGTATCCGTTTTGATGCCAGGTAACCTTTAAGGCCACGCCTGGGCGGGAGCTTGGTTATCTCACTGGTTACTTCCAGGAGAAATGCGTCAGCCCCATCACCGTAATTAGCCAGAAGAATCTTGTCCCCTGGTTTCGCCTCTTCCAGAGCCTCAATAAGCAGCATCAGGGCATAAGCGGCACCGGTATTGCCCATCTGGTCAAACAATGGGTTTACAACCTGGGTTTTGGGGTCAAGGCCCAGTAACCTTGCCATTTCACCGTGCCTTCTGGCAGTAGGCCCGTAGAAAGCCGCCTTGGTGATATCTTTCGGTGTGATTTTCATCTTCTGCATTAACCCGGAAACTGCTTCTGGTAAGAGCTTGAGATAACCGGTATCATAGACAAACCGATCCTCCCATGTCCGTACTTGAGTGTCACCTTCGGCTCGCCATAAATCTATTACTTCTTCGGAGATTGAGTGGCTACCCAGGACATTGGCGATTACCCCCTTGTCGCCGAAAAGAAGAGCAGCCGCTCCATCACCGGCAGCCTGAAAGAGATCACTGCCAGGAGGACCCGAGCGAGTGTCAGCTGCTGTTACCATGACCTGCCTGGCTGAGCCGGCTTTAATGGCATCCAGTGCCGACCTCATGGCCAGGGTACTGGCTCGCAGTGAGTTGGTGGCATCACTAGTGACGATGTTTTTGCCCAGGTCAACGGCGGCAGCTACCGTGGCAGCTCCCTGCTTCTCAATGTAGGGTGATGTCGTGGTAGCAAAAAATAAGCCATCGACGGCATCTCGGTCAAAACCAGTCATGCAGTCCATGCCGGCAGCTACGGCCATGGTGATGCTATCTTCATCATAGTTGGCCACTGCTTTTTCTATCGGCATACCCCAACCGGCGGTTTCCTTCCCCAGTCTGAACCGTGGTACCCATGCTCCGTACGATACAATTCCAGCCATAAAACCTCCTTAACTATTTATATTCTGCCCTACAAGTCAGACCAAGCTGGCAAAGCTGGCCGAGTTATTTTACTATCCAGTATTGGCGATGTCAAATTGAATCTGTGCTGCACCAATTGATAGTCTGGGTCAAATTTGATACCGCCTTCTACATAGGGACTAGGAGATTATATGTTACTACTATCCCCTAGTCCCCGTAATTCAGTTGTTACCGCTGTCTCTGGATTAAACTATATACCTTCTAGTCCAAAAATACCGCAGAAAATCATGCAGCCGGCCGGCCTACCACCCAAGTTGTGAGTTAGACCTAGCTTGGGGTCTTTTATCTGTCTAGGGCCAGCCTTGCCCTGAAGCTGCTTGTACATCTCGTAGATCATCCTGATACCGCTGGCACCAATCGGATGCCCGAAGCACTTCAGGCCTCCGTCAGGCTGTACCGGCAGTTTACCATCCAGGTCAAAGAAGCCGTTCTCAATGTCATCCCTTACTTTCCCTCTGGGACTGAACCCCAGGTCTTCCATGGTAACTGCCTCAGTGATGGAGAAGCAGTCATGCACCTCAGCCATGCTTATTTCCTCACGGGGATTTGTTATTCCGGCTTCCTTGTAGGCAGCAATAGCGGCCTTTTCTGTGGTGTCAATGCGGTCGTAGGTATACTTTGTGTTTTCGTTGCCGTCGGCAGGCGGTGCGCATATCTGTAGCGCCTTGACAAAAATGGGATCTTTCCTCAGGCTCTTGGCTATCTCAGGTGTGGTAATAATAGCTGCCGCTGAGCCGTCACTGACGCCACAGCAATCGTAGAGACCTAAAGGCCAGGCAATCATCGGGGCATTGAGTATCGTTTCCAGAGGCACTTCTCTCTGGAAGTGGGCTTTAGGATTCAGCTCGCCGTTCTTATGGCTCTTCCAGGAGACTCTGCCAATCATGTGCTTGCCTTCCTCGTAACTCAGGCCGTATTTGGCAAAGTAGGTTGTCGCCAGCAGAGCGAAATTGCCCGGTGCCGTGCTTTCTGGGGACAGCACATGGCTGGGGGCTGGCTGCGCTCCACCCAGGCCGCTAAGGCCGGTGTCCTTCAGTTTCTCGACGCCAATAGCCAGCACAATGTCATAGATGCCAGCGGCTACCGCATAGCAACCGTTCCTGAAGGCCTCTGAGGCGGTGGCACAGGCATTCTCTACCCGTGTGATGGGAATGTATTGCAGCCTCAGCGGTCCGGATAGCATCATCCCGGTGGCTCCTGAACTGGTGGTTCCTACCCAGGCAGCCTGAATATCTTCAGGCCCTAACCCGGCATCTTCAAAGGCCTCATAAGCAGACTCCACCAGCAGGTCATCGGTACTGGCGTCCCAGCGCTCCCCGAATTTGGTGCATCCCATACCGACAATGGCGACCCTGTCTTTAATACTTCCCGGCATTTCATTTACCTCCTTAAGTTTTGAGTCTAATCCCTTAGGGGTTTGCATTTCCAGAAGTAGTTATGGACCCCTTTGTCGAAGAATATCCTTCTAAAGGTCATCTCCACACCCATGCCCACCTTGCATTCTTCCGGGTCACGGTCAGCCATCTCAAAGGCGCCTCTTCCCCCACCCTCAAAATCAACCACCGTGATTGTGTTGGGTGGGTCTTGACTGAGCGCCAGGAAATCATGGCTAAAGGTAGCCACAGTACCCTTCTTATCGGCGAAGCGGTAGGGCTCAAATTCGTCCCTGGTATGGCACTCCAGGCAGATTCGGGGACGGGTTGAGCTGCCATCCAGGAACAACTGTGGGGTGCCGCACTTCTGGCACTTAACACCGTAAAGAGGTAGGGCTGACCTGTGTTCTCGCCACAGAGATGACATCGAGGTTGGCGCTTTGCCAGGGCGGGCCGCCGCTTCTAGGGGGACAAGCCCACGCCAGCGCAGGTACTTTTCATAGTTTTCGAGTTTTCTTTGTATCTGGAGATGGCGCTTGATACCACGCCTGTCTCTAATCTTCTCAATTTCTTCGGTTACCCTGAGCACGATGGCGTCACTACCGTTACCCCAACTGACCAGCAGGATTCTATCGCCTGCCTTGGCTTCTTCCAGTGCGGCTACCAGAATCATCAAAGGCAGTGCCGTTCCAGTGTTGCCCACCGTGTCAAGGAGTGGTTCCTGAATCTGGGCAGGCTGAAAGCCCATTACCCTGCCCAGCTCCGCATGCCTTCTGGTATAAGGGCCATAGAAACAGGCTTTGGCAAAATCCTTCGGTGTTAGCTTGCATTTCTTCATGACTTCAGCCGCAGCTTCAGCCGTAATCTTGCGATATCCTTCGTCCAGACCGAATCGCTCCTCCCAGGTGCGAACAAAAGTATCGTCTGAGGCTCTCCAGTTATCGGCCATGTCGTCGGATATGGTGTAGCTGGCCTCAACCTCAATAGCCACCTTATCTTTTCCCAGTATCAGGGCGGCAGCGCCATCGCCAAAGTGCTGTTCATTTTCACCGGCGGCACCTCCCAGACGAGTGTCAGCAGCGGTAACCATAACGCTCTTGGCAGAGCCAGCATTGATGGAATCCAGAGCCGATAGCAGGGCGTTAGTTCCTGCTCTGAGGCAATTGGTGAAGTCGGCACTTCTGGTGTCCCGGCGGATATCAAGAGCAGTGGCCACGATTGTTGAATTCTGTCTCTCTTTGTAAGGGGCAGTAGTTGTGGCTAAAAAGAGGGCATCGACCGTCTTGGGGTCAATTCCTCTCAGGCAATCCAGGCCAGCGGCTACTGACATGCTAATTGCGTCTTCATCGTAGTTAGCGACTGCTTTCTCTCCGCTTCCCCCCGTCCGGCTCCATGCCTTGTTGATTATGTTCCTCGGTAGACGGTAATAGGGAATGTATGCCCCATATGATGTTATTCCTGCCATTCTCCCTCCTTAACATTCATTATTTATATAAGGTGATTGCCTTCTATAATTATTAAGGATTATTAAGGCTACCTTACCTGCTTTAGCAAACCTCAATAATCAGATTTCGATAATCTCAACTGGGTGTTAAGGACAGGGTAGGTTTAAGGTCAAGTTTTATACCGGGTCCCATCGTGGTCGCCACTGAGGCAGTCTTAACATACTGTCCCTTAGCCCCGCTGGGCTTGGCCTTCATCACTGCATCCACCACTGCTGTCAGGTTTTCCACTAACCGGTTATCTTCAAAACTGACCTTACCCAAGGGTACATGAATAATGGCTGTCCTGTCCAGTTTGAATTCCACTCGTCCTTTGCGGGCATCTTCAATTACCCTGGTCAGGTCATCGGCAGCAACCACTGTTCCCGATTTGGGGTTGGGCATCAGCCCTCTCCTGCCCAGGATTTTTCCCAGTTTACCGACCCTGCCCATCATGTCGGGAGTGGCAATAGCCGTGTCAAAATCGAGCCAGCCCCCTTCAATCTTCTGGACTAGCTCATCACCACCAACGTAATCAGCGCCGGCGGTTTCAGCTGTTCTGGCCGCTTCACCCTGGGCAAAAACCAGAACCCGCACCGTCTTACCTAACCCGTGTGGTAGCAGAGCTACTCCACGGACCTGCTGGCTGGCATTACGAGGGTCTAAGCCCATGCGAAGATGAAGCTCAACTGTCTCGTCAAATTTGGCGTGAGCCGTTTTTTTGGCCAGCTCAATGGCTTCTTCAGGAGAGTAGACCTTTGTTTTGTCCAGCAGTTTAGCTGATTCCTGATAATTCTTACCGTGTCTGGTCATTTTCCTCCTATTCTATCTCAATGCCCATACTGAGGGCTGTACCTTCTATTATGCGCTCGGCGGCTTCGATACTGATGGCATTAAGGTCCTTAGCTTTAGTCTGAGCTATCTCACGTAGTTTATCACGGGACAAGATGCCAATTTTCTGACGGCCAGTATCGCCGGAGCCCTTTTCCACCTCTAAGGCCCGCCTTAGCAAATCGGCCGTGGGTGGTGTTTTGGTAACAAAGGTAAACGACCTGTCCTCAAAGATGGTTATCTCAGCAGGAATAATAGAACCAGCCTGGGCTGCGGTGCGTTCGTTGTAGTCCTTGCAGAAGGCCATGATATTCACTCCGTGCTGACCTAAAGCTGGCCCTATCGGCGGGGCCGGATTAGCCTTCCCCGCTGGAATTTGCAGTTTAATCATAGCTCTAATCTTCTTGGCCACTATTTTCTCCTAAGTATAATACTAAAGTGATTCACAGTTTCTCTACCTGCAGGAAGTCAAGCTCCACCGGCGTTTCGCGTCCAAAGAGGGATAGAAGTACTTTGACTTTACCCTTATCAGCGCTTATCTCATCCACTATGCCGACAAAGTCAGTAAAAGGACCATCGGTTACCCGGACACTCTGCCCTTGCTTAAAACCAACCTTCACCTTTGGCGTTTCTGCCACCATCTGCTTCAAAATCTGGTCAATCTCATCCTTTTGCAGTGGGACCGGCTTACCCCAGCTACCGACGAAACCGGTGACACCCGGCGTATTACGTACTATGTTCCAGGTCTGGTCGTTCATGCTCATCTGGACAAGCACATAACCGGGTAATATTTTTTTTGCCACAGTACGTCTCTGTCCGCTTCTAACTTCGACCTCATCTTCAGTAGGGACGACTATCTCATAGATGTTCTCTCCGGCCTCCATTAGTTTCCTGCGCTGCTCCAGGTTCTTTTTAACCCGTTCTTCATGTCCGGAGTAGGTATGGATGACGTACCAGTGTTTCTCATTCTCTTCCATTGGAAACCTCACTGAGACGGTGGAGTAGCAGAGGCGGCACTAACTTCACTTACTTGAGGGTGCTCCAGGCAAATCTGGATATCAGCCAAACTCCTACCCACCGAGAAAAACATCGTTAACAAGTCTGGTAAAACCGTAGTCAATAAAACCGAGAACTATACCCATAGCGATGGAGACAATAAGCACCAACGCCGTTAAATAGAGGGCTTCACGTCGGCTGAGCCAGACCACTTTCCTCAGCTCAGCGATTATCTCTCCAACAAATTTGAGTCTCTGGCGACCCCGCTTGGTCGTAGCGCTACGCTGTGTCATCGAAGATATCCTAAAGCCCCATCACCAGCTTCAAAGGTTTTTCATCATTATCTTGTCTCCCGATGGAGCCGGTGGGTACGGCAACGGGGACAATACTTATTAAGTTCCAACCGTTGAGAGTCGTTCCTTCTGTTTTTAGTAGTGGTATATGTCCTCTCCCGGCACTCGGTGCAGGCAAGATGAATAATGGTTCTGGTCTCTCCCTTTTTAGCCATATCTACTCAATAATCCGGGTAAACGTTCCAGCGCCTACTGTTCTACCACCTTCACGAATAGCGAAGCGCAGGTTTGGCTCCAAAGCTACCGGATAGATAAGCTTTATCTTCATGTTTACATTATCGCCCGGCATGGCCATCTCTACCCCTTCCGGTAACTCAATTGAGCCGGTGACATCAGTGGTCCTGATGTAGAACTGAGGTTTATATCCGTTGAAGAAAGGAGTATGTCTTCCTCCCTCCTCTTTGCTCAAAATATACACTTGAGCCTCGGCATAGGTGTGCGGTTTAATGGAACCGGGAGCGGCTAATACCTGACCACGTTCTATTTCTTCCCGGTCCACACCCCGAAGCAAAATTCCCACGGCATCTCCAGGCTCAGCGTAATCTAAGGTCTTGTGGAACATTTCCAGGCTGGTAGCTACTACTCTGCGTGGTTCGTGATGCAAGCCAACAATCTCAACTTCCTCACCACCCTTGATTACACCTCTTTCAAC
>Ga0068714_10003849_pt1 | contig 17329 bp, 17 predicted proteins | sample MTBNYHSulfiMetaG_FD_62988 | JGI IMG/M metagenome (GOLD analysis project Ga0068714, IMG submission 62988) | Enrichment culture microbial communities from rom New York Harbor, USA that are MTBE-degrading - MTBE-NYH (New York Harbor Sulfidogenic)... | ecosystem: Environmental > Aquatic > Marine >...
CCCTTGGCAAGGCTGTCGATCAGGATTGCCGGTTGGGCCGCGTCGGTCCGCGAGAGGGCGGGATCCGAGGCTTCGATCAGGCGCCCCACCGCCACGCCGGCGCGTTCCGTTGCGGCCAGCAGGTCGTCGGCCAGCGCGCTGCTCGGGGGCAGCCGGTCGGGGACTGTTCCCTGGCCGGGAAAGAGAAACGCGATCTTCTCCATGGCTAGATCCGCAGGACGACCGCGCCGTAGGTGGCGCCCGCGCCGAAGGCGGTCAGGGCGACGACGTCGCCCCGGTTGATCCGGCCGTCGTGCAGCGCTTCGTCGAGGGCGATCGGGATCGATGCAGTCGACGTGTTCGCGACGCGGTCCAGGTTGACGATGACCCGTTCGCGGTCGAACTTGAGGTGCTTAACCAGCGAATCGATGATCCGGATGTTCGCCTGGTGCGGGATCAGCCAGTCGACGTCCTCGAGGCGGAGTCTCGCCGCCTTCAGCGCAGCACGCGTCGCGCGCCGCATCATCGCGACAGCGCTGCGGTAGACCCCGCCGCCCTCCATCTTCAGGTAGTGTCCGTGCGCGTCGATGGTTTCGTGGCTCGCCGGGGTTCGAGTGCCGCCGGCGGGCAGATGGAGCAGCATGGCCTTGCTGTTGTCACCAAACAGAGCACTGCCGAGGATTCCCTCGCCGTCGTCGCCGGACTCGAGAACGGCCGCTCCCGCGCCGTCGCCGAACAGGACGCAGGTCTTGCGATCCGACCAGTCGGTCACCCGCGAGAGCGCCTCCGTGCCGACGAGGAGGACACGCTGGTAGAGGCCGGACCTGACCAGTCCGTCGCCGACGGCGAGTCCATACACGAACCCCGAACAGCCGGCCTTCAGGTCGAAGAACGGCGTCTGGTCGAACCCGAGCCCCTCCGCGATGAACGGGGCGGATCCCGGACAGATCATGTCCGAGAAGTTCGTGGCGACCATCAGGAGGTCCACGGCCTCCGGCAGAACGCCCGCCCGTTCGAGTGCGACCTTCCCGGCCTCGATCCCCATGATGGCGGGGTCCTCGTCGTTTTCCAGGTGGTAGCGCGTGCGGATCCCGGTCCTTCGGACGATCCACTCGTCCGAGGTCTCGACGATCTTCTCCAGGTCTGCATTCGACATGCGGTGGCGCGGCACGTAGCTCCCGACGCCAGTGATCCTAGTTCCCATTGGTCTGCCACCCCTGTATCCCTTCCGCGAGTCGGTCCGTCAGTCGAGCGTCCGCCGCCCGCTTCGCTGCGTGGATCGCGCCGCCGATTGCCTCGGCGTCGGACCGTCCGTGCGCGATGATAACCACTCCCTTGACGCCGAGCAGCGGCGCGCCGCCGTGCCGTTCGTAGGCCAGGCGCTCGCGCACCAGGCCAAACGCAGGCAGGAGCAAGAAGCCGCCGACCTTGGTGCGCACGCCGCCGGATGCAATTCCTTTTTTCAGAAGGGAGCTTGTGGCAAGCACCCCTCCCTCGATGGCCTTGAGAAGAACGTTGCCCACGAACCCGTCGCAGGCGACAACGTCTGCCGGCCGCTCGGTGAGCAGGGTGTGCGCTTCGACGTTCCCTACGAAGCGCAGGCCGCTTCGTTCAAGCAACTCGAACGCACGTCGATTGACGCGGTTCCCTTTCACCGATTCCGTGCCGTTGCTCAGAAGCCCCACCTGTGGATCCGCGATCCCGCCGACCTCGCGGGCGTAGGTCGCGCCCATGCGGGCGAAATGGAGGAGGTGCGTGGCAGAGGAATCGACGTTGGCGCCAACGTCCAGGATCAAGAGCTCCCTCCCATCGAGCGTCGGGAGAGGCGTTGCGATCGCCGGGCGCGGGATGCCGTGAATCCGGCCGATGAGCAGAATGGTGCCGGCGACCACCGCACCGGTGTTGCCTGGGGACACAAAGGCATCCGCCTCGCCGCGTCTTAGCGCGTGAAGCCCGTTCGTCAAAGACGAATCACGCTTCGCGCGGACGGCCTGCACGGGAGGCTCGGTCATCTCGATGGTCTGCGTCGCGGGGAGGATGGCGAAGCGTTCGGACTCCCGTTCGTGGGCGTCGGCGAGCGCGCGTCGGATCAGGGTTGGATCACCGGAGAAGACGAGATCGAGCCCCAGACGTCGTCCAGCGGCGATCCCTCCCTCCACCAGTTCACGCGGAGGGCGATCCCCCCCCATGACGTCCAGTAGGATGCGCATTCAGTTCTTGGCTCCGACGTGTGACGTTGGTGCCGAGGGCGGGACTTGAACCCGCACGGACGTTTTATGCCCACATGGCCCTCAACCATGCGCGTCTGCCAATTCCGCCACCTCGGCAAGCGAGCTGATCTTAGCGGACCGCCGAAACCCTGTCAACAAGGCTCGGGGATCGGCTCTTGTCTTATCGCAGGAATCGTCCTATGATGGATTCGTGGGTTGATTCTGTATGCTCGGAGGTGAGCCATGACTGGACGACCCCATGCAGGACGGCTCCTCCTGCCCCGTGCCATTGTGGCCCTCGCGATCTTGATGCTTCTTGTGCCTTCTTGGATCGCCGTGGCCCAAGCGACGACCTACGGTGGGGTGACGTTCCCCAATGGGGATCTGTCCTTCGCCGACCGTGTGGTGTCCTTCGTGCCGGCTAGCTGTGCCGACTCGGCGTACTCGGATCCCAGCGCCGCGCTGGGGCCGCCGGACTGCAGCAAGACCGATGTCTGCAACGGCTGCAACGGATGCGGGACCTGCGCGACGGCGCTCGGTTTCCGGCTCAGTTCCCTGGACGACCGCGGGTCCCTTGTCCTGGAGTTCGTGGACAACGTGCTCACGAACGTGTCCGGTGACGATCTCTATGTCTACATCACGAACGGCCGGGCCTGTGATGTGGCGATCAGCCAAGACGGGAACACGTTCGTGCACGTGGGAACGGTGAGCGGATATCCCGGTGCGATCGACATCGCCCCGTACGCGAGCAGCGGCGAAACGTTTCGTTTTGTCCGATTGACGGACGTCCCGGCCGACGAGGACCACTCGCCGTGCCCCGGGCCCAGCATCGACGCGGTCGGTGCGATGGGCGAAGCGCGACAGGTCAGCCAGCAGGGTCAGGCATTCGGGAGCCTGCAGCTCCTGCCGGCCGGTGGGCTCTCGCTGTTCGGAGGGGCGCCACCGCAGGACCTGCTCATCATCCTCGATACCTCTTCCAGCATGGCGGAGACCTTCGAGAACGCCACGAAGATCGACGTGGCCAAGCAGGTCTTGGAGGAGGTGGTCACCGATCTGCCGGACAACATGAAGGTGGGCTTGAGGATCTTCGGTGGCTGCGACGTGAGCCGACTCATCCGGCCGATCTCAGCGCTCGACAAGGCCGCGCTCAAGACACAGATCCAGGGGATCGAGACCGGAGGGCCGACGCCGATCGCCTACGCGCTTGAACAGGCGAAGGCGGACTTCGCGGATTTCTCTGGGACGAAGCTCATCCTCCTCGTGAGTGACGGGATGGAGACCTGCAAGGGCAACCCCGTCGCGGCGGCCAAGGCGCTACTCGCAGCGGGCTACAAGCTGCGGATCGACGTGGTCGGGTTCGATGTGGCCGGGCAACCGCAGGCACGCGACCAGTTGAAGGAGATCGCCCAGGCGACCAACGGGGAGTACTACAGTGCCCAGAGCAGTGCGGAACTCCGGGCGGCCCTCCAGACGTCGATCACGATCACCTACAAGGTCTACGATGCCCAGGGGCAGGAGGTCTTTTCGGGACAGGTCGGCCAGCCGGGCCCCCAGCTTCCGCCGGGAACCTACCGGGTCGTACTCGATACGCCGACGCCGGTGACGGTGGAGAGCGTGGTCGTGCAGCCGGGCCAGACGACACAGATCGAGGTCAACCGGAGCAACGGAACCTACACCACGTCAGTGAAGTAGGGAGTGCCGCTGGGCGGGTGGGATCACGGCTCCGCAGCCGGGGCATCGTTCGCTGGATCGAGTCCCGCGATGACGGCCGAGAGGTCGACCTCCACGCCGTGGAGGCGTTCCTCGAGCTCCGAGGGATTGATCGGCGCAAGCCGGAGGATCGGGTCCTTGTCGATGCGGGCAAGGTAGGTGTCGATCTCCTCGAGCACGAGCGAGAGCTCCTCGACGCCGCGTTGTGGATGATCCTCGCTGAACAGGTCGATGCTCATCTTCAGCTTCTCGATCGCGCTTCCGATGAGCCCCAAGAGGTCTGTTGCCTGAGAGGTCTCCTTCATGATTCCCCACCCATGTCGGGATTATGCCTAGTCAGCGGACTTTCTAGAATCGCCATCCGCCTCCGGGAACAGTCGGCCGCGCACCGCGCGCAAGGCTTGATCCTTCATTCGTGACACCTGTCGCTGAGACATGCCGAGCTCTTCTCCGACCTGCGTCTGCGTCTTCCCCTGATAGAACAGCCCCTGAATCACCTGGCGCTGGATGGTCTCCAGCTGCTCGATCACCGCAGCGATCCGCAGGTTGACCTCGGCGCCATGCGGGGACGCCTCGGGCGCAAGGGACTCGAGCATCGGGGGGCCCGGCGATGGGTCGGTTCGGCGGCGATCCGCGTCGATCGATACGTAGGTCATCGCGTTGCGACCACGCAGAAGCTCGATCAGTTGTGCCTCGCTCACGTCGACGCGGTCCGCGAGTTCCGCGAGGGTCGGCGGCCGGCCCTCCTCCTGGAAGAAGGCGTCCTCCGCTTGCTTCACGCGATGACTCATTTCTTGGATCCATTGAGGGATCCGGATTGTCGTGTGTTTGTCGCGGATGTAGTGCCGGATTTCGCCCTTGATGAGGTAGCTGGCGTAGGTGGAGAATCGGATGCCGCGCGCCAGATTGAAGTTGGAGACAGCATTCAGCAGGCCGATGTACCCAGCCTGAACGAGGTCGTCGAGCAGCTCGCCGGAGTGGAGGAACTTGAGGGCGATCGACTTGACCAGACCGATGTTGCGCTTGACGATCTGCTCGCGCAGCAGCGAGAGATCCTCCTCGGTGGCCGTTCCACCGAGGTTGTCCTGCAGGAGCCCGATCAGCTCCTCGTTCGAGAGGTCCGCGAACCGCTTCTCGTCCGTCTCGCTCATGGCGTCGTCCGTCCTTTGCGTCTACTCTCCTCCTTGCAGCAGCAAGAGCGCGACGAACAGGACCGCAAACCCCATGAGCAGAAACACGTCCTGCCAAGGGAAAGCGACCTGCTTGGCGTAGTCGAGGGGTGACGGACAGGTCTGTGCCTCGCAGTCCCCCACCGCGGTGCGCAGGTGAAACTCCTGTCCCCGTCCCGCGCCGACGATCACCTCGTCGCCGACGAAGATCACCGGGACATGCGTGGGCAGGATGCCGTAGTGGGTCGCCAGGCGCCCCAGGAGGTCCATCGAACCGGGCGCGTTGATCTCGTAGTAGTTGACGGTCACGTTCTTGCGTCCGACCAGGAGGTCGGCAAGCAATGTCTCCATGTCCTCACAGTCCGGGCATCCGGTCTCGTAGAAGAAGACGATCGTTGGATGCGCATGCTGCGAACCGGTTTGAATCGCCGGGCCGGGCCCGCTCGGCGGGACGGACGGCGTTGCCGCGACGCCCGAAGGCGTTTGGACGTCGGCCGGCTGCTGCAGACCGCCTTGGATCTGCGAATCGGTCTGGACTTGGGCCATGGCGACCGGCGCCGCGAGGACGACCAGTGCGCCGATGAATGCGACGATGAGCGTGTGCCGTTTGGTCATGTCTCCCCCTAGAGGTATCCGAACTGCAGCGCCACGATCATCCCTGCGCCGAGCAAGAGCATGATCACACCCGAGATCAGGTGGAGCTTTCCAAGGCGTGCCGAGCGCCATCGCTCAGCTCGAGCCGTGGTGGTATACCCGAAGTGGACCGCCAGGGTGATGATGAGCAGCGGCAGGATGAAGATCAAGTTGTAGAAGAGCAGGAGGCCGATCCCTTGGGATCGTGTGGTGGTCTTCGAGAGGAGAGCGAGAATCGCGATGTATGGGCCCGAGGAGCAGGGCAGGAGGAAGAGGGAGTCGAGCACGCCCACCAGGAACGCGCCGGGGACCGACACGACCGACGCGGTGAGCCGTTTGACGGTCGGCCGCCAGCGTTGCGGAACCTCGATGGAGAACCACTTTCCGTAGGCGAAGTAGTCCTTCATGTTCCAGAGGCCCAGCAGGATCGCGAGGCTCGAGACCGCGAGGATGAACGGCCGTTGGACACCGGCCGACTGGATGGCCGAGAAGATGCCAAGCCCCATCAGGAAGTACGAGATGTAGATCGCGCCGGTGAATGCCAGCCCCGCCTGCAACACCTTGCCTCGCTTGCCGGCGACGAGGAGCGTGCCCAGGAGTAGGACCAGGACGGCGAACGTGCAGGGGTTCACTGAATCGGCAGCAGCGGCGATGACGACCGCGGGGATCGTGAGCTGGTCGCCGAGTCCCTTGGTCCGGACGGGTTGGGCGCGCTCCAGCGGCGACGGCGCATCCTCCGCGATGGCGGTCGCGATGGCTCCCTCCAGCGCCATCTCCTCGGCGCGTCCGGACAGAGACGTCGGTGTGTCGTAAAGGCCGTAGAATGTGCCGCCGATGAGTGCGACATCTCCGACGAAGATGATGGGGACCGAGCCCAGGGGCACGGCGTAGGCCGATAGAAGCTGCTCGAGCAGCGTGTGCGCTTTGGCATCGTGGATTTCGTAGCGGACCACGTCGAGCTTCGGATGGTCCGGCGCGATCGATTCGAGGAACGACTCCATGTCGGCGCAGTGGGGACAGCCGGTCTCGTAGAAGAGGACAAGCTGGGTGGCCTGCGCGGCGAGCGAGAAGCCCAGGAGCAGACACACTGCGACTGTCAAGACAACAAGCGGGCCGCGCGCCGCGGCCCGGAATCCGGATCGTCTCACCTTGCCTCCTTGCCCCGTCTGCGCCCCGATCGGCGGGTCTACGGTCTGTGGGCTATCCCTGATCGTCCCGATATGATAGTCCATCGGGTTGTTGGAATCGATTCGCTGCTCGAGGGGCGTGAGGCCGCAGTGGCTTCCTGGGCGCGATCTGGCGGTGCGGCACGCTGTGAACCAGGGCGGCTGCGGGGCTCGAGAGGAGGAGATCGTGGTCGAATCCCAATCGCGGGTCTGGATCGTGGTCACGCCGGAGCGTTGCAGCGGTTGTCGATTGTGTGAGGTCGTCTGTGCCCTGTCGCATGAGGGGACCATCTGGCCGGAGGCCTCGAGGATCCGTGTCTTCGAGCGCTTTCCGGGAGCGTGCACTCCGAATGTCTGCGTGCAGTGCGATCCGGCACCTTGTGTCGAGTCTTGTCCGGCCGGCGCGCTGTCCGTGAGCGATTCGACCGGGGCGATCCACGTCGACGAGTCAGCCTGCACTGCGTGCGGCGCCTGCACCATCGCGTGTCCAGGGTCGGTGCCGCGCCTCCCGCGCGGCATGGGACACGTCGTCGTCTGCGACCTGTGCGGCGGAGCGCCCCGCTGTGTCGAGATCTGCCAGCGCGCCGGGCACGCGGCGCTCGAGGTGCTTGCCGAGCCGTATCGCCCCATCTATCGGACGTTCGCGAACGATCCCGTCGACCGCAACGACAGGGTGGCTGAGACCCTCTATGGCGGAGCGATCGAGGGGGGAGCGGCATGAACGGCTACGCGGGGCGACTGATCGACGTCGATCTTGCCACGCGCCGGGTCGAAGCCAAATCGCTGCCGCTCGACCTCTGCCGGCGGTTCCTCGGCGGACGCGGTTTGGGCACAGCGCTCCTGTGGGAGGCCCTCGGGGACCACTGGGAAACGGTTGACGCGCTTGGCCCCGAGAACCTGCTGCTCGTGCTCTCCGGACCGATGACCGGCTACTACCCCGGCGTGAAGACGGCGCTGGTCTCCAAGTCGCCGGAATCGAACGGCGTGGTCGGCAGTGTGGCGAGTTCCGAGGTCGGCCTCGAGCTGCGCGCGGCGGGCTACGATGGGATCATCCTGCGCGGCCGCGCCGCCACCCCGGTGGCCCTCTTGGTGCACGACGAGCGGATCGAGCTCCTCGATGCCTCGGCGTACTGGGGGATGGGCGGGATCCGCCTTCACCGGACGCTCCTGCACGACGCACACGCGACCCTCATCGAGCGTGAGCGGGGGACCGGAGTGCCCACGCCGCCCGCGATGCTCTACATCGGTCGGGCGGGCGAGGCCAAGGTTCGCTTCGCTGCGGTCATGGCGAAGATCGCCCACGCGGCCGGCTACGGCGGGATGGGCGCCGTGATGGGCAGCAAGAACCTGAAAGCGATCCTGGCGAAGGGAAGCGGCCCGATGCCCGCGGCACACGACCCGCAGCGCGTGCGTCGCGGGATCGAGGCCTTCCACGACGATCTGCTCGGCGATGTCTCGTTCGGGGCGTGGGGCACGGCGGGTGGCGGATACGGGTTCGGCAACGGGAGCTCGTCCGAGCCGATCCGCAATTGGCAAGAGGAGTGGCACGACGATCCGCGGATCAGCGTGGCCCAGTTCGAGGCGCGAACGTGGATCAAGAAGCGCTGGGCAGACTACGGATGTCCGGTCAACTGCATGAAGGTGTCGTGCCTGCGGAGCGGTCCGTACGCCGGGTCGATCACCGACGGTCCGGACTACGAGCTGATGGCCTACCTAGGCACGAACCTCGGCATCTTCGATCCGGAGAAGATCGTGTACCTGTCCTCCCTCGCCGACGAGCTGGGGGTCGACGCGATCAACGCGGGTAACGTCCTAGGATTTGCCGCCGAGCTCTTCGAGCGCGGCATCCTGACGAAGGCCGATCTCGGGCAAACGCTCGCCTGGGGGGACGAGCTGGCGTTCGCGGACCTGTTGGAAGCGATCGTCGATCGCCGGGGGATCGGCGACCTCCTCGCGGAGGGAACCTACCGGGCGGCGCGCGACCTGGGACGGGCCAAGGGAGTCGATCTCCTGCGCTACGCCGTGCAGGTGAAGGGAATCGGAGTCGGGGCCCACGGGATCCGCAGCCGCAAGGACTTCATCAGCGATCCGATCGGCTACGCCGTCTCTACCCAGGGAGGGGATCACACCTCGACCGGAGGGCTGCCCGCCAAGACCCACGCGCGCGAGCTGCGGAGCATCTTCCTCGACTCGGCGACCGTCTGCCTGTTTGCGGCGCGGGTCGAGTTCGACCGACTGGTCGACTTTGCTGACGCGATCACCGGATTTCGGCTCACACCGCAGGGGTGGTTCGAGCGGATCGCTCCCCGGATCCTCCACCTGCAGCGGACCCTGCTCCTACTCGGCGGGCCCGATGCGTTCTGGGATCCACGGCGCGACGATGACAATCCGCCGCGGTTCTATGAGCCGCTTTCCGTTGGACCGGCTGCTGGAATGGCAGCCTCGCGCGACGACACCGCACGGGACGTCCGCCGCTACTACCGGGAGATAGGGTTCGATCCCCTGGGGGTTCCGCGGGACGAGGTGCTCGACCGGCTTGGGCTCTCGGGCCTCAAGCGTGAGACCAAGCGCGTTCGGGACCGCCTCTCGTCCACCCGGACACGGTAGTGCATCGATCGGAGCTGACGGCGCGCGCCCGCCTCACACCGCCCCACCAGCCCATCACCAACTGCTGGCGGGCGCGACCGCTTCGTGCCTATTCCGTCTTGTCCGAGGACATGACGTACTTGTCGCCGTAGGCGGCCTGCCACGCCGCGAACCCGCCAGCGAGGCTCTTCGCCGCCGGGAATCCCTTTCCGTTCATCATCTGTGCGGCTTTGTCGGAGAGGGACCCATCGGCGCCATAGAGGATGATCAGGCTCTCCTTCGGCAGCCGGTCGAGCCAGGACGCGAGCTGCTCGTCGGGGATGTTGATGGCGCCCATCAGGTGCGACGCTGCGTAGTCGTCCGGGCTGCGTAGGTCGATAAGCAGGTAGAAGAGGTCGTTCAGGTCGCCGGCCGAGATCTGATAAGGCTCGAGCTTCGAGACGGTCCCCGAGAGGGAGAGCGTCAGCTGCGGGGTCGCTGGATCGTTCGATCTCACGTAGACGGTCTTCTGGACCTGACCCTGGTAGTGGGCCGTGTTGAAGTGGACCGTCAGGTCGACCGATTCGCCGGGTGCGAGGGTCGATTTCGCGAGCGCGGCCGTCGTGCAGCCACAGGTCGTCTGGACGCCGGAGATCGACAGCGCGGCGTCCCCGGAGTTCGTCAGCACAAAGGTGTGGCTCACCACGGTCCCCTCGAGGACCGTGCCGAAGTCGTAGGTCAGTGTGTCGGTGGCGATCTTGGGGGCGCCGAGCGCCACGAGCCCCAGGCTCACGACCGCCAGCGCGGCGAGGATCAGGGTCTTTTGCATGGTCTTCCTCCTTGGTGGTGCGTTGTCCGCCTAATGTACACCTCAGGTGGTCGCGGCTCAAGCGCTACGTCTGTTCTGTTGCAGTCTGGCTTGCCTCCGTTCGCTCGCGGACGCCGGCGGCCGCGGCTATAATCCGCGCCATGAAGCGTTTCGGAAATGGGGATACCAACGCAATTCTTCGGCAATTCGTCTTGCAGAACCTCAATGTCAACCTCCTCGCGGTGGTCGTGGGGATCATCGGGGGCTTCGGGGCGGTCATCTTCCGGTGGTTCATCTACTGGGTGAACGACCTCTTCTTCTTCCAGCGCATGTCCGTGCACTTCATCACGCCGATGGAACATCGCCTGGGTCCCTGGGTGATCCTGCTCCCCGCGGTCGGAGGACTCCTGGTCGGGTTGATCACCTACTTCTTCGCGCCGGAGACCAAGGGTCACGGCGTCCCCGAGGTCATGGAGGCGGTCGCGACCAAGGGCGGGCGGATTCGGCCGCGCGTGGTCTTGGCGAAAGTGTTGGCCTCGGGGATCTGCCTGGGTTCAGGTGGCTCGGCGGGGCGGGAGGGACCGATCGTCCAGATCGGAAGCGCTGCGGGCAGTTCTCTCGGACAGCTCCTGAGGCTCCGCTCTGCGGACACGCGGGTCCTCCTGGGTTGCGGCGCCGCGGCGGGCATCGCCGCGACGTTCAATGCGCCCCTCGCCGGCGTCATCTTCGCCATCGAGTTGATCCTGCTCGAGCTGAAGACGAGCTCCTTCGTCCCATTGGTCATCGCCACGACGTTCGCCACGATCGTCTCCCGCGTCTTCCTCGGCGCTCAACCGATGATCAACGTCCCGCCCTATCAGTTCCGCAGCCCCTATGAACTCGTCCTCTACCTCGTGCTGGGGGTGGTGGCGGGCCTGGTCGGCATCCTCGAGACGAAGACCCTCTACCGGGTCGAGGACTTCTTCGACCGATTGCGGATGCATCCGCTGTTCAAGCCGGCGCTCGGTGGGCTGGTCCTGGGCGCGATCGGCCTCTACTTGCCGCACGTCTTCGGGATCGGCTACGGGACGATGAGCAGCATCGTCAACCAGCACCTCGGCAGGGAGGGGTTGGATCTCTTGGGCTTTCTGCTGCTTCTCGGCGTGGCGAAGATCGTCGCCCTGTCGGTGACCCTCGGCAGCGGCGGCTCGGGAGGGGTCTTCGCGCCGTCGCTGTTCATCGGGGCGGCCGTCGGGGGAGCCTTCGGCGTTGCGGTAAATCTGCTGTTCCCGTCGATGACCGCGCCGTACCCTGCCTATGCTCTGGTGGGGATGGCTGCAGTCTTCTCCGCGGCGTCCCGCGCAACGCTGACCTCAATCATCATGCTGTTCGAGATGACCCGAGACTACAACATCATCCTGCCGCTGATGTTCGCGTGCGTGGTGGCGGACATCGTGGCGTGGCTCGTCTCGAAGAACACCATTTACACCGAGAAGCTCATCCGCCGTGGGCTTCACGTGCACCAGGACCTCGAGGCGAACGTTCTGCACAGCCGGCGGATCGCCGAGGTGATGAGCGAAGCGGTGGAGACCATGCGGGACGATCTTCCGATCCGTGCCGCGTGGGAGCGGATCGTGGAGACCGGGCACCAGGGCTTCCCGGTGGTCGACGAGGAGGATCACCTGGTCGGCGTGGTCACGGGGCGCGAAGTGATGCGCGCGATCCGCGCCGGAAGCGAGGGCCGGCCCGTCGCTGACCTTCTGCAGCGGGGTCCCGTGATTGCCTACCCCGACGAAACGCTGGACGTCGCCTGGGACCGGATGGGGTCGCAAGGCGTCGGCCGTCTTCCCGTCATGTCACGCGAGGGCCCGCCCCGGTTGGTCGGTATTCTCACGCGCGGGGACCTCATTCGCTTTCGAAAGACGCTCACGTAGCCTCGCGGATGCTACTTCGGTCCGGACGTCAGGATGAACCGATCGTGGTAGACGCGCGTCCACTCCGCCATCCCGCCAAGCAGGCTCTTGGCCTGCAGAAACCCATCGGCGAGAAGCGTCTCTACCGCTTCGTCGGAGGCCGAGCCGTCCGCACTGTAGAGGATGACCAGCACGTCCTTCGGAAGGCGGTCGACCCAGTCGGAGAGCTCCGCGGCGGGGATGTTGATCGCTCCGATCAGGTGTCCGGCGGCGTAGGCCTCCGGAGCGCGCAGGTCGATGAGGATGTAGATCAGGTTGGTGAGGTCGCCGACCGCGATGTTGTATGGCTTGGCTCGCAGCACGGTCCCCTTCATTTGCAGGACCAGCGGGTTGTCCGCCGGCGCGTTGGAGTAGACCTTGATCAGCTTGACGATCGTCTGCCCCCCGAAGCCGCGCGTGTCGAGTGCGACCTCCATTGACACGGACGCTCCCGGCGCGAGGGTCTTGTCCGCAAGGGTTGTCGTGGTGCAGCCGCAGCTCGTGACGACCTGAGAGATGGTGAGTGGCTCGTCGCCGGAGTTGGTGAGAACGAACGGATGGGTGACGACGTTACCCTCGACGACGCTTCCGAACTCGTAAATCGGATGCCCCACGCTGATCGCCGGAGCGGCGAGGCCGAGTGCGCCGATGGCGAGCAGTGCGAACAGGGTCAAGATGGTGACGCGTTTCATATTGCCTCCCTCATAGAGTAGCCGTGGGGGGATTCTACCCGCCGCGTGCGGTCCGGCACACACGGAGCGGTCGATACGCTCAGTGGTCGGGATAGCCGTGGTGCGACGGCTCGAGGCGGTTGCAGAAGGTCCCCCCGTTTCCGCAATCGCCGCACTCGAACTGCAGGGTGGTGTGTTCGATGCCGAACCCGCATAGCTCGGCGCGCAGCCTCTCCAGCAGCGGTTGGGTGGCCTGGAGCTGCTGATCCTCCACCTGGACGTGCGCGGCCAGGGCGCGAATCCGCGGCGTGATCTCCCAGACGTGGAGGTCGTGGATTCCGACCACGCCGGGAACCGATCGGATACGCCGGGCGATCTCGTCGAGGTCGAGGTCCTGCGGGGGCAGCTCGAGCAGGACCGATCCGGCCCTGCGGAGGACCCGCCAACCGCTGACGAGGATGAGGCCGGCGATGAGGACGCTTGCGATCGGATCCGCAGCGCGGAACCCCGTGAAGCGGATGACGAGGCCGGCGCCGATCACGCCGACTGAGGCCAGGCTGTCACCGAGTACGTGCAGCCAGGCGCTCTTGATGTTCAGGCTGTGCTCGTGCCCCCTGTGGAGAAGCGCTGCCATGACAAGGTTCGCAACGAGGCCCGCACCGGCGATTGCCAAGAGTTCGGTCGTGTGGATGGGAACCGAGGCGGTGAAGCGGGCGATCGCCTCCCGGATGATGAGCGCGGACATCACGACGAGCGTGGTGCCGTTGAGCAACGCGACCAGGATGCCGACGCGGTGGTACCCAAACGATGCCTTGGCGCTCGGCGGGCGTCGGGCGATCACCAGCGCGAACCAGCTCAGTCCCAACGAGAGCGCATCGGCGAGTACATGGCCGGCATCGCTCAGGAGAGCGAGGCTTCCGGATAAGAGACCGCCGACGAGTTCGAAAACGAAGAGCAGACACGAGACCGTGAACGTCCAGGCCATGCGCTTGGTCATCGAACCTCCCTGTCCTGCGGCCGGCGTGGCCGAACCGGGCGGCGCCTCCTCAGGCCTCCTTCGGCAAGTCGCCGGACAGGTATCGGCTCACCGCTGTCGCAACCCGTCCCTCGACGCCGGCATCGGCCACCGGCTCGATGCCGTTCTTCGAGAACGACTCGCTCGCTCGCGGTCCCATCCAGTGGGAAAGGATCGCCTCGACGCCGAGTCGGCGCAGCCAGTCGGGCAGGCCTTCCGGGCTCTGCCGACCGTAGGGCACATCCACCACCTGTGTGGCCTCGATCCCGTGCTCGTCTACGTCGACCAGCGCGTAGTGCCGAGCGCGTCCGAAGTGCCCTTCGACCTGATCCGCCAGCCCGGTCGTCCCCTGCGTGGGGATTGCTATCCTCTTCCTCATCCGTCCTCCCTTCTTTGCGGCGCCGCGGTGGCCTGCGGTTCTTGCACGCTGCGTCCCTCTGCTCCCCATCCCAGCCTCATCGTTGGGAAGATCCACCAAGGGTAGATGTTCGGGTGCGTCGAGGCCCTTGTCCAGTCCGGGCGTCTCCGCGGCGGACCGGACACCCAGTCCAGCCTATGGAATCGGGACCCGCCGCCGTCGGCGGCGGAGCTGGGAGAGCACCATTCCCATGAGCATGAGGCCCGCGCCAGCCAGTCCGCGGGCGGATAGCGTCTCGCCGAGGATGAGCCAGCCGCCGAACGCTGCGAACACCGCCTCGAGGCTCATGATGATCCCCGCGGGGGCCGGGGCGACGTGCTGCTGACCGATGACCTGCAGCGTGTAGGCGACACCGACCGAGAGGATCCCTGCGTAGGCGATCGCCCAGGCCGCGTGCATCGCCCCGGAGAGCGTCACCCGTTCGACGGCCGCGGCGATGGCCAGGCTCAGGACGGCGCAGATCGCGTACTGCGAGACCGCGACGACGAGCGGGTCGACCTTGCCGGCCAACCAGCCGACCACCTGCACCTGGAAGGCCCACCCCAACGCACTCAACAGACACAGGCCGTCTCCCGGAGCGAGGGCGACGCCGTGCGTGACGCTCATCAGGTACAGGCCAGCGATCGCAGCGACCGATCCCGCCCAGACCATCGGCCCGGCCCGTTGGCCGCGAAAGAGGCCAACGAGCGGCACGAACACGACGTAGAGCCCGGTGATGAGGCCTGCCTTGCCGGCGGTCGTGTAGATGAGCGCCGTCTGCTGAAGGGTGATGGAGACGAAGAGGATCACGCCGAGGAGCGCACAACCGATGACCACGTGGTGGCGCGGGATTGCCGGACGCGGTCGCGCGGCGCGGGACCGTCGCGTCAGGAGAAGCGCCGGAACGAGCACGAGGGCGCCCAGCAGGAATCGAACCCCGTTGAAGAAGAACGGTCCCACGTAGTCCATCCCCACGCGCTGGGCGACGAAGGCGAATCCCCAGATGAGCGCGGCGAGGAACAGGAATGTAATGGAGATTACGTTCTGCCTTGTCTCGTCCATGGCGATCTCCGGCGATTCTACTCGACGCGCCGAAACGGCGGAACACGCGGTCGAGTTTCCCGCGTTGACCAGATTCCGTCGGGCTCGCAGAGTGCGAGAGTCTGCGAGCGGTCAGCCGTTGATCGGCCGCGCGTCCGCATGCCCCTCCACAGCCTCGACCGGCCCAACACACCCAACCAACCCAGCCAACCCAACGAACCCAACGAACCCATGAACCGTCTCGGTCTCTAGGTGAGCAGTGTGAGCAGGAGCCCCATGGTGCCCAGGCTTCCGATCGTTGTCAGGAACACAACCGAGGAGGCCAGGTCGGGACGGCGGTTGTACTGGAGCGAGAGGATGAGCGAGTTCACCGCGGCGGGGGTACTCGCCTCGACGATGAGGACCGACCGCAGCAGACCGTGGACCCCGAGCGCGGCGGTCAGTCCCCAGGCCAAGAGCGGGGGGACGATCAGCTTGACGAGCGTCAGCGGGATCGCCTCACGAATCACTCCCCTCAGGCGGACTTGCCCCAGTTGGATCCCCAGGAGCAGGAGCATTGTCGGGATCGCGGCCTGGTACAAGAGCTGGATCGGTCGCAGGAGGGGCTCGGGCAGGGTCGTTCCGGTCGCCTTCAGAAGTAGAGCCAGGCCGAACGCGTAGATCCAGGGGACCTTGATGAGGTTGAGCGGCAGTTGCCAAGCGGACGTCCCCTTGCGCCACGAGGCGATCCCCGCGCCGAAGGTGATCTGAAAAGCCATGTGCGCGAGGATGTACAGAAGCCCGAGGGTGAACCCCGCCTCCTTGAACGCGAAGAGGAGAACCGGGAGACCGTAGTTGCCGGTGTTGCTCATCGACAGCGTGAGCGTCGCTGCGGTCCGGGTGTCCCGCTCCAGTCCCAGGGCGCCGGTCCCGAAGTACCCGCCGGCGAACAAGAGCCCGTGGAAGACGAACACGAACAGGAACACCGTCCCGAGGGCGGAGGTACTGATCGGCTGGGAGTAGATCGCGTAGAAGAGCAGCGCCGGGGTGAGAACGTAGAACGCGAGCTTCGTGAGGATGGCGGGATCCCGGTCGATCAGGCGGCCGACTACGGCCCCACAACCCGCGACGAGCACGACGGGGAGGAGGACATCGAGGAAGACCATCCTGTCAGCCGGGGCACGCCGCGCGCAGCGCCTCGACGTACCTGCAGGGAATCGCCATCTTACCGAGTTCCTCCTTCACGGACTCCGGCCCGTGGTCGTCCGAGCCGCCGGTCAAGAGAAAGCCGTTTGCCTCTGCCAGCGCAAGCATGTCCCCCGGATCGACAGCCAGCAGCTCGGGTGGCTTCTGATAGGGGTAGAAGACCTCGATGCCGTCGATGCCCTGCGCCTTCACAGCGGGCAGGAACACGTTCCAGTCCGGGACCTCCATGAGGCAAGGATGCGGGATCGACGTCACCCCGCCGGCGTCGTGGACCGCCCGGGCCGCCTCGCGGAACCCGGGTCGCGGGGTCGGCACGTAGCACGGCTTCTCGCTTCCGATCAACTCCTCGAACGCCGCCCGCTTGGTCGCCACGGCGCCTTTCTCGACGAGGATCTGTGCCAGGTGCGGGCGACCGATGCTCCCCGCCGCGAGGCGCGAGACCTCCGCCATGTCGAGCGGCAGGCCCGTGACCTCCCGGCAGCGTGCCACCATCTCCTCCATCCGGCGCCGGCGCGCCTGTCCCATGAACGAAAAGAGCCTGCGCAGCGCGGGGGCATACGGGTCGATGAAGTAGCCGAGCATCTCGCCCCGGATCCCATCGAAGTCGACCTTCAGCTCAACCCCGGTGATCACCTCGACGCCGCAGCGGGTATGCGTCGGCTCGGTGAGTTCGGGACTGATCGTGTCGTGGTCGGTGACCGCAATGATCGACAGGCCGATCGCCTTGGCGCGCGCTGCGAGCTGTGAAATCGTCTGCGTCCCGTCGGACGCCGTTGTATGCAGATGCAGGTCGGCCGTGCACGGTCTCGACATGGACAGGATCCTCTCCTTTCACGCGTTCCGCTCCGC
>Ga0068714_10003850_pt1 | contig 17327 bp, 17 predicted proteins | sample MTBNYHSulfiMetaG_FD_62988 | JGI IMG/M metagenome (GOLD analysis project Ga0068714, IMG submission 62988) | Enrichment culture microbial communities from rom New York Harbor, USA that are MTBE-degrading - MTBE-NYH (New York Harbor Sulfidogenic)... | ecosystem: Environmental > Aquatic > Marine >...
TTTCCGCAATACTTACACTTTCCACTCTTCAGATGGACCTCTCCCACCATATATCCTGTGCGTTGGATGACCATTTTTTTGCATTTTGGACAGAAGGTGTTTTCACCTGCATGGCCTGGGATATTCCCGATATAAACGTATTCAAGGCCAGCGGATAAAGCGACCTTTCGGGCCTCCTCAAGTGTTGAAACCGGTGTTGGGGGGAGAGTCTTTAGCTTATACAGAGGATAGAAACGAGAGAAGTGAATTGGAGTATCTTCTCCCAATTCTTTTCTTATCCAGAGGCACATCTCCTTGATGACGGACATCTCGTCATTTTTTGTGGGGATAATGAGGGTGGTAATCTCCAGATGAACTTTTTCCTTCTTCAACGTTTTCAATGTCTCGAGCACCGGAGTGAGTTCTCCATCGCACAATTCATGATAAAAATTCTCTGTAAACCCCTTTAGATCAATATTTGCCGCATCTAAAACTTTGCAAAGATTTTTGAGAGGTGCTGGATTGATAAAACCATTGGAATGAGTCACATTCAGAAGACCTGCCTTCTTTGCGAAGAGTCCAATATCTTCCATGTATTCATAAAAGATGGTAGGTTCCACATAAGTATAAGCAATCGACCGTGCGCCTATCTCCTTTGCCCTCTTCACCATCAATTCCGGTGCCACGTCGTAGCTGTAAACATCCTCCGGAAAGGCCTGGGAGATCTCCCAGTTCTGACAGAATTTGCACTGGAAGTTGCATCCCGCCGTTGCAAGGGAGAAAGAGATTGTACCAGGCAGGACATGAAAGAAAGGTTTCTTCTCAATCGGATCCGGATGAAGGGCACAAGGATTTCCATAGACCAGGCTATAATATTTTCCATCTCGGTTTTCCCTGACCCTGCAAATGCCTCTCTTTCCCTTGGCCACACGGCAGCGATGAGGACACAGTTCACACTGGATTTCTCCTCCTTCCAACGAGGTGAAATATGGAGAAAGCTTTGTCTTAATAAGTCCTTTCTTTGCCATTTGCGCATAGGAGGTTTCCGTAAGGCCCAATAAAGATACAGAAGAGATGCCACAGAGGCTTACTCCGCAAAAACGTAAAAATTCACGTTTTGTGAGTTGGCGATTTGAAATGACTTTGCGAACCCCTAATTCGTTCATGGTATTAAATTATAAAAGAATCGATTTGATAGTCAATCTTATTCATTCAGATTTTTAATGCTTCACAATTAAATCATATTGCCATATAATATTATTGAGTATGAAATTTACGCGTCGGGATTTCATTAAGAATTCTTTTCTTTTAGGAAGTTCGGCTCTTTTCCCTCCTATCCCCGTCTCCCTGGCCGAGAAGAAAGAAATAAAATGGATTGCGGCCTATGAGAAATTGGAGATGGAGGGAAAGTTGGCTCAAAGAGTCAAGCAGGCTTATACCCTCTTCGAAAATTGCCAGCTCTGTCCAAGGAAGTGTGGGGTGAATCGGCAGAAAGGGGAAAAGGGATTTTGTCGATCTCCCATCAAACCTATGATCTTTAGCTATCACCCCCATTTTGGGGAAGAATTGTCTCTGGTGGGCGGAAAAGGATCCGGCACCATCTTCTTTTCTAACTGCAACCTTCGCTGTATTTTCTGCCAAAACTGGCCCATTTCTCACGATGGAAAAGGGAAAGAAATTCAAGATGAAGATTTGGCAGACGTGATGCTGCGACTTCAGAGTATGGGTTGCCATAATATCAACTTCGTCACTCCCACCCATGTTATGCCCAATATCCTCAATGCCACGCGGATTGCCCTGAAAAAAGGGCTGCATATCCCTTTGGTCTATAATACCAGCGGCTATGAGCGTTTAGAGATCGTGAAGATGTTAGATGGTATCATAGATATCTATCTGCCAGATTTAAAATACATGGATGCTGACAAGGCGGCGAAGTATTCAGCCGGGGCTTCGGATTATCCCGAAGTGACAAAGAAAGCGATCATTGAAATGCATCGGCAAGTGGGAGTTCTCAAGTTGGATCACCAGGGAATTGCGATACGCGGCCTGATGATCCGGCATTTGGTTATGCCGAATCGAGCGGCCGGGACAGAGAAATTTGTTAAATGGGTGGCTGAAACCCTTTCTAAAAATACTTATGTCAACATCATGGCTCAATACCGTGTGGAATATAAAGCCTATGATTATCCAGAGATCGCCCGTGGGATCACTGCACAGGAGTTTCTGGAGGCAATGGATTGGGCTGAAAAATACGGATTAACCAACCTTGACCCCCAATCTGTGGCGGTCAAAAATATTTACTATCACCGCCGATCAAACTAAAATCCTCAAATTAGGTAATATGTATCGCTTGCCCCGGTCCAAGGTAGTTTTCCAGCAAAAATACTCTTTGTGGCCTTCCTCTTGCGACCCTTAGCACTTCTCACACCTTTTTTATGCCCCCCCACCAATCATTTGAATGTCAAATCGACAATTTTTCTTGCTTTTCAGCTTATAAAAATATATAATTAAATAAAAATTAGTTGGCTGGAGCCTTTTAGGCTAAGAAAGTAAAGCCCGCGAAGAACTCTAAACAACTTCTTTGCGGGCTTTTTTATAGTGGCATCAAATCAACTCGATGTTACCATGGTAAGATCATTACAAAAGGGTTAATTTATATTTGGAGGCAACATAAAGCGGAGGGGAAAATGAATCGGAAAACAAAAATAAATAAGAAAATTTATATCGCTAACCTTCCTTTACAGACCAGCGAACCCGAACTTAAAGCCCTTTTCTCCGATGCAGGAGATGTTATGTCTGTCAAGATCGTAAAGGACAGACAGACTGGCCAACCCAGGGGGTTCGCTTTTGTGGAGATGTCTACCCAGTGGGAAGCCCGGAGGGCTGTCTCCATGTTGAATCGAAAAAATTTTATGGGAAAAGACCTATTGGTGAAGGAAGCAAGAGTCAGCCGTGGTTTTCGGGAATAATGGTGATGCAATAGATGCAAGAAGTGTAGTTGTTTTTTGGGATATATCGGAAAGACAGATGATGGCTTAGATTTGCCAGCATTTAAAGGGAGGTGGTTCATGGACAGAGAAAGACTCGAGTGGATCATGTCAGGACTAACTCGATACCATTTGACAAAAAATGAAGATCAATTTGTTATTTCAGCAGAGCGGGATTTCAATCAAAAAAATATGCTCACAGAACATCAGGAAATAAGATTGGAAAATCTTTATAAGGAAAAATCAAGATTAATCCCCAACAGGAACTATTTGTCTCCTAAGGAAAGTATTCTTCAAAAAAAGACAAAGGGAACAAGACCCCGGCCAAAATTTGTACCTTGATGCCACCCTACCGTTCCATGGCCTATGGGGCCATCTTTTCCATTAGAAAGACGTTCCTTTAGCGGAGGAGCTGGAAAGGAGGCCCTCTTCAGGGCTATTCGTAAGAGACCTCCTCATCATGAGAATCATCTAAAGCCCTACATGATCATTGACAATCCTGAAAGACTTAGAGAAATGATTGAAGAGACACATTCCTATTTTACCCATCCGGGAGCGGAAGAGGTTGTCACCACGATGAAGGGAGAAATGGATGCCTCTGCCGCCCGGGTCGAAGTTATTGCGGATAAGATCTGAAGAGAAAGGTGTCTTAGACCGCTTACTGTCACCACCCGTTGCGCCTCCTACAACATCGGTGCCTCTATGGTGATCAACTCTGCAGGATAAGAATTACTCTATTTTTAGTCCTGCGAAGAGAACTCTTCTGCTCTTCATTATTCACAAACAAGACTTTAAAAGGGTGCTTTTGGCGCCCCTTTTATTTTTCATAAAATTCAATACTCAAACGAAAATACCAGTTATAAGTCGGTTGACAAGATATTTGTTTTTGCTATATTTAAGCCAAAATTTTGGGATGCTTTGAGTGACAGCATATAAAAATTTTAAAGACCTTGCTGGACACGAGGTGGAAGGGCAGGATTATCGAATCAGGATCGACTTGAGAGATCCGCGTATTCTGATCATGGCGCCTCATGGGGGCAGAATCGAACCCTCAACAGAGATGATTGCTGAAGCAATCGCAGGAGCGGATTACTCCTTTTACAGCTTTGAGGGGTTAAAGGCAAACGGAAATGGTGTACTTCACATTGAGAGTCATCTTTTTGATGAACCCCGTGCATTGCAAGCCGTAGGAAAGGCGGAGGTGGTAATCACCCTCCATGGGCAAATTGAGCAGAAAGATGGGTTTGTCATGATAGGTGGTCTTCATGACAACCTACGGTTAAGAATAAAACAGCATTTAGAAGGAGTCGGTTTTGAGACTCGGCTCCCTACAGAAGGACTCATGGGGATGGACCCGCAGAACATCTGCAATCGAGGAAAATCAAAACAGGGTGTTCAATTAGAAGTTAGCCGAAGAACTCGTGATTTGCTCAGTATAGACAAAGATTATCTCGAAATATTTGCCAATGCTGTGCGAAAAGCGATTCAAATATATTTGCAGAGGAGAGATTGAATATGGAGGTCGAGAGAGCAACCATTCTTGAGGCCAAGGAAATCCTTACCCTTCAAAAGGTAGCGTACCGAAGTGGGGCAGAAATCTATAATGATTTTCACATACCTCCATTGACTCAAACTTTGAAAAGCATCGGGAAGGATTTTGGGAATCGGTTTTTCCTCAAGGCCGCTTTCAGTGAGAGAGTAAAAGGGTGAGGCTATTTTGGAGAGAAAACCTTAATGCTTCTATTTCCTGTGAGTGAAGAAAAGAATAGGTGGCTTCAAGAGCGGATGGAGGCTCTTGGCATTCACGAGAAAGATATCGAAGAAAAATTCATTCGGTCCTCCGGCAGTGGTGGGCAGAAGGTGAATAAAACTTCCACCTGTGTTTACCTTGTACATATTCCAACAGGAATTGAAGTGAAATGGATGGAAGAGAGGAGTCAGTCTCTGAATCGGTTTCTTGCGAGGCGTGAACTGGTGAGGAAGGTGGAGAGGTTGTCGGGACAGCGGACGCCTGGGGAGGTTAAGATTGAAAAATCAAAACGTCAGAAGTTAAAGAGGGAGAAGAGGGCGAGGTTAAAGTATGGAGCAAGCCGGGGGGAATTCCACGGTAGAAATGGTAAGCGTTAAATTGGCAACGGACACGTAAAACGGGCACGGACACGTTTTTTTCTATATCGAGAGGAAAAACCTGTGAAAAATAACATCGCAAAATTTCTATATGAGATGGGTCAGCTTAAGAGAGTGAAACGTTCAGGTTGGTGGATTGCCGGGGTAAAAGATCCTGAGACTGTGGCAGAACATTCTTTTCGTACGGCTGTCATTGCCTGTATTCTTGCCGATCTGGAAGGGGTTGACCCTGGAAAAGTGACTTCGATGGCTTTATTCCATGATATGCCAGAGGCGAGAACCAACGATGCCCATCGAATTGTCAGGCGATATGCAGATTGGAAAAATGTTGATCAAAAAGCAATCAACGAACAATGCACAAGACTTCCTGATGAAATGGCGAAGCAAATGGTAACTCTGTTTGAGGAATTTGAAGAGGAAGTTTCTCTTGAAGCAAAGGTCGTCCGTGATGCGGATCTTTTGGAATGTATTGTGCAGGCACGCGAATACCAGGCATTAGGATATCATGATGTCATCGACTGGATTTTTAATGCCCAGGCCGCCCTCAAAACAGAATCGGCAAAGAAAATAGCTGCCGAATGTATTAAAACAGAGCCCAAAGAATGGTGGCAGGGCTTGAAGGCGAAAGGATAGACAAAGATGCTGGAGTAAATCTCAATCAATCTCAGAAAGGGGATGATCGGGGATGAAAAAGAGAGTTATTGTGATCGGAGGGGTTGCAGCGGGTCCGAAGGCAGCAGCCAAAGCGAGGAGATGTGATCCTGAGATGGAAATTGTTGTTTACCAAGAGGAGGATGAGATCTCTTACGCCGGTTGTGGGCTTCCCTACTATATCAGCGGAGTCATTGAAGAAAGGGAAGAATTGATTTCCAGAACACCTGGTAAATTTGCCCAGGATGGGATTCGGATTTTAAAGAACCGGCGGATTGAAGGAATCGATATCAAGAATCATAAGGTCTCTGGACGAAGAATTGGATCGGGAGAGACCTTTACAGATCACTTTGATCGGTTGGTCCTCGCTACAGGTGCTTATCCAATCCGGCCAAAAATCGAAGGCATTGATTTGGGCAATGTCTTTTATCTTCGTTCCATCTTCGATGCCGATGCCATTTTCGAACAGATTCGATTAGAGAACATGAGGAATATAGTTATTGCCGGAGGGGGTTATATCGGGCTTGAAGTGGCTGAATCCCTTGTTCGTTTAGGGAAAAATGTAACGATTGTTGAATTGGCCCCTCAAATCCTGACACTCTTCGATGAGGATTTTGCCGGGATCCTAAGACAATATCTCGAAACGAAAGGAGTAAAAATATTTACTTCGGAAGGGATTCAGGCCTTAAGAGGGAAGGAAGGAAAAGTCACTCATGTTCAGACCGTTGTGCGCGAGATTGAAACGGATATGGTCTTAATGAGTCTTGGAATTCGACCTCAGGTGGATCTGGCAAAGCAAGCTGGACTGAGGATCGGTGAGACGGGAGCCATCTGGGTTAATGAGAGAATGGAGACCAGCGCCGAGGGAATTTATGCCGCGGGTGATTGTGCCGAAACCATTCATCTGATAACGGGGAAGAGAGTCTGGATTCCATTAGGGTCGACAGCAAATAAACAGGGGAGAGTCGTTGGAGAGAATGTCTGTGGCGGAAGTGCAATTTTCCCGGGAGTCATGGGAACAGCGGTTTTTAAAACCTTTGATTTCAATGTGGCCAAGACTGGTTTAAACATGAGAGAGGCAGAAAAGGAAGGATTCCGTCCCATTCAGGCTATCGTCAGAGGCTATGATCGAGCCCATTATTATCCAGGGAAAAAAGAGTCAACCTTAAAGGTCATTGCAGATAAAGAATCGGGTCGAGTCCTGGGGGGGCAGGCGATGGGGGAAGGCCCTTCAGATAAATTCATTGACATTCTGGCCATGGCCCTTCACTCTAAAATGACCTGCCGGGAATTGGCCAATGTGGATTTGGCTTATGCCCCTCCCTTCAGTCCGGTCCTCTCGCCCATCATTGTGGCAGCCAATGTGTTATCAAACAAATTGGATGGGAAGGTAGAGGGGATTCAGGCTTCAGCGGTGAGAGAGAAACTTGAAACAAAAAAAGAACATTTTCAAGTCATCGATGTCAGGGAAGAGGACGAAGTCAAAGAGAAACGGATTCCCAATACCCTCTGGATCCCTTACGGGGACCTTAAAAAACGGATGAGTGAACTCGAAAAGGGAAAAGAGATTGGTGTCCATTGTGAGTCGGGCCTGCGCTCTTACAAGGCCTGTCTCAAACTTCAGCATGAAGGTTTTGAAAATGTGAAGAACATCGATGGGGGACTGCTCTGCTGGTGTTATGATGTCGAATCGGAGAAAAAGGGAAAAGGTCAATAAAACATCCGCGGAGGAAGGAAATTGACATATCGATTATTTTCCATCTCCATTTGCTGGGCGGGTGGTAATGGAATTCACGTGAGATGCTTTCAACCAGGGTTATGAGAATCATTCCGTTCCGTTTTATACTTCTTCTTGTCTTTCTCCTCTTTCTGTGGAGTTGTGCGCCTTTTTTAGCCAAACCCACTTCTTTTTCTTTTGAGACCTCCGAAGAGTGCAAGGAATTTTTGAATCGATTGGATGAAATCGTCAAAAAGGCAGGGATGAGGGATGCCTCCAGCGTTTCGGTCCCTGAGTTTCCCTATCTCCGGGCTAACCGCTTTCTGGCGTCGTTGAAGAAAAATGTGAAGAGTGATGAAGAAAAAAGGGAGTGGGTTCGATGGATGCAAGAGCTCGATCTCGAATCAAGGAAAAAGGAGATCAGCAATCTCCCGGATCAGGCCATCCTTTCCGTAAAGATCAAAGATGTGGAAAAGATCGATCGGGAGAATCTATATGTACAGGTGAAATCCTGTTCCTCTAAACTTTTAAACGATGATCAAGCTGACCCGGGTTTCAATGAGATGCTTTTTTCACTTGCGCATGTCCCGGATGGGTACTCTTTTTTCAGAAGGGCCATGGGTCTATATCCGCTTGTATCCATTCCCGTGGCAGCCGTCACGGGGCGCTCCCGAAACAAAATGAGAAGCCGATTTGAAACCCCTCTCGATGAATTACCCGTGGACGGACACCTCAAAGCCTTCATTCCTGCAAGAAAAATCTCTCTTCCTGAAGGCGATGTTCGAGAAATCATTGGGCGCTCAAAAATGAATCCTCTCCGAGTACCTCAGTTAGATAAAGGTCAGGAGGAAAAGTTGGTCTGGTCTTTTGCCCCGATCCTCATTCAGGATGTGGCTGCTTCCTACGACCTCATTGGGGAGATGATGTGGAGAGAGGGGCAGGTGGAGGTCGATCCGGAGAAGCCCACTGTCTATTATTATCTCTCCCACGCCTTTTTTAAGGGCGAGCCAATTCTTCAAATCAACTATGTCTTCTGGTATTCGGAGCGAGCCGGAGAAAGGCCGCCGGGAATTGAAAAAGGACATCTGGATGGCTTAACCATTCGGATTTCCCTGGATGATCGGGGGAAAGTCTTCATGGCGGATGTGATCAACAATTGTGGATGCTATCATTTCTTCGTCCCCCAGAAGGAAAGAGTGGGTCAGGTTCTCACAAGACCCCTGATGTTCGATGCTTTTGTCCCCCAGTGGCTTCCGACCGTCGCTGCCGCAGAGCGTCTTGGAATCAGAATCAACTCGGGTTGGCATCAGGTGCAACGGTTAATTTCGGCGGGAGAATTTCCCAGTTCATCTCCCTACGCCTTAATGCCTTATACAGTTTTGGAAGCGCTCCCCCGGGAGAACAGCCGAACAGAGAGTATTTTCAACTCTAAAGGGATTGCCAAAGGCTCGGACAGGATCGAGCGGTTTATTCTTTTTTCCATGGGAATTCGGGCGATCGGGAGCATGCGGCAGAGAGGGTGCCATGCCATTGAGTTAATCGGGAAAGAGCACTTCGATAACCCATCCCTCTTTGACCAGAATTTTGTCTTCAAATAAAATGTATAGAGCTATTCTGACATTTTTAATGCTGGCTCTTATGCTTTTTGTGGGTGTGAGATTTCCGCCTCCATCAGAAGGAGCAGACGAAAATCGGGTCCTCGCTGTCGTTCGAAAAATGGACTCTGCATTTAAGACCGTGGAGGACTATACCTGCGAGGTTGAACAGATTTTTTATCAAAATGGAGAGGAGAATAATCGCTATCGGTTCAAATTTTATTTCAAAAGAGAGAAAAAAATTCGGGTGGATTTCTCCCACCCCTATCCATCCCTAACCATTTTTTATAGGGGTGGGGCGGGGGAGGCCACGGTCATGCCAATTCGATCTCTTCCTGCGCTAAAATTCCAGTTTTCCATTGATAACCCGATCATTCTTACGCCTGCCGGACAGCGCATTAATCAAACGGATATGGAGTATTTCATAAAGTTCCTTTTCAATAATCTTGAAAGAGTTAAACAGAAGATGGACGAATTCTACGAAGATAAGGATCAAATAAGATTCTGGGTATGGGGCTTGGATTATGTTGAAGGGAAAGATCTGGAAAAGTATCGTATCTTCCTGTTAAAGCGAGAGTGGCTTCCTTCACGGATCGAAAGATATCACTTGAAAGGGAAACCCCTTGAGGTAAGTATTATTCAAAACTATACGATCAATACCGGTCTCGAAGATAAACTGTTTATTCCATAGAAAGGGCCGTTAACTTTTCAGAGTGGACCTTAACGTTGCACAAAAGGGAGGCAAGTGTGCTTACAAACCTTTACCATTGCGGATTATTTTATCGTTAATGGGTAACGAACGATGTCGCCGAGGGTGGCCTCTGGTTTTTGCTTGAAAACGGGGTAGCCAGACGTTTAACGGTGCCGCCGTAAAGGTTTTTCAGCACACCCACCTCCCTTTTTATGTAATTTTTACGCACCTGTGAGGTGGACATAGTTGTGATGTCTCTCTACAATTCAAAATGAGTGCCGTCCCTTAGTTAGCATTATTGAGGATCATCGGTTGAGTCTTCTACCACCTCCCAGATCGTTGGGGATGAAGGAGCGGAAAGATCCCGGATCCGTCCGTGTTCGTCACCCACCATAGGACATAACGGATATCCAGTATGTGTCTCAACGATCATCCCACAACTTCCATCCGAGAGAACGACCCTCCGCCCTGCAGCCAGCACATTCAACAGTAATAAAAAGGAGGAGACATACTCCTTGTGAAGTTTTCCGGACAGGGCATCCCTGATTAGAATCGTCGCGGCTTTGGCAACAGTCAAAGCTTGCCGGTAAGGGCGAATGGTGCGAAGAGCATCGTAGACATCAGCAACGGCTATAAGGAGGCTCGCAAAATGTAACGTGTGCTGCGGTAGGTGCCTCTGGACTTTCGGATATCCGGATTGATCGGCCCCCATGTGGTGCTGGTAAGCCACTACTGGGAGGAGTGGATTTGCTGATTCTACGCCGGGGATATCCAGGAGAAGCCGAGCACCACAGGAGGGATGCCTCTCTATGAGCAGCCACTTTTTTGGTTCAAGAGGACCATTGTGGTTAAGGATTTCCTTGGGCACCTCCTTCTTTCCGAGATCGTGGCACAGAGCGGCCATAGCGATCGTATTAACCATTTCATCGGAAAGCCGAAGTGCCCGTGCTAGGGCGGATGAAAGAACGCAGACATTGAGGGCGTGGGTAAAGGTGTAGTCGTCAAAATTCTTCATCTCACGGATCGGCTCAAAAAGCTCTCTGCCCACGGCCAACCGGGCTACAATTGCGCACACAACCTCTCTGGCTCGGACGAGACCTTCGGACTTTCTAGATTCAAGGTCGGAGAGGACCTCCTGGGCCTCAGCAAGGAACCCCAGATATCCCGTAACAGCCCGGGTTAGGACCGAGCGGGGTTCAGCCCTTCTTTCCAGTTTCAGGGACCCGGTCACGATTTTCGAACCACGGTAGGGAAGTCGTTCCTTGGAAACAACAGTCTCGATCCACGCTGTCAGTTCGTCCTCTCTTGCATCCGCCTCAATTTGAACACTTTCGAGACCGAGTTGTTGGAGTGATTGAAAGAGAGCGCGGTAGGACATGGGAATGTTTTCAATCCTCCGGTCCTCGACAATCGTATCATTTCCAAGGAAAGTAATCCTCACCGGCCGTCCCCATGCAGTAAGTTTCTGAGAAGCTTGCCTGGCCGATTGGAGAACCTGTTTGGTCCCTGGAGGGTAGATTCGTCGCATCCGAAAGAGTGCTCCAAGGGCGTGAAGAAAATAATCAAGGACATCCTGCCCCATAGCTTTTCTCCCTTTTGGGTAGATACTGGGGGTACGGGACGGTCAGTGTTCCTCTTTCCTGTTCCCCCTGTCGGTTAGAGAGTGAGGTCTGGACTCTCTTCAAAGCTCTTAGAGCTTCACTACTCACCTTTGGATGAGGATGTTTTGAAAGGGCTTGAAGAGGCCGAAGAACCTGGGGAAGTCCTTGCTGTCCGAGAACGATGGCGAGATTACGGGCAACATACCAAGGGCTGATGCGGGACTTCACCACAAATGTTGGCGTTGCAGCTGAAGAGAAGCAGGAGAGGAGATTGACGAGAAAATGGCGTTTGGAGATCTGTTCCTCTTCCGCGAGGGCCTTTAATGCCGTGCCGAGGAGACACTTTTCGTGATTCACGGCGAAGGTGACGAGAGCTTGCCGTTCTGCGAAAGAGGTTTTAGTAAGAGCCGAAAGGCCCTTTTTAAACATGTCTTTTACAAAGGAGGGAACAGAATCGAGCAGTTCTGGGAGTGTTCGATCAACAAGCCTGATGAACCCGAGAATACGCAATGGGCCAAGCTGTTCTGCACGTATCTCGATACGGTCGAGGAGTCTTTTCTTAAAATCTTCCCCTTCCTCCAAAGCCAATGCAAGAATCAGTTGATCCAAATATTCATCAGGGTCCTCCAGTAAAACCGGTGTATCTTCCTCCGGGTATATCAAAGCAGAGGGATTCACCAGGAATTCGAATGACTCGGAATACTCCGTATCCATGAAAGGGTTTTCCGATAGATTGATAATAAGATCCTCTACTGTCTTCCAGACCTCTGCCGTAAACTCGCTGTCCTTCCCCGGAGAGAGTCTCGACTTGATTAATGAAAGGAGTTCGTCAGTTTTAGTGACTGGGGAAAAACGACGGTACACCTCCACAAATCTGTGAGTTCCTTGTTCACCCAGCGTAGCGAGACCTGCGAGAAGGTCGATAAATCGCTCTCCATCGATCTTCCTCAATAGAGAGGCTTTTCCAAGCCTCAATCGCTTGGACTCTTGGCCTTCGCGTCCCACAATTCGCACAAGATCCCTGACAGAGAGAAGCTTCCCCATTTGAGAAAGATAATCAAGGATATCTTCACGTTGTCCATCTGGAAGAAGGGATAGAGCATCCTCCAGACGCTCACCCAACTTGAGCAGGAATTTCGTGAACCCCTCTGAATTCCCAAACCCCGATTCCGTCCACTCCTCTTTTGCGGCTTCCCAGAATTCTTCGGAAGCGAGGGCAGTGGCAAGCTGCTCAGCAGGGGCTTCGTGACTCATTAAAGCAAGCCAAGCTTGGCGACGTCTCCGTTCCGGGTTTTCCTTGGAATCCTTAACCGTATCCGTGATCTCACTGTGGATATGATCGAGCTTGAGGGGTTCAATGTCGATGGTAAAAACTTCAGAGCGAAGCTTCCGCCGCAGTTCTTGTCCCTCCAACTTGAGAGTTGACATCACCCGAGCGAAAGCCCAAACATCCTCAAGGACCGCCTCTTTCGTCCAGAACATTTGGAGCACCTTTCTTGCGTGAAACATCGAGGCGAGACTGGTCGCCTTCCCAGCGATGAATTCTCCCGACACGACAAGCTCCTTGGAGGTGAAGCCGATCGTGAGAGTGCCTGTTGAATCAAACGGGACAGAATTCAGGACATTTTTAGCGATTTCAAGAAGAGTAGGGTGTTTGTTGGGATAGAGGCGTACGCCGCGGATGAGGTGCAACAGGTCTTGGGCGAATGCCTCAACCTTTTTGGAAAGTGGAGAAGCCTCTCTATTTTTCCATTCTGTCATAATCTCCTCGGAAGAGATCCTAAACTGCTTGAATTTTGATACCGTCTGTGCAAGTGAGCGAGATAGGAACTGGCCTGCGATCTCTAAACCAGCAAGTTCAATGCCAATACTGAAAAGGCAGCCTACCCCCTTATTTTATTTAGATAAATTCAATTTTTACGTGTAGCTTTAAGGTCAGATAATGACTTTTTTTGTCACTTAAAATCGAAGTTATTAAAGCAAAGTTACCTTTATGGCCGCCTCACGGAGTGGGTAGAAGTTCTTAAAATGTCCATTTGAGCCAAATTAAAATATTAAGTTGATTTTTAAAAAATATGAGTTAGCGTACGAAATTGAGGAGAAGAGAATTGTCATTGCAAATAGAGATAAGCAGGATTCCCATACGAGACAAAATGATCAACAAGTGGCAGAACATCGTTAATACATTGGCCGAATTGATCCATGTGCCTGCTGCCTTGATTAGGAAGGTGGAGTTGCCTTACATCGAAGTCTTTCGCTCCAGTGAATCGAATAACAATCCTTGCAAAGTGGGCGACAAAGAACATTTGGCTGGACTTTATTGTGAAAAGGTGATTAAAATAGAAAATGAACTCTTGGTGCCAAATGCACTGAAAGACGAAAACGAGAATAAGAATCCAAACATCAAGTTAGGAATGATTTCGTATCTTGGATTTCCTATGAGCTCGTCTACTGGTGAGATTTTTGGTATGATCTGTGTACTTGATTCTAAGGAGAGCCGTTATAGAGAAGTTTACAAGAAACTTCCTTTGAGTCCAAAGAGCTAGTTGATGATCATCTTGATTTAATTTATAAAAATATTTCGTGATGATAAAGGGTATTGGAGTAACATTGAGACCTATGTTTGAACAAGCTAAAAGATTTTTTAAGAAGTCTTTTAAGATAATAAATCTGGGGTAAAGAATCCTCTGATGGTTGAAAATCTGAAAACAGAACCGTCCAAAAGTACTTTTCTGGTGGTAGACGATGAAGAATTAGTAAGAAAATTAGTCGTTCGTTTTTTATCTAAATTGGGACATACCTGTTTGACAGCCGTCGATGGCGTGGATGCTTTGAATCAATTGAAAGGACATAAAGTCGATGTCGTCATAACAGACATTAAGATGCCCAATATGGATGGCATTAGGCTGACAGCTGAGATTGCAAGTAAATACCCTGATCTTCCTGTATTGGTTATGACTGCGTTTGATGGAGAATATTCCGTTGGGACAGCGATTTCTGTTGGGGCACGTGAATTCATAAAAAAGCCCTTCTCCCTTGATGAGTTTGCCCTTCGATTACACAAGATGATTGATGACTCGAAAACGTTACGTGGGCTGAAAAGAGAAAAGAAAGGAGAAGAGGATATGCAAGCCCTTATGAATGAGTTAGAATTAGTTTTGAAAAAGCATTAAACAGTGCAAGGAAGTACGTCAGGATTTCAGCGTGATCTACTATATGTTAGGCTACACAGATGACGTAATCATCCACCGGGATGTTTTAGAGAAAGGAATAAATTACATCTAGGAACCCTTTACTATGGGCGGACTGGCATAAAATGTCCGAAAACTTTTAAACGAAAATCCGAGACCTTCAGTATAGAAATAATTTGTTGCAACTTATTCTGTCTTGGTTAATTGTCCCGAATCATAATTAATAAACAGTTGTGTATTCGCCAATCGGATCAGGACACAATAATCTCATCCACATATTTTACCCAATCAAACCCGTAGGCGTCTTCATAAACCAATCTTAGGGGAAAACCATGCTTTTGAGGAAGCGTTTCTCCATTCACCCGATAGGCTAAAAATATCCTTTTTTGATCAATTGTTTTGAGTGGAATTCTGACGCCCTTTCCATAAGCTCCATTGATATCAATATACTGAGCTTCTTTTTTAACCTGTGCTTCCTGAAGTAGATTCTTTAAACGGATCCCTGTCCAACGACCATTATTTGAAAAGAATCCAGGGCAGATGAGGAGGACGGCCTCAGTAATGGAAGGGTATTTGAGGATTTCATCTTGGCTTAACGAAAGAGGGCGCTTCACTTTCCCTTTAACTTTCAATCGGTAGGCTTTCAAATCAATGGCTACATCGGTTGGCCCCATCGTTCCAAATTGATCGAGAGGATCGATTTCGAGATTTCGATTGTCAATTTCCTCTGGACTCATGTTTAACAGTTGATTCTTTGGAAATCCCTTGGGAAGGAGTTGTTTTGTTTTCGCCCAGGCATTTGAGACAAAGTTCCATAGAGGGGGGGCCATGAAAAAGCCTCCCAAGAAAGCCCAAAATGATTTTCTCAAAAAGTTCCTTCTTGTCCACATACATTACACCCCTAATTCACATAGCGCAAAGCGCATGATGTTCAAAATCCCAAATAAGCTCCAAATTCCAATATCGAATAACCCAATAAAAGGGGTCAGTCCGAGAATTTAAGAATAATCTTGATATAAAGGTAAAACAAAAACATAAGAGTTATGTGCTTACTTCGATAGATTGGCATGTATCTATCTCGAAAATTAACCCCTGCCCCTGTGAGATTAAAAAAGCTGACAGAAGGAATTTCGTGAATTCCTGGACTGCCCCCTTTTAGACAACATTGCTTAAAGACTCCCGGACTACCGGACTTCTGGGATGATGTTGCCGCCGGAAGGGAAAACCGCTACATCCGCCTGGGGCATCTTTTCAGAGATATGACGGATTGCATCCTGAATATTTGGGGAATATGAAAATTTCATCATCTTAACCTGACCCGGTGAAAGACCCTCCGTGACATGAGCCACAGTAAATTTTTCAGCCAGTTCTTTAAAATAAACGACCTGCATAATGTAGGAGATCCCAAGGGATTTGAGGTGGTCGGGTACATCCCCCTGGAGTAATCGACGATGGAAATCACTTGCGCTTTCCGGGCTTCCCATCTCTTTGATCAAAGGGAGGATTGGACCTGCCTCTTTCTGCGGAGCCACCCAGATGATGGCACCTCCAGATCGTGTGCAAAATCCTGCCATGGTTAATGCTTTTGTCGCCTGAACCCCAACTTCTAAAGGAAAAGCGGAGATAATGGTCACATCAGCAAGTTTTGGGATAGGGATCAGATAGAGAGAGGTTGCATAACTGGAAGCCTCCCTGTGCTCGGCGACAGGATCACCCGCAAACGCCCGGATGACCTCTTTCTTCTCATTGATGATGAAATCGAGTTTAAAGACCAGCCTTGAGAGACGCCCTGCATCCACAATCTCTTCGTAAAAAGAGTTTCCGTCGAGGAAATTTACCCTACTGTTACGATGGCGCATCCAGGTGAAGTGATGGTCGGCTACCGAACGATAAGAGCATACGCCAGGCATGACAATTTTACATCCGCCCCCGAATCCTGCAACGGGATGGGGCATACATTCTCCAACGCCTATAATTAAATCGGCAAAGGCAACATGCCGATTGATTTCTACCAGTGCCCCCCGATGGGTCTTTCCAATAATGATATTATCCGAAGCATGGGGATCGTGAGCAAAGATACGTCCCTGTAAACGAGAGAAGACCTCTTCCCCCACCCTTTTTTTGAGTTGTTCTATGGTGGGAATAGGGTGAGTTCCAAGAGCACAGATTCCGCTGATACGATTGTCCTGGATGCCTGCCCGATGGAGGCGATTCAGAATCTCAGGCAGAGCCAAATGCACTGGCGTGGGCCGCTGAAGATCATCAAATAACAGAACGACCTCCATTCCCGGGCGCGCCAAATCTTCAATCTTGGGCGATCCGATGGGGTGATCCAAGGCACGTTTGATTTCTTGGAAAGGGTCAGGGACCCCGGGGAGAGTGGGTTTATCCTGATTCGAAATTAAGTTCCAACCCCTTGGAAGAGAGAAATCCTTCTTTCCATTTCCATAGTTGATATAATAAACCATTTTGATATTTCCTTTCTCCTCCTCGTCTCCATCATCCAGAAGACCTTTTAAAAATGCTAACATTTCATACAAAAAGATACAACTAAGCTTAGGGGAGAAATCCATTTTTTTGCTCGCCGAAGTCGGGAGGGAGAACTATGCCGCGATGTTTATTGATAAGGAAAAATGCTGCCCGTCGATCATTTTCATTGAAACGAGTAGTCGTATCGACAAGATAGGCCCGTCATGCGTTTCAGGAGGCGATCGAAACAGATGAACAGGTTTCCAAAGCTTTAGAAAGCGGTCGATTGATGGCATGGGAAATCTTCCTCGTCAAGGGA
>Ga0068714_10003851_pt1 | contig 17322 bp, 8 predicted proteins | sample MTBNYHSulfiMetaG_FD_62988 | JGI IMG/M metagenome (GOLD analysis project Ga0068714, IMG submission 62988) | Enrichment culture microbial communities from rom New York Harbor, USA that are MTBE-degrading - MTBE-NYH (New York Harbor Sulfidogenic)... | ecosystem: Environmental > Aquatic > Marine >...
AAAAAGAATCAGCACCTCTTCACACCGATCCCTTCAAGACTGTGGATAACTATTTGACTGTCACTATTTGACGATCCGGGAAAACGTCAGATCATTAACCACATTCTTCTCCCGCTCATTCGGGCTGAAATGAAGCGACTGTTGACTATTTGAGGCATATACTGAGACAAATCCTAGATTCCCGATCATCCACGATAATCCGTTGCTCATCGAAACAGGCTTGTACCAGACAATGGACGTTGTGGTCCTGGTTTATGTCGAAAGACATGTTCAAATTGAACGTCTGGTTAAACGCGACAGAATATCTCCAGAAACCGCATAAAAGCTACTCACCATAAAAATGAGCAGGGGTTGATTCTCAATCGTCCACCTCGACGGCCCAATCGATCAGGTCGAATGTGTCGGGTCCGGGGCCTTCGATGATTTCAGTCCGGGGTTCGCTGGCGCCGGCGAATTGAAGATGGTAATAGTGGCCTTTGTAAAACACCCCATCGTGTGTGCCGATCAGCTTATCGTACAACCACATGCCCAATTGAATATATTTCTGTTTGAGATTATCTGAACGGGTGAGGTGCCCATTGAAGGTATCGCTCAGACTGATCCTGTCGTCGCTGCGTCCATAGAGGGCAATCGTGGCCGGAGCAGTGCTGTTAAGCAGTGTCTCGAATCCAATCGAGACTTCCGGTTCGATCCGGTGAACGTAGAAATTGATCCCTTGGGGAAAAGTCTGTCTCAGGTATCTGAACACGTGAGCCAATCCGGCCACATTCGGGCCGTCATCTTTCAGGAACAGGACTGCGGAGGGTTGTGTTGAATTAAAAACACGGGCTTTGAAGTCAGTCGAGTCAATCTGGGCAATGTCTGGTCCGAGCAGTTCCGGCACAGCCTGTGGGCTGCTCTCATCGAGAACGAGCTTATTCAGGTCTTGCCACGTGATTGAATGATCATCTGTCCAACGCACTGGTAGAATCTGGCGATGTCGTTCCGGGGCAGACCATTCTCGAGTACCATTGAGAAAATTCATGATCCAGATGGTCGCACCAGCCCTCATGACCGAGTGTTCGCCCTCGGTCGAGCTCCAGCAGGCACTGCCGGTCAATTTGAACAGCCCGGGTAAGCCCTTACCAGGAGCTGTGCTTGGTGCACAGGGATGGCCCTCTGATACAACCAGGTCTTCCAGTTCGAAGATGGTCGGCAACCGCCAATTGTCCTGATCGGCCAGCGTGAATTCCCGGACGAGCCTGAGCGACTCACTCCAGTTAGCAGTTTCCGATAATGTGGTTTGGGACCATTGCAGGGCAGTGAATACATCGGTCAGGGTGCCGTCATCGTTTTCAATGAAACGCTGGCAAACTGTAGGCTGAACGGAAATCAGTCTGGCCTCCCGATGAGCGATGACATACAGCGTCCCCCCGGCGGTCGCGGAAATGGTTTGCTCAATACTATGCTCACCCCAGCTCACCGTGAGCATATGGTCCCCCACCGGGACATTCTTGAGAACCAGCAGCGGCAGTTCCTGGGAAAACTTATGCCGATGGAACGTGATTTGGCAGTTCCTGGGAAAACACCTGATGACAACCGTGCCCTTATCTGGAGCTGACCACACCCTGTTCGTTTTAAGGGGGGACCCAACCGGTTGCGGTTCGCTCGTCTGGGCTGACGCCCGAGGTGGGGGCTCAGGCTCCTCGGCCAGGGTCGTCCGCTCGGATTTTGAACGCAGAACATAACTGAGTCTCAAACTATAAACTTGAGCATTATAACTGTCAATTTCAGCGGAGACATTCTGATCGGTATAATAATTCAGGATTAATGACAACGAAGACCGCTCGTTCAAATGATAATTGAAAGCCAGTTCCGGTCCGACTCCAAAAGTTCGGTAAATCCAGGCTCGACCTTCCTTCCCGTCGAATTCGGTATATCTCAGTTTGAGTGAGGGACCCAGCTCAATCCGGTAACCCGCCCGGCGGATCAACCCAAACATGAAACTGTGACTCATGGTCAAGCCCCAGCCCTCATCGTCGTAAAACATGTTGATCTGATCATTTCCCTCGGGATGCGAGTCGTACCAATAGTAACTCTCATAACGATAATGATTGATGAAATTATATGTCCCGCTCACTGCCAAACGATAACTGAAAATCTTCGCCCGGGATACATTAGTGAGGAACATGAGCCCCAACCCATACGCATTGTGGATGGCATCGTCTGCGGAATTCTCGATGTCCAGTTCGCCATAACCGTATTCCAGGAAAAAACCCCGCCCATACCCCTGACATGGAGGTACGAAGATACCCAGATAGAAGACCACGCTCAAAATGATGATGACCTGAATAGATGAACGCATAATCCCTCCTAGACGCTTAAAAAAACTGGAACTGACTGGTCCCGTTCAAGTTCATACTCTTCGTGTTCCACCATTGTGATAGCTGGAATAAATAATAATCTGTCTGTCCGCTAACCTTCCTGACTTCTTCTAACTGATCCCGCTGATTGTCATCGTTTTTACGCGGATAGTTGGGGTTGCAGTCTCGTAATGAAAGACGAGGTCATTGCCAACAGCATCAATTCCCAGCAGGATCTCTTCGAGAGAGCTGGCAATAGTCACGCCACTGACGGGTCCGAGCAGCTTACCGTTTTGGATCCAACGGCCGGAAGCACCCATGGAATATACACCTGTGACGCTGTCGACCCCAAAACCGATCGTATTTTTTACCAGGAAACCGTTCTTAACTTCCGCAATGATATCGTGAGGGGTTTGAATGCCCTTTTCCATGAACAGGTTTGTGCCGTGGATGTCACATGGACTCCGATAGGACCTGCGGAAGGCATTACCGGTAGGTTTTTGTCCTGCTTTATTAGCCGCGTAGAGGTCATAGACGTACATTTTCAACACACCGCGATCAATGATGGTTTTACGCTCTGTGGGCGTTCCTTCGTCATCACAAGGGACCGTTTTGACTCCACCAGGCATGGTCCCGTCATCAATGATCGTGACCAGGGGTGAGGCAATTTTGTGGCCCAATTTGCCGCAAAGATACGATGATTGTTGCAGAATATGGTCCCCTTTAACAGCTTCAAATATTCCGTAGCGAATGATTGACCACGATGCTCGAGGATCAAAAACAACGGTAGCTTGTTGAGTGTTCACCGGTTTTCCACCGATAAGTTCGAGGGCTACAGAGCAAGCTTCAGCTGCTATCACTCCCGGTTTGGGCAAATCCTTGAAAAAATGCACTTTCCGACCAGCTTCGCCTTCTTGTCGGTCGTCCCCAACCTTGGCCATAATGCTTGTTTCAATCTCAATATTACTGCACGGATAAGTCCAGAGAAGCCCATTTGTATTTGCGATTAAAACGGTATCGAGATTTTCATTGTAACCGACACCGGTCGCTTTTTCGATCCGGGCGTCAAAGGCGAGTGCTTCTTTTTCTATCTGCTTCAGATAATCGACTTTCTGTTCAAAGGCAAGGTCCTTAAGGGTCGTATCGTTCAGGTTCATCGCATTTTTCGTCTGACTCATGGGTGCGATAGTGTTATACGGGTCTTCATCAGCATAGGCAATGAGTTGTGAGGCCCGGGCAATGGTTTCCTCGATTGATTTCACTGAAAAATCAGAGGAATCAATGAATACTTTCTTTCCTTTTTTCAAAAATTTCAAGCCGAAACCACGAATGGTGGCGATATTTGCTTGTTCGACCTGCCCACCACTTACGGTTATCACTGTTTCTCGAGACTGTTTCAGATAGACTTCGGCCTGGTCAGCACCGGCCGACCGCGCGCAGTTCAAAACTTTAATGGCTGTTTCTTTCAATTCAGTCATGATCACCCTCTCGTTCCACCGACAACGATTTTGCTGAGCCGGATAGTTGGTTGTCCGCTCGTAACGGGGACCCATTGCCCCTTACCGCAGGTCCCCGGCCCGAAGCCAAGGTCATTTCCGACCAGATCGATAGATTGCAATGCATCTGAACCTTTGCCAATAAGTGTGGCCCGGTGAACCGGGGCACCCAGCATACCATTTTCGATCATGTAAGCTTCCCTGACTGTAAAGGTGAAGTTACCCGTTGTCGTATCAACAACACCTCCATCGAAACTTTTGGCAAACAATCCTTTTGGCGTTGCCTTGATCATGTCAGCGGCGGAGGTTTCGCCTTCGAGAATAAAGGTATTGCTCATTCTGACCATTGGTGGATAACGAAATGATTCACGTCGGCCATTACCCGTCGAGTGAGTGTCCAATCGCCGAGCTGACAGCTTGTCATGCATGTATCCCTTGAGCACACCTTTCTCGATAAGCACTTTTCGCTGTGCAGGAACACCCTCATCGTCAATATTGTATGAGCCTCGCAGATGAGGTAAGGTGGCATCATCAATAAAGGTGACTATCTCCGAAGCGATCTTCCTGCCAATCTTGTCAACGAAAAAAGATGCTCCCTTGGCAATAGCATCACCCTCAAGGCCGTGGCCGACTGCTTCATGGAACATAACCCCTCCCCAGCCTCCTGTGACCACAACGGGCATCTCTCCCGATGGAGAGTCCGAAGCTTCCAGCATGGTGATTGCCTCGCGGGCCGCCGTTCGGGCGAGATCAGCCACGGAATTCTCCTCGAACAGTTCAAAACCGCTTTTTGCGCTCATTCGTACACGGCCCATGTGTCTTTGATCACCCTTTTTGGCCAACACATTCAGTCGGAAATAAATGACGGGCTGGACGTCGTGAACCATGACACCATCAGAATTGACGATCATGATTTCCCTGATTGCCTCATCATATTCGATGATCGCATCAACAATGGCCGGATTGAAACTTAAGGCTGCCTGTTCAGCTTCACGCATGACCGAAATCCGTTTATCTTCGGCTAACGGCCCAAGAGCAACTTTTTGTGTCGTAATGCTTGTGTCAGGCGTGAGCAACTGCAGTGGCTGAATGAGACTCTTTGTGCTTGATTTCCCTAGTGCGGCGGCCGATCGGGCCGTTTCTTGGAGAAGATCGGCTGATAAATCCTCACAATAGGCATAACCGGTTTGTTCGCCATACATCACCCGCACACCTGCACCTTGATCAATACTGAAGTGAATATTTTGCACCTTATGTTGGCCGATCTCGAAATAACGTTTTACCGTTCTCTCCAGAAAAATATCACTGAACCGGGCCCCTTTTGACATGGCCGCAGAGAGCACTCGCTTAAGGGTTTCCTCATCCGGCCAGACTGCCTGGTTTGGAGCCAGTTCCTGGGCCAGGCAGATTTCCCTGTTACCCAACAGTATCGGCAGCAGGGATGTCGCGGCAGTTATGGATAGCAACCCTGTCCCTGTCTTTTTAAGAAATTGTCTTCGCGTCTGCAGATTAGTGTTTTGATACATTTGTTTCTCTTTTCCTTTCGGGTTTCACCATGAATGATAATTCCTCATGGAAATACCAGTTAGGCACTGTTGTGTCAACTCGCTTATGTTCGCCACTACCAGATATGCGCTTAATGATTTCATCAGAATGTTATAGGCTGAACATGTAAAAATGTAAAACCAGTCAGCGACGTTGATGAGATGAAGGACAGGGATGACAGGGGATAACCAGGTATAGGGCCCAAGAGTTTCTCCATAATGGTTGTCCGCTGTGAGTAATTATTTGACTGTCCCTATTTTTCTGTGAGTAATTATTTGACTGTCCCCATTTTTCCCCATTTTTCTGGTATATGGGGCGGTTTTGTGGTAACATCAGGAAGGGAATGGAATTTGTGTAAATTTGTGTTGTTATTGTGCTGGCTGGGTTGTCATCTTTAAAGAGATAGTCATTGGAGAGGCGGGCGATGGGGGAAAGCAAATTATATGTCTTGGACACGAACGTCATATTGCATGACAGTTCATGCATTTACCAGTTTCAGGAGCACGATATTGTGCTGCCGATATCGGTTCTGGAGGAACTTGATCGGTTCAAGAAGGGGAATGAATCGATCAATTTTCATGCACGGGAGTTTGTCCGCACGTTTGACAGTTTGAGTGGAGACACATTTTTTGAGGGAGGTGTCCGGATCGGTCCGACCAAAGGTCGGATTCTGGTCAAGCTCGAGCGTGAATTTCACGAGGACCTGGCCCTCAATTTTTTGAGTGCCACCACGGACCATCACATTCTCAACTGTGCTTATCATCTTGTTCAGGAGTTTCCGGGGCGAGATGTGATCATCGTGACCAAGGATGTCAATCTGAGGATGAAAGCCAAGTCTTTGGGGCTGAGAGCACAGGATTACACGACCGATCATATTCGTGACATCAAGTTGCTTTATGCAGGTCATCGCAAGTTTGACAATGTTTCCTCGGAGGTCCTGGACCAGTTATATTCACCAGTGAGCGAGGTCGATGTCAGTGTGTTTCCCTCGTCCGCTCATTTTTCTCCCAACGAATATTTTATTATTCGCAATGAGAAGCGTTCGGCTTTGGCGACCTATGACGCGGAAAATCAGAAAATCCGGCGGATCGAGAAGATGTCCGCGTATGGCATCGAACCCCGGAACGCGGAGCAGACTTTTACACTTCATGCTTTGTTTAACAAGAATATCCAGCTGGTCAGTATTTCGGGCAAGGCCGGGACAGGCAAGACCCTGCTGGCCCTGGCCGCGGCCCTGGAAAACCGGCAGCACTACCGGCAAATATATATGGCCCGTCCGATTGTTCCGCTGAGTAATCGGGACATCGGTTATCTTCCCGGCGATGTTCATTCCAAGATCGATCCTTATATGCAACCGCTTTATGACAATCTTGGGGTGATCAAGAACCAGTTTCCCGAGACGGACAAGAAGCACAAAATGATAAAGGAAATGCTTGACCTGAACAAGTTGGTCATTACGCCCCTGACCTACATCCGGGGTCGGAGTCTGGTCGATGTGTTCTTCATCGTTGATGAATCCCAGAACCTGACCCCGCATGAGATCAAGACCATTATCACTAGGGCTGGTGATGACACCAAAATGGTTTTTACGGGTGATGTCTTTCAGATTGATCATCCTTACCTGAACAGTCATTCGAATGGTTTGAGTTATTTGATCGGCAAGATGCAGGGTCAGGCAATTTTCGCTCACATCAATCTCGAGAAAGGCGTCCGCTCGACCCTTGCCGAATTAGCCAGCAATTTACTCTGACCGGTAATTATTCTGTGTTCTCCTCGAGACCGGTCCCGGGAGCACGATCACTCTGATTTCAGCTTTGCCTGCAGTTGGGCCAGCAGGTTCAGGGCTTCAAGAGGGGTCAATTGCGAGATATCAAGCGAACCGAGCTCCTCGAGAACAGGATGACGTGCAGGTGAGGTTATTTGTTCGAATATGGTCATCTGCGAAGGGTGGGCGGTTTTAGGCTTCTTACCCGCGTAAATTTTGGCCCCGCTCCCGAACGGGAGATGGGCCGGATTGAGTTCGGTCAATTCAAGATTGGTCAGGATTTCGCTGGCCCGACTGATGACCTGCTTCGGGACGCCGGCCAGGCGGGCGACCTGGATTCCGTAGCTCTTGTCAGTACCGCCTTCGAGCAGTTTATGCATAAACACGATCTGCTCGTTCCACTCTTTCACAGAGACGTGATAATTGATTACTCCGGTGATGAAGTCGCTGAGTTCGGTGAGTTGATGATAGTGCGTGGCAAAGAGGGTCCGGGCTTTCAAATCGTCGTTCTTGCAGATAAATTCAGCGATGGCCCAGGCCAGGGCCAGCCCGTCAAAGGTACTTGTGCCGCGTCCCACTTCATCGAGGATAACCAGGCTTCTGGCCGTGGCATTATGAAGGATATTGGCCGTCTCCACCATTTCAACCATAAAGGTGGACTGGCCTTCGATCAGATTATCCGCGGCCCCGACCCGTGTAAAAATGCGGTCAACGATGCCAATGGTCGCCTCCTTGACCGGTAAAAAGCAACCGATCTGGGCCATTATACACAGGAGAGCGACCTGTCGGATGTAAGTCGACTTGCCTGCCATATTTGGTCCCGTTATGATCATAAAATAGTCCTGTTCCCGGTCCAGAAGCGTGTCATTGGGCACAAAACGTTCGATTTTCCCGAAAACTGACATGACCGGATGCAGACCCCGTTGAATATGCAAAACAGTGTTCTCAACAATGACCGGTCGGGTGTAATGGTGCTCAATTGCCAGAACAGCGAATGACATGAAAATATCCATTTCCGTCAGAATATGGGCAATGTCGAGCAAACGCTTTTCCTGCAGGGCAACCGTTGTCTTGATGTGCTCGAACAATTCCCGCTCGATTTCAAAGATTTTCTCATCGGCAGTCAGGACCTTTTCCTCGAACTCTTTCAATGCGGTTGTATAGAAGCGTTCGGCATTGACCAGGGTTTGCTTGCGGATGAAATAGTCGGGGACTTTATCGAGATACTGTCTGGTCACCTCGATAAAATAACCGAACACTTTATTGTATTTAATTTTGAGATTGGGGATCCTGGTTTTTTCCTTTTCGTTCTGTTCCATAGCCCTGATAAGAGCGGTGGTGTCTTTTCTCAAAGAACGTAATTCATCCAGTTCCGGATTAAAGAACTGGCCGATAACGCCACCGTCCCGCATCGAAATCGGGGGACATTCAGCAAGGGCCGTTTCCAGAAACTGCTGCACATCCGAGAGGTCATCCCAGTGCCCCACTAACTCAGCGAGGCGACCTTTGCTTTGGTCTGGCAGTGTCGCCTTGATCCGGGGCAGAAGCTTCAATGAGTCCCGCAATGCTGCCAGGTCCTTGGGGTGAGCTATATTTAAGGACACTCGGGCGGTAATCCTGTTTATATCGCAGAGCTGGCCAAAGAGGTCACGGAGATCGCCCAGCAGAGTTTGCTGTTCGATGAAACTCTGGACTGCGTCCTGCCTGGCCACAATGAGTTGTGGTTCGAGCAGGGGACGCAGGACCCAATTTGTGAGTTCACGTGTGCCCATGGGGGTCCGGGTCTGATCGAGCAAGGCCAGAAGCGTTCCTTCCCGCGTATTTTCAGTCAACCGCTGGGTCAATTCGAGGTTCCGCTGGCAGACGCGATCGAGGACCATGAAATGACTGGTGTCGATGTAGCGGAGCGTGCTTATATGAGTCAACGGTCGTTTCTGGGTTTCGCGAATAAAGGAAATGATGGCCCCGGCACTTCTGATGGCATGCTCCCGGTCAGCAAGCCCGAAACCCTCCAGGGTGGCCACCGTAAAATGCTCGCACAAAATGTCACGGCTATAGTCAGCAGTAAAGACCCAATCCGGGCTGACCCTTTGCTTGAATGAGAGCGGGACCTCCGAGACCATGCCTTTCCAGCCTTTATGTTCACTGAACGCGTCAGAAACAAGAATTTCCTTTGGTTTGTGTCGGACCAATTCATCGGCGATTTGTTCAAGAACTTTCTCACCCTCGAATTCCATGACCATAAAATCAGCAGTTGAGAGTTCAAGGAAACAGAGGCCAGCCCTGGTGATAGAGTCATCCGCCGCTTGAGTCTGCAATGAAACTGCGGCCAGATAATTGTTCTCGTGCACGTCGAGCAGACCTTGATCGAGCAGTGTCCCGGGAGTTATGATCCGGGTGACTTCTCGTTTGACAATCCCTTTAGCCAGACGCGGATCTTCGACCTGGTCGCATATCGCCACGCTCAATCCCTGCTTGATCAGCCGGACCAGATACGTTTCGAGGGCATGATAGGGCACCCCGCACATGGGGACAGGGTCCTCGCTTTGCCGATCACGGGTGGTCAGGGCGATGTTCATTATTTTGGAGGCGATGATGGCATCCTGATCAAACATCTCATAAAAATCACCCATTCGAAAAAAGAGAATTGCATCGGGATGATTCTTTTTAATAGAGCGATACTGCTCCATCATCGGAGTGGTTTTTCTGACTTCCTTGGCAGCTTGCTGGGCCGCGTCGTCGCCCGTTTTCTTGGGGGTCATTGTGCCGCTATTTGATCTGAAGAACAGAGCGTGGCGTAAGAATAGAGCTGTTCTTCCTTCAAGAGTTTTTCAACAATGCCGGCGGCTTCCGATTTAGAAATGCAGCGGCCGACACGAATTTTATAGATCGGGTTCGTCTGTTGTTCGTTGTAAGTGAAATACGCATCATAACCCTTAATTTTCAAGGCACCGTGGAGATCAACCGCATTCTGTCTGTTTTTAAACGCTCCGACCTGGACCGTGTAACGGTTTGCTCCAGTCGGGGTTTGGCTTTCAGATTTGGCAATCGTGACCGGACCTTCAACGCTTATTCCGTCCCAGCCCTCCAGTTTGGGCGTGGGCTGCTGCCGGGGCGTTTGTTGAGCAGCATCACGCGGCTGAGTTTTCAATGAACTGAGCCGTGTTTTGGCCAGCGACCCTTCCGGCGTGTCAGGAAATTCATCAACCACTTTTTGATAATGTTGAACACTCCTGTGCTGATCACCGAGACGCTGATAACAGTCGGCAATTTTCAGATCAATTCGGGGCGCATAATATTTGTCACTGATTTTCTTGGCAGCCAGTTTATATTGGGCCAGGGCATCGGTAAAATTTCCCGCCTGATAATAGCTTTCAGCAATACCGAGCTGTCCCAGGCCAGCGTAGGATGATTCCGGAAATCTGAGCACCAGCATCAAGAATTTCTGGTTTGCCGCCTGGAAATTTGCCGTTTCAAGCAGAGCGGTCCCTTCATAATAGTGGACTTCCGGAAGGAGCGAACTTGCCGGAAAGGATAAACCAAAATTCTTGGCAATGTCCAGAATTGGCTCACTCTCGCCTTTCATGACCAGATAACGTAAGAGCTGAATTGACGCCTGCTCGGCAACCCGATCAGAGCCCGCTTTTCTGATCAGTTCGTGCAATTTTTCGCGGATCAAGTCCCAATCCTGTTCACATTCCAGGAGCTTTAATCTGACTTCATTCGCACCCTCCTGACCGTCATAAAGCTCAAGGAAAACAGTGCTTTCCTTCACAATATCAGGGCATTGATCAGGAGCGTGAAGACCAGTTATACGTGTTTTCAATTCTGAACGGGCCCGGGCATCCTGCGAACGACCATCCGGGACGCAGACCAGGCCCACAACAACGAACGTGAACAGCCAAAATTTTATCAGTTTCATGACAGACCACCACGCTTTACACGTTAAATGATGAGGCTGACCGGTGCAGAATTCTCGGAAAAGCAACCTCACGGGTTATTTGACACGTTTTCTGACGCATATTTTCCTGGGTCCGCTTTCTGGTTTTAATCCCCTCGACCGGCGAACTATGTATTCTCTATAGCATAATCACCGCTTCTTGAAAAGGCCTGTGTCTGAAATGGCCTTTACTGCTGAGTGGTAATGTAGTAGAATAAGAGAAAGACCTTTTTCAATCCGACACGGCGAATTATGCCTTTTCAATGATCAGGAACAACCAAGGAGTGTATCATGTCGAATTACAAACTCTGTTGTCGTTTGCTGGTGGTCGCATGTGTTTGTGTGTTTGTAGCCGAAAGCATGGCCGATCAGGGACCGTTGATCATTAAATCTGTCCAGCCTTATTTCGAGAAGGACGCATTTTATATTCAGGTGCTCGATGAGCAGGGTTACAAGACGTCGCTCCCGCGGCGTGACGAGCGGATGCTGGAAATCGAGTGGACCATTCTGGATCCGGACCAGCGAACGGCCGAACGGCTCCGGATCATCGCCGAAGCCACACTTCTCGGCCCGAACGAGCACGAACGTACTCTCGGGTATCAGCCTGTTTTCCCTGATGGACTGGTCCTCGACCGGACCAGGGTCGAAGGCAGCAAAGGCGGTTATTACATTTTTGTTCCATCCGATTATCTTCTTGATTTCGATGCCGGGAAATCACAATATCTGACCGAATTATTCCTGACTATTTCAATGACTGCACCTGAACTGCGGCATCACGTGCTGATGCTGTATGACGAGAACGACGGCCGCTATTATTCGCCCAATCACTTTCTGACTGACATTGTTGATATTCCTCCCAAACCGGATGAAATCGACCAGTTACCAGGAATGGACAGGGCAACGGGCCAGCCGCCATCTTCTGGGCAAGGGCAACCAAGCGGTGAATTGAGCGGAAAAAGCATTTTCGTCAGCCCCGGTCACGGCTGGTATTACAGTAGCACTCTCGGGCGCTGGGCGACCCAGCGCGGCAACACCTATAATGTTGTCGAGGACCTGTCCAACGCCGAAGCTGTCGACACCTATCTTTTACACTATCTCTGGAATGCCGGGGCGGGCGTTTACAACTGCCGCGAGCGTGACATGAACACGAACCTGGTCATTGTTGACAATGACGGTGCCGGCTACAGTGAAAGTGGAACATGGGAGACGATATCATCGAGCGGGTACGGCGGGTCGTATCGTCGGGCCGTCACCAGTTCGACGGAAACGGCCACAGCGACTTTCACTCCAACGATACCGGAAGCCGGTTATTACCACGTTTACGTCTGGTATCCCGGCTTCAGCACCAATGCCAATGATGTCAAAATCACGGTCAATCATACGGGCGGAGAAACGGTCTGGACCCAGAATATGGAGCTTGACGGTCACACCTTCAAGCACATCGGGCCCTATTATTTCAAGGCCGGGAACAATCCCGCAAGCGGGTCCGTGACAATCTCGAACCTCAGCGGCGAAACGGCCAACTATGTCATCGCTGATGCTGTCCGGTTCGGGGGCGGTATCGGCAATGAGACGCCCTTCAGCGAACCCTATCCCAGCGACTGGCCCCGTTACGAAGAATCCGGATACCTTCACGCCAATTACATGGGTTGCCCGGCGGCGACCTGCGGCTCCAGTACGGTCAACGCCATGCCCAAATACGCTGCCTGGGAAAACGAGGGCTGGGAGGACTCGATCTACATCTCCTGGCACTCCAATGCCGCCGGCACCCCGGATACGGGGACGGGCACATCCAGTTTCGCTTACACATCCGGTGACTGGGACGATCCCTTCAGCGGGGTCCCGGGCGGGGATCTGCTCCGCAATTTCGTGCACAACGAGCTGATCAACGATATTCGGGCAGGTTACAACTCAAGTTGGGTTAACCGGGGCACGCACACGGCCAATTTTGGTGAAATCAACCCGAGCAATAACAGCGAAATGCCCGCCGCTCTTTTCGAGATGGCCTTCCATGACACAGCCTCAGATGCCCTGGCCCTGAAAAACCCCTATTTCCGGCAAATTGTAGCCCGGGCCATGTATCAGGGCATCGTCAAGTATTTTGCCGACAGGGACGGGCAATCCACCTATTATCTTCTGCCGGAACCTCCGACCAGCCTCCTGGTCAGAAATAACGGCAGCGGCGGTATTGCCTTGAGCTGGAACAGTCCGCCGTCAAATACTGGCGACAATTTTCTGGGAGACGCGGCAACCGGCTACAAAGTGTACAAAAGCAACGATGGCTATGGCTTCGGCAATGGGGTCGCCTTGTCCGGTGTGAATAACACGAGTTACACCGATAACTCGGTTGTGCCCGGCCAGGTCTATTACTATCGGGTCACCGCGACCAATGCCGGCGGCGAGTCTTTTCCGACTGAAACACTGGCAGTGCGGTCCTCCTCGGCCCAATCACAGGTCCTGGTCGTAGCCGGTTTCGACCGGATGAACCACACCATGTGTGTGATCGAGGATGATCCGTATTCGACCAATGATCTTTATCGTGGTTATGTGGACATGATGAACTCGTACCGCTATCTGATCACGTATGCCCGGGCCATCGACGCATACGGCGTGGCCTTCGACTCCTGCAGTAACGAGACGGTCATTAATTATCTCGTCAATTTGGCTGATTACAGCGTGGTGATCTGGTTCCTCGGCGAAGAATCGACCACGGACAAAACCTTCGACACAACCGAACAGACCCTCGTTCAGGCGTATCTGAGCGAGGGCGGTAATCTCTTTGTTTCGGGGGCTGAGATCGGCTATGAACTCGATGCAATGGGCAGTGGTGTGTCGTTTTACAACAATTACCTCAAAGCAGATTATGTCTCGGACGATGCCGGCACATATACGGTCCTGCCAGTCACAGGGAGCATTTTTGAGGGAAATACAACATTTTCCTTTGATGACAACAGCTTCGGGGAATACAACGCTGACTATCCGGACCGCATCACCGGATATGGAGGCAGTACAGTCTGCCTGACCTATAGCGGCGGTTCTGGCGGCAACGCCGGCATACAGTATGATGGTGTTGATTTCAAGGTGGTCCACTTCGGGTTCCCCTTCGAGACAATTACAACCGAAGCGGCCCGGAATGAGACCATGGCCGATATTCTTGATTTTTTCGGGGCCGTGGTCGGCTCACCCTGTGACAATGTGATTGATATTCCGGCCCTGCCCTATACCAATTCCAATGACACAAGTTCGAAACAGGCCTTCTTCAATTGGTATTCCTGCGCTCCGGACGTCAATGAAGCCGGTCCGGAAGTTTTGTACCGTCTGGTCCTCGATTCTCCGGGGACTGTAACCGTGACCGTCACTGATGGGACCGGTGTTGACATCGACCCGCACCTGCTGACGGATTGCGAGTCCGATCAGACGTGTATCGCTCGGGCAGATATAACGTTTTCTGTATTATTGGGACCTGGAATATATTACATTTCCTGTGATACATGGACGGACAGCGGTGGCACACAATATCCGGGACCGTACACCCTCGAGGTGGATTTTATACCGCTGGATACGGTCCCGCCAGCTGATGTCCAAAACCTTTGCTGGCAGCCCACAGTCACGAGTTGGAGCTGGGACGAGGTCCTGCTCGATCAAAATGATGCTCCTGAAATCATGGGAACGTATGAGCTGTATCGCTCAAACGACCCGACCATGATCGGGAGTTTGGTCGGAGTGACCGATCAACTTGCCTGGCCCGATCCGGACAACCCCACGATCGACCCATGCTGGTTCTATCAGGTCCTGCCCGTTGATGCTATGGGTAACAGGGTCGATGCCGTGACCGAGGTCATCGTCGATAACCCGGCCGCCCTTTTTGTCGGAAGCTGGACAATCGGAACCGTCACGCCCGGCCATTATGGCGATGATTACCAATTTCACGCCACCGGAGGGAGCGGGAGCGAAACTGCAACCTGGTCATTTGTCCCTGAATTGTCCGGTCAATATTCGGTCCAGCTGTTTTATCCTGAAGGGGGCAATCGCTCAACGGAGGCCCGCTTTCTGGTCGCGGACATGAGCGGGCAAACACTTTATCTGGTCAATCAACAAATCAACGGCGGGGTCTGGTTGACCCTTGGAGTGCACTGGTTCAAAGCCGGGGATACATACAGTGTCATCCTGGACGACGCCGAACCGGCCGCTTATGTGGTCCTGGCTGATGCAGTCCGCTGGACATTGGTGCCGTGACGTTTGTTCGAGCACGAGCCTGGTGTTTTTTTAGAAAAGAATATGGTCCCTTTTCTTGGCTCTCTTGTAGCGGAGATTGGCCTTGGCAGGTGGCCAACCATGAACAGTTCCCGTTCCCGTTGTTCACCATGTTGACAAAACGAGTCGGATTAAACCCGGCCAATAACGGTTCACGTCATTTACGTCATTTTCAGGACGATCAGGGTGATGTCATCAGTCTGGGGATAACCATCAGCAAAGGCTTCCACCGCGGCGATGGTCGCTTTGACAAGATCGGCAGCCGTTAAAGTGCGGTTTGTGAGGATAACCTCGACCAATCTTTCCTCGCCAAATTCCTCGCCCTTGTCATTAAACGCCTCGGTAATACCATCTGTGTAATGGATGAGCAGGTCACCGGGTTGCAGCTGAACATGGCTTTCCTGTAATTCGATATCTTCAAATATACCCAGAGCGATCCCACCTGCGGTCGACAATGTCTCGGTTTGATCTGATCCGCTTCTGATCAGTATCGGCGGGTTATGACCCGCATTGACATAACGATATAAATTCGTCGATGTTTCCAAAATCCCGTAAAAGACAGTGACGAACATGCAGGTCTTGGAATCTTCCTCGATCAGTTTATTCGATTGGATTATCGCGTCAGCGCAGTTCTGATTGCGAAACGCATTGGCCCGAATGATGGCCCGCGAAAGTGACATGAATAAAGCGGCAGGCACTCCCTTGCCGGAAACATCGGCGATGACGAAACCGAGATTCTGGGGGTCGACCTGGATAAAATCATAGAAATCACCGCCGACTTCTTTGGCCGGAAACGTTATGGCCCCGATATCCAGGCCGGGGACTGAAGGCGTCTTTTCCGGCAAGAGGGAATCCTGGATTTTACGGGCGATTTCAAGCTCCTGCTGCATCCGCTCTTTTTCCCGTTTTTCGGCAATAAAGTCTTCCTCGAGCTTCTGGGTGTAGGCAATTTCAACGTCACGAAGCCTTTTCTTTTCGAGACAGGCCTCGATTCTGGCCTTGAGCACTACCTCATTGTAATTTTTGGGCAGATAATCTTCGGCCCCAAGCTCGATGCAACGGGCAATGCTTTCAATTTCATTGACATCGGTTATCATGATCACGGGAATGTGTCGGAACTGATCAGATTTCTTGAGCGTTTCCAACATCTGATAACCATCCATTTCTGGCATCATGATATCGGACAGGATCAGGTCGTATTGCTGTTGATGCATCATTTCGAGGGCAACGGCACCATTTTCAGCCGAATCGACCTGATAACCCAGTTCATCAATCTGAAAGCATAATATGTCGCGAATGATCGAACTATCATCAACCACAAGCAATGTGTTTTGGTTCACTGTCATAATGTAAGGCTTTCATCCCTGAATTAGCACTGGAAAAGAGTTCTCCTCAACCGTTGAAAAGCTCAGCGTGGTAAAGTTTCAGGGTTCAGGGTCAGACTTTTTGTTTACACTAGCATTTCTCACGCTGATTTTCAAATAATAATTTCACGGGCAGGTTTTGGACAACGTCTGGTCACGCTGTTTCATTGAAAAGTAACGACAGAACAGTTGACTTTGCCTTTAGGCGTGGCTAAAACAAAGAAAGTACGGTGGGATTGTCGTGACAATGCCCCCAGAGATCGACTATACAATGAAACAAAGGTCAACCCGGGAACAAGGACCTGAAATAAACTCGCTACTTTGTCTGCGAAGGGGTCCCCTTGTCCAAATGGGTTACTGATCACAAACCGGAGGAGACCGGATGCTGACTGCACTGATCATGGCCGGAGGCCGCGGGGAACGTTTCTGGCCGAAAAGCAGGGGCTACAAGCCGAAACAATTGCTCTCCCTGTATTCAGAGTGTACCATGATAGAGGAGACTGTCAATAGGCTCAACCCGCTGGTCCCCGAACACCGCATTTTTATTTCGACCAGCGCCTCGCTGGAACAGGCAGTCCGCCATGTCCTCACAAAAATCCCGGCTGAAAATTTCATC
>Ga0068714_10003853_pt1 | contig 17316 bp, 16 predicted proteins | sample MTBNYHSulfiMetaG_FD_62988 | JGI IMG/M metagenome (GOLD analysis project Ga0068714, IMG submission 62988) | Enrichment culture microbial communities from rom New York Harbor, USA that are MTBE-degrading - MTBE-NYH (New York Harbor Sulfidogenic)... | ecosystem: Environmental > Aquatic > Marine >...
GAAGACAGCAGGTTTCGAGGGCGGGTCTCGCCTGAAAAGTGCGCGGGCGGAAGAAGCGAGCCACATGTTTTTCGCCGACGGGTTGAAGAAATCTTTTTTGAGAATGTTTTCGACCCATCCGCCCATTGAAGAGCGCATCCGGCGAATCGATCCGCTCTTCGAAGGACTGCCCTCCTCGGAGGAAGACGAAATCAGGGGGATCGCGCCCGAAGTCGCCGCTTTTGCCGGTCGGATCCGGTTTCCTCCTGACAAGTTCGTTTCCACGGTGGGCGCTCCTCAGCCGGAGCACGTGGCCTATGCCGCAAGACTCATGTCCGATCTTCCACCCGCTCTTTCAGAGGCAGCCCATGAGCCTTTCGGCGCCAGGGCCCTCGTTTACTGCCTCATCCTTGACCGGGAAGAGGCGGTGCGGAAGAAGCAAATCGAAAGTCTTCGCAAACAGGCCGACCCCGCTGTGTTCGGCCATGTGAAAGACCTCATGGGTATTGTGGACGGCATAGGCGCGGGCTACAGGCTGCCCCTCGCAGACGTGGCCCTTCCCGCCCTGATGAATCTCTCCAAGGACCAATACAGGAGATTCCGCGAAAAGATAGTCCTTTTGGTCGAAGCGGACCCGAGAGTCGACACCTTCGAGTGTGTGCTCCAGTTTGCGGTCAAACGGCACCTGGATCCTGTGTTCTCCGGCAGGAAGATCGGCAAAGTGAGGTACCACGTGCTGGATCAAATCCGGGTGGAGTGCAATGAGCTCCTTTCCATTCTCGCCTGGCAGGGGAACAAAGACGCTGCCACGGCGGAGTGGGCCTTCAGGAAAGGCGCTGAAGAGCTGGGTCTCGCCGGGTCGGGAAGAATTCTTAGCCTTGAGAAATGCGAGGACATGAAGCTCCTCCAACGCGCCCTGGAAAGGCTTTCGGAGGCGGCTTTCCCCCTTAAGAAGCGTATCCTGAAGGCAAGTCTTTTGTGCATCAACGCGGACGCACTGATCACGGTGGCCGAGGCCGAATTGCTTCGCGCCGTGGCCGACTCCCTGGACTGCCCCGTCCCACCTATCATTCCCGGAGTTCAGGATTGATCGTTTATCAACTTGAAGGGTTTGTACCCGGAGGGCACGTAAGGTTTGTCCTCCGGGCTCAGGTGGTGGCCCAGCAGGCAAGATCGGTCCGCATAGTTGAGCAGCATCAGAAGTAGTTCTTTGCCCCGGAGAAAACCCAGACACCCTGTCGCCACGCTCACTTCATCGAAAGCAGACACTCTATCCCTTCTCACCCCCGGTCCCGTGATCGCGACGGGAACCGGCTCGCCCGAGTGAATGAGCCCGGATACACTTGCCGTGGAATGGTCCGCAGTAACGGCAACGAGCAAATCCTCTCTCTCTTCCAGGGCCTTCACGAGCATATCCAGTCCCCGGTCGAGGGACTCGATGACTTTCAGCTTTCTGATCGGATCTCCCCGGTGGGCCGCTTCGTCAGGCGACTTGGTGTGGACGTGTAAAAAGTCATGCGCCTCGTCGTCGAGAGCGATCCCGATTCTTTCCCCAAGGTCTTCTCCCGGATCTTCCCCGTCCTTCACCCGAAGGAAGTCCATGCCCAGTTCATGGGCCAATCCTTCGTAAACCGCGTTCGATGCCACGAACATGGCCTCGAGACCCCACCGATCGCGAAAGGTTCCGTGACGCACTCTGCGGCCGCACCGTTGAGTGGCGAGGAAGTTGGCGGGGACCCCTCCTCCTTCCTTGCGCATACGATTGATTTCGTGCTCCGACAGGACTTTGTGGCAGTGATTCAAGTATTGCCTCAAAACCCGCGCTGTCCTAGCCGCGCTTTCCGGTTCAGGGTTTCCTCCAAGAGGGTGAATCTCGGCCATGGTACGGCCTGTGATCATCGGATCAGTATCGGATACGAAAGGGGAAACGTTTCCGCTCAGGACCAGCACGCCGTCGTTAAACCGTGTTTGATGAAGGCGAAACCGCACTCCTTCCGCTTCATAAGGGGTGACACACGAATAGAGCCGGCTTAACTCGGCAGCGTCGCCTCCGATGTCGTCTCGCCCGGTGACCAGGACAGGGACTCCCCCTTCCCAACGCACATGGCACAGATGGGCCAGGCTGAGCACGTCCGTCTTTTCGAAAGGTACATGGTGCCCCACCCCCTCCAGAAGGCCGCGGCCGGGGAATTCCTTCATCTCGTATCCGAAAATCAGGTAGTGGGCGGTTTCACTGGGGAGGCACTGCCCGGGGGATGCTGCATGAAACAGGCCGTTGCTCCCCAGGAAAGCGAGCCGGTCCAGATTCGGCTTAAAGGCCGCCTGAAGAGGGGTCCGATGATCGAGATACTTGTAGGCCCGATCGCCCAGGCCGTCCAGAAGAAGGAGAATGATTTTCATATCGCTCCCTTTCAGGAGTTGAAGGTCCTGCGCATCCTTGAGTGAATCTCCAGTTTTTCCAGTGAAAGCTTGATCGCATCCCGGGCCTTGCCGGTCTTTCTCATGTAAGATTCGAAAAAGGACCTCACTTCATCCTCCTTCCCCAAACCGCCGTACGGGATGACTGCGGCCAACACTCTTTCGTAGTGAATGGGGTGAAACGCTTCGTAGCGTGCGTGGTTGGAGCAAAACCACCGCCACATTTCGGATATGGCGTCCACATTTTCGGCCATCACCCCGATGGTCAGGAACTTGTTCCGGTCAGGCACCCGGTCCAGAACGTACTTCTGCACCTTCTCCAGGAGAGCTTTTTCCCTGAAGCAGCCCATGGCCACCAGAATGTTCATTCGCTCATGCTCGCTCTGGGATGCCTCAAAACGCTCCGTGAGCCACCCGTAAGCCTCCTCCCCACCGAGATATGCCCCGGCCTGCATCACTCCCCTCATGATATCAGGATGAACTTTTCGCCCACCGGCAAGTTCGGAAAACATCTCCTTTGCGAAAGCGGCGGCTTTCTCCGAGCCGAACAGGACGGCATTCCAGAGAAGCTGGTCCCGCAGGATGGAGGTGGTGTGCCGGTCATCCTCCCGTGGTTCGTACCCCATCCTGTCGAGCGCGCCTTGAAAGAGCCTTGCGCCGATAGATGCGATCCCGCTTTGCAGCCCTCCCCCTGAAATCACGTAGGCGTGATGCAGATTCGCGGCGATGGTCGTGAGAGGCAGGAAGGCATCCTCCTCAACGTAATGAGATAGGAAAGAGAGATATTCACCGAGGCTGAGATTCCCCCTTTTCATAAAAGCATAGAGATCGCTCTGAAGTCCCCACCGGTCCACCGGGCCGAGTCTTTTTTCGCTGATCATCCTCCCTAGGGCTTCGAGATTTTCCCGCTCCGAATACCTGACGCGGTAGTACCCGAGCTGGCCGTCATTGACCTTGTAAGCCGCCGCTCCCTTTTCGAACTCGGCGGACAGGGTTTCATTCTCCATAAGGGTCTCGATCACCTTGCTCGTTCCGTCTTCGAATAGGACTCGCACGGTGAGCGGTATCAGCCACATCTGCTTTCCCTTGCCCGGCAGATACGTGAATCGCTCCTGAGTGAAAACCAATCGGTCCCCTTCCCGTTTCACCTCGACCAGTGGAAACCCCGCCTGGCCGATCCAGTTCTCCATCAGCCTGGCGACGGGCTTGGCCGAAACCGCCTCGAGTGCTTCCCACAGGTCATGGCTCGACGCACAGCCGTACTCGTGGGTTTTCAGATATCGTCTCAGGCCGTCCCTGAAATGCTCGCTCCCCACGTACCCTTCCACCTGCCTGAGGATGCTTCCCCCTTTGTTGTAGATAATCGGGGCCGTGCTGATGTTGATGACCACGTGATCCCCACCCGGGATCTCGATGGGAAAGTTTTCGCGAAGCCCGTCCCGATCGAGCGCCGTTGCAGTCTGGCCGTGGAGGAAGTGCCCCCAAACGTCCCATTCAGGGTGATAGTGGTCTACGATGCGAAATCCGAAATAGGTGGCAAAGCTCTCGTTGAGCCAGAGGTACTTCCAGTCCTCCGGGGTCACCAGGTCTCCAAACCACTGGTGGGCCAGTTCATGGGCAATGACCTCGCAGATTCTCTCCTCCCCCGCCTTTGACGTCGTTTCGGGATCGTGAAGCAGCAGGTTTTCCCTGAATGTCATCGCACCCCAGTTTTCCATGGCCCCCGCTGCAAAATCGGCAATTGCCAGCAGGTCGAGTTTTGGGAGGGGAAACTTGACCCCATAGTACTCCTCGGCGAAGGTGAGCGCCTTTCTCGTGAATTCCAGGCTGAACCGTCCCTGTTGGCTGCGGCCGGGCAAGGTCGCAACACGGACGAGCACTTCCCCGGGGTCTTCTATAAACTCGAAGTCGCCCACACCGAAGAAGAGCAAATATGTGGACATCCTGGGTGTTCTCCGGAATCTGATCAACTTGCGGCCTTCTTCGAACTCCTTTTCTTCCTCGATCGGCATGTTGGAGATCGCGACCTTGGCTGCGTTCACAACCATTTCAACGTCGAAAGTCGCCTTCTCTGCAGGATGATCCTTGCAGGGAAAGGCTCTTCTTGCGTCACTCTCCTCGAACTGGGTAACGGCCATGTAACGCTCCCTGCCGTCCAGAACATAGCGGCTCCTGTAAAAGCCGGCCATCTTGTTGTTGATCTTTCCCGTGTAAGTGATGTGAAGTGCAATGTCCCCCTGCATTTTCACAGGCAACACGACAGTCACCGTTTCTTTCTTCGGATCCACAGAAAATAGGCAGGGTTTCAACTCTCCTTCCAGGAGGACCCGGCAATCCCAGAGGGCGAGTTCGAGGACGTTGAGGGATATGTCTTCAACCGGCTCCGGCGCATATAAATATACCTCGAGCTTCCCCTCGAAAGTGAAGCGATCCAGGTCCGGTTCCAGATGTATCTTGTAGTGGGTTACTTCAGTTTGCTTCATAGCTTGTTTCCTGTTATTGCATCTTCGGCGTTAATGAAGCCCCGAAGTTGTATGAAATCTGCCCCGGCAGATTTCATCAGGGTAGATACTTCGGCGGCCACTCTGAGTCCCCCTGTATCTTCAGGTCTCTCAGGAGCATCATGGTCGATGTGCCGTGGGCCAGCAGAAAACCGCCTTCATTGCTGATGGATGCCTCCCCCAGGCACAGCGTCTTTCCCACCCGGATACTCCTGCCCTTGGCGATCATGCGGCCGGACACCAGTGGTGCCAGGTAGTTCAGCTTGAGTTCCACCGTCGTCATTCCCAAGTCTTCAGGAACCTGCGTGTAAACGGCCCAGAAAGCAGCCGCATCGACCAGGGAGGAAAAGACGCCGCCGTGAACGATTCCGAAAGGCTGCAAGTGCTTCTCCTGCACGTGGATCTCGATCAGTGACTCGCCCCATCCCAGGTCCATTATCTCTATCGAAAGAAGAGTGAAGTAAGGGCACGCGTTCACGATTCCCCGCACAGCCCTTATATAGTCCGGATTCATTTTCTTCATAAACTATCCTTCCACCGGTATCGTTTCCACAAGAACTCGCGCGGTACCCTTTCCATGAAAACCGAGTTTCTTTGCCGCGCCTGCGCTGAGGTCGATGATGCGGCCGTCCACAAAAGGCCCTCGGTCGTTAACCCGGAGGACGATGGACCTCCTGTTCTCCAAATTCGTCACCCTCACATGGGTGGGCAGCGGAAGGTGCTTGTGCGCCGCGTTGAGACCGTCAGGGTCGAACACTTCCCCGTTGGCGGTCATCCGGCCCCCCTTCTTGCTCCAGGTCTCGTATCCGTACCAGGAAGCGGTCCCCACCTCGCGGTAACTCTTGGCAGCCTCCACGGACATTGGGACATAACGCTTTCCATTGACGACATAAGGCGCGTTCTTGACCCGGCCCTGTTTGACCGCTTCTTTGGGCGGCAGGCCGTCGACCGTCTCGATTTCCTCCCGAGTCATCGGCCAGTCCAGAGGGGCCTTGACAACTCGGAATGTGAATTCTCCCACCCGGTAGACAACTTTCGCCGTGCCCACACCGAGACCGACAGCCCCTTTGGTTATGTCCACAGCAGTGCCTACGGACCGTTTCCCTATCCTGTATGTATCCGACAGCGTGTCACAGGACCACACGCTGAAGAGGCAGAGGCATATGGGCCAAAACGCGTTCCTGACCCGGCGTTGCCGTTGCTTCCTTATGCGCAAGATCCGGCCTTTATCCATGATGCCGCGAGTATGATTCCCTCTTCCCGGTTTGGACAAAAGAAAGTTTACTTTTTTAACCTTTTGCGGCGACAATTGCAACATGCCATAACAGATCCGCCGACTCAAACCGGGAGGGAGCATGAAAAAGGCAGACATGAAGATCAGGGAAAAATTCACTATTCAAATAACGAGCCAAGGGATGGAGATTTCGAGCGGAAAAAGACGCCTGGCTTTCAGCGCCTGCGACGCCCTTATGCTGCTGGACATCCTGAAGGCGGAAGAAGAAAATCTCCGCAGGACAGCCGACGAAGCATCCCCCCTCCCCGTTCGCATACTCACCGCCGGCCCATAGAGAAGAACCTTGCCCATTCGCGCTACCTCCCGCGAATGGGCAAGAACTCTCTTCCCCGTGTCCTCCGTGACTCTATGGTGATAACTCCTTATTGCACCAGTTTCCCCAGCGAGAAGGCGATGAGGAACTGCCCTGCGTAATATAGAGGCAAGCCGAAAAGCCGATTGACGAATCCCTTTTTCACGAAGCGGTCCCTCGCAACGAAGACGTCCGAAATGTAAAAAGCCACCGCACCTGAAAAGAGCATGGCTTTCCCTGTCCCGCCGAGACGGATGTCCCCCAGCACCGAAGAAGCGCCCGAAACCATGACGGTGATGACGATGATGTAGACCAATACTGGACCGTGCATCGCCCCCAGGTAGGGCCTGAGCCGCGCGTAAACGATGATGCTGGCAAGCAGCGCCGTACCCCCACCAAGCCAGGTTGCCGTGTTGACTCCGGCCCTTACATAGAACGCAGCGCAATAGATAAGGTGCCCCACCAGGAAACTTATCAGGCCGACCATGAACATGCGCTTCTGAGGGAGGGCCAGGAACACATCCCCTCCGAGACAGAAAAGGAGTCCTGCGATCACGAGGCCGGAAAAGGTTGACAAGGACGATGATTGAGAGACTGCCGCGGCCACGAACAGGGCGGAAAGCAGTCCCTTTGCGGGAACAAGCCCTTTCCGGTTTTCCGTCTTCTCAAACCTGAGGACAGACGCAAGAAGGACTATCGCAGGCAGCAGAATCACGGTGTTTGCCATGTTCTCCCCCTTCAGAACGGATTGCCCGGCTATCATCGCTTTTCATCGATTTATCGTCAACCAGGTATTTCTGCTAATCTTGGGCGAAGATGTGCTATAGTGCTTGCTCGACAAATCAGGAGGAAGATTATGCGAAGCAGGAACAAGATCGATCTTAATTCCGACGTTGGTGAGAGCTTCGGGAATTACAAGCTCGGTTTGGATGAAGAAGTCATCCCCCTGATCAGCTCGGCCAACATCGCCTGCGGGTTTCACGCCGGCGACCCCGGTGTGATGCGGAAAACCCTGGCCCTTGCAAAAAAACATGGCATTGCGCCCGGTGCCCATCCGGGATTTCCTGACCTGCTGGGATTCGGCCGCCGCAACATGGACGCGTCCCTCGAAGAGGTCAAGGACTACATCACCTACCAGGTCGGCGCACTCCAGGCCTTTGCAGCCATCGAGGGCCTTACACTCCAGCATGTGAAGCCCCATGGAGCGCTTTACAACATGGCGGTCAAGAACACGGCCATATGGGGTGCGGTGGCCGAAGTGCTCGCCCGCCTCGACTCCCGCCTCGTGCTTGTCGTTCTCGCCGGGGTGAACAAGGATGAATTGCAGCACATAGGGTCGCGTTTCGGGATCCGCATCGCCTTCGAGTTCTTCGGCGACAGGGCGTACAATCCCGACGGCTCGCTCGTTTCAAGGAAAGAGCCCGGCTCGGTCATTCACGACCAGGAACTGGCTGCTTCGAGAATCATCAAACTGGTGAGGGAAGGAAAGGTCGTCGCAATGGACGGAACGGAGATCGAACTTTCCGCGGACACGATTTGCGTTCACGGCGACAATCCCACGGCCGTCTCGCTGACAAGGAGGATCCGCGAGACTCTCACGGCTTCAGGGATCGAGATCGCCCCAATGGGAAGTTTCGTATAAGGCGCAAGGCACACGGCGCAGGGCGCACGGTACCTAGTTCCGTGTCTCATAATTTCTGTCTTGCTTTCTTGGGAATTTGATTTCCGGCAAATCAGAGTGATGCGAAAGTTGAAAATCCGAATATCGAAGCAATTGAATTATCTCACACAGAGCACACAGGGATCGCAGAGAATTTCTTTGATGTAGTCCACAACTTTTGACGGTCTTTGCGTGAGATATTTTATTTCGTGCTTCTACTCTTTCGTGCTTTCGTGGCCAAAATGGGTTTCCTCTGCGGCCTCTGTGGACTCTAGCGAAGCAGGCGTGAGACATAAAGAATGTCCCTGCATTTCAACTTGTCATTTTTGGGGAGCAGGCCTTTTAGACAATGCACTATGGAATATGACACTCCGGCATTTCGCTCCATGGGCGACCGGGCTATCCTGGTGGAGCTGGGCGACGAGATCAATCCCTCGGTGAACATAAAGGTGAGGGAACTGCTGCTCAAACTGGACAGGGAGGCGGTCAAGGGAGTCAAAGACCTCGTTCCCGGCTACCGGTCGATCATGGTCGTTTACGACCCTCTGACCATTCCTTTGCCCTTGCTTCGGGAAACGGTCATCCGCCTCCACAGCGAAGGGGCAGGGGCGCCCCTCCCCGAGCCGAAAACACTGCAGGTGCCCGTTGTGTACGGGGGCCGGTTCGGCCCGGACCTTTCATGGGTCGCTTCCTTCCACGGCATTTCTCCTCAAGAAGTGACCCTCCACCACACCCGGCCGCTTTATCGGGTTTACATGGTCGGATTCACGCCGGGTTTTCCCTATATGGGGGAGGTCCCGAAAGAGATTGAAACGCCCCGCAGAGAAACGCCGCGCACCGCTGTCCCACGAGGTTCCGTGGCCATCGCCCAGAAACAAACGGGCATCTACCCCGCGCAAAGCCCGGGAGGCTGGCACATCCTCGGATGGACGCCATTAAACCTCTTCGATGCCGAAAAGTGGCCGCCAACTCCCCTTGAGATCGGCGATCTCGTGAAATTTTTCTCCATCCGGGAAGAGGAGCTCGGCAATTGGACGACATAGCCACATTGGAGGTCGTTGAACCGGGGCCCCTTACCACCGTTCAGGACCTGGGAAGATACGGCTTCGGCCGTTACGGCGTTCCGCCCAGCGGAGCTCTCGACTTTTTCGCCCTGAGAATCGCAAACCTTCTTGTGGGCAACCCTGAAGAAGAAGCGGGGCTGGAAATCACCTTGATGGGACTGAAACTCAGATCCATCACGGAATGTCTCGTTGCCATAGCAGGAGGCGACCTTCGGCCCTCGATCAACCAAACGCCTGTGGAGACCTGGCGCTCTTACATTCTCAAGAAGGACGACATACTTCATTTCAAAGGGCCGAAAAACGGATGCCGCGCCTATCTCGCTGTGGGCGGCGGAATTGTCGCCGAACCTGTCTTGGGAAGCAAATCGACCAATCTCTCCTCCGGCTTCGGCGGACATGAAGGGAGGGCTCTAAGGAAGAAAGACGTTCTTTTTTCGAAATCCCCCGGACGGTTTCTGGAAGCCGGAGCCGGGGTTTTGCCTCGTGAATGGGTCCCGGTCTACGGGAAAGACTGGGTTCTCAGTATCCTCTTCGGCCCCCAGGACGCCGATTTCCCCGAAGATTCGAAGAACCTGTTTCTGGACTCCCCTTTCAAGGTCTCCTCCCATTCAGACAGGACCGGCATCCGGCTGTCCGGGCCCCCCATTATCCGGGCAGGAGGAACAGGCGAATCCATCATTTCCGAAGGCGTCTCACCCGGAGCGATTCAGATTCCCGGCGACGCCCAGCCCATCATCATCCTCAATGAAACCATCACAGGAGGGTACAGGAAAATCGCCACGGTTATCAGCGCAGACATCCCCTTGCTTGGACAGATCAAGCCCGGAGATCACGTCAGATTTCAGGAGACAGCTCTGGTGGACGCTCTCAAAGTTCTGGAGGAAACTGAAAGGCGCATTACATTGTTGAGGAAAAGATTGAGCCGGGTTTCTCCTTGACTTTTCGTCCCGCTTGTTTCAAGATGCGGAACAGATTCAAATCGGCCATGACCTCGGCACCTTTAACCCTGTTTCTCTTAAACTTTCCGGAAAAGGAGGGCAAGGAGATGAAGATCAAGTGTATTCGCTGCTCGGGCGAGGTCAACCTGGATCACAAGATCTTTCAGAACTATGCCGGGCCGGTCAAGTGTTTCAGATGCGGCGCCATGATGGACATAAAAACGGAACAAGGAAGCGTATCCCTGCTGGCCCCCTCGCGTCCCGAAGACAAAGAGCCTAAGAGGAAGGTCTCCCGTCAAAGGGTCTAGAGCCGCGCCTCAAGTGGCGCCCCTGAGTGCCTAACACAAAATAAGTTGTGTAACTATCCCCGCCTGCGTTCATGCTGAGGTGTCGAAGCATGACGAGAGCGTTCAGCCTTCGATACCTCAGGGCGAACGCTCTCCAGAATGACTTGTTCAGCTTATTGTGTGACAAACCCTACGCAGGCTCGAAGGCCAGATAGGTCTCCTGAGCTTCGGATCCTTCCCGATGGATAAATTTCATCCTCATCGGCGTCCCGACCTTGACGTTTTCCGGGTGGGTCGTGTCCACGCCTTCGATGCGTGCATCCACGCGGCCTCCTTCGTCCAACTCCACCACGCCGGAATAGTAAGGATTCTTGCGGTTGTATCCCTGGGTCATCATGAACGGGGGGGCTATGGTGATGCAGGTGAAAGCCGCCAGCTTTCCGGTCCCTTTCATCTCCACCCACTCCAGGTCAGACTTGTAGCACTTGACGCAAAGGGGGCGAGGAGGCACGTAGGTGGACCCGCATCCCTTGCACCGCGACCCCATTAGCTTTTCTTCGTTGAGAAACTGATTGTATGACGCATCGCTGAAAGGTCTCTCCGCCATCGCCCCTATCTCCTTTCCAGAATCGTGAAGGTACACGTTCCGCCAGTTCCGCCCAGGTTATGAGCTCCCCCGATCCTCAAGTCCTTGATGGGGATCTGCCTCTTGCCGGCTTTGCCCCTGAGTTGTGTCCACACCTCGTAGATCTGGGAGGTGCCTGTGGCCCCTACGGGATGGCCTTTGCACTTCAATCCTCCCGATGTATTGATCGGTTTGGGTCCGTCCAGTCGCGTGGCACCCTCGGCTACTGCTTTGTACCCTTCACCCGGCTTGAAGAAACCGAGATCCTCTATGTGAACCAGTTCCGCGATGGAAAAACAGTCGTGCACTTCGGAAAACTGCACGTCCCTCGGTGTGAGCCCGGACAGCCCATAGGCCTCCTGCGCAGCGTAACGGGTCGCTTCGAAATAAGTCATGTCTGCGCTTGCGTGAAATCCCCTGCCGCTCCCCTGGCCAATTCCCACTACGTGAACAGGGTCGTCGGTAAAATTCTTCGCGATCTCCTCCGCCACAAGGAGAACGCAGCTCGCCCCGTCGCTGATCGGGCAGCAATCAAACAGGTGCATGGGCCAGGCCACAGGCGGGTTGGCCTTTGGGTCTTTCAGAAAATCCTTCTCGTTCTTCCATTCCGGCACCGGCTGACCTTTCTTCTTCAGACTTTCCATCTTTGCGTTCATCATGTCTCTGATGGTCATGGGAAACTGAGCCTTGGGGTTCAGAGGGGCATTGTTGTGGCTCTTGATGGTCACATTCATCAGGTGTTCGCGGTTGGCGCCGTATTTGGCAAAATAGGCCGTCGCAACCGCTCCGAAAACCCCGGGAAAGGTGAATCCCACTCTCCCTTCGTAGGGAACTGTGGCGAGCGCCAGACCCTCGGCCACCTCTTCTGTGGTTCTCTTGGACATGTCCTCCACACCCCCGACAAGGACGATGTCGTAAAATCCGGAAGCGATTGCGAAGACCCCCTCTCTCAAGGCGAGGGCGCTCGAAGCGCAGGCTCCTTCGGTTCTTGTGGCCGGCTTTGGGGCATGGCCGATGATGTCCGAGATGATGGGACCCCAGTGTGACTGGTGGGCAAAATAGTCGTTGGAAAAATTCCCGATGTACAGGGCGTCGATGTCCTTGGGGTCAACCCCCTTGTCCACCGAGGCAAGCATTTCTTTGTAGGCCTCCGTGAAGAGATCCTTGGAGTCCTTATCCCTGAACATGGCGAATTTCGACATGCCGGCACCGACAATGGCGACCCCTCTTCCCAGTTTTCTTCGCTTTTGCATTTCAACCCCCCTGCTTCCAATTGGAATTGAGAACGCCCTTCATGGGCACTGCACATCCTTATTACACGTAAAAAGCTCCTCAGATCAAGCCATATTTCCGGAGTGTTGAGCACTGCCGGTCATCTGCTTGACAAGTCTGACGTTTCTTCTTTGCATGACAAAGAAGAACTACCTTCCAACTGGGGCTTAACAGGATAATGAGAGAAGCTTTTGGGGCATACAAGTAGTCCGGTTACGGAGGCATCTATCGACATGATGCAGCAATGAAGCCGTCTCATGGATGACCCAAGACAGCGGGAGAGGAGTGACTCACATGCTTATCGAATACATTGACAAAGCAATGACGAAAGCGCAGGGGGGTCCGCGCCTTCATGCCTTCGGGGATATTCCTCGAACACAGCGCGTCAATCATCGCAGAACGATCACCTCAGACGAATATCTGCGTGTCGGGTTGTTCGTTGAGCTTCGCCGCAGCAGCCCGGATGCGGGGAAAGGCCGAGGGAAGGTCTGCGGAGATCGCCCCTTCCGGGCAACTGCGAGCGCAGTTGTAGCAGGAGATGCACGACGAGCCGATTTCAGGGCCGGGTGAAAGAGCAAGGGCGCCAACAGGACAGACATCCGCACATAGTCCGCACTGAGTGCAGGCTTCGCCATTCACTTTTACGGGGATAAAGAGGCCTCGGACCGACTCGAAATCGCCCTTTTCATACAGGGTTCGCACTTCCTCGGGCTGATAGGCCAGCATGGAAAGGTCCAGGCCCGGCGGATTTCCGAGCTTGAGTTTGGCGTTTACGCTGAGCGCAAGGGTTTCAATCAGCCGGTCATCCGATTCGTCGGGCCTGCCGTCGCCCAGGGGGGTTTCCGAACCCAGCATAATGGAATGGACGGCCATGACTTTTGCAGCGCCGAGTACGGAGTATCCCCTCTTCTGAAGAGTCCGTCCCATAAGCGGTAGGGCGATTCCGCTGGTCACGCCCCCATAGGTGACAAAAGGGACGGAATACCCCGACTCCGCATCAGGAAGCCGGGAGATGAATTCCATCACAGGGGGCACGGGGTATCCACCGTAGACGGGTGAACCGACGTAGAGACAGAGGTTGTCCCGGGCAGCCGGGAGCTGGCTGACGATGAAGGGGATGTCTGGTTCCCGGGCCAAGTCGATCGTGGCCACGGGAATTCCCATGGAATGTATCTTGTGCCCCAAGACCTCGGCCACCCGACCGGTGCTCCCTGCAGGGGAGCAATATACTATCAGCGCTTTGCGAATGACAAAAGACATCTACTCAAAATAGCCGATTTGCCCACCCTTGACAATGCTGATGAAAGAAGTCTAAAGTCGTTAGCGATTTTCGACTCTTACGCCGTCATCAACCGGCCCGGAGCAGATTTGTTTCAGCCTCCCGTCGGGAGTGAAAACAACACTTCGTCTTTGCACTCCTCCCGCCAAGGAAGGGGACAGGGGGTCGGCGGTCACGACATCGATGAATGAGGTGAAATCCCATGGCAGACAAGAAGCTCCAGGATCTCATTGAAACGTTGAAGAAACACGGTGTGGAAAGCGGGGAGGCAGCCTCCCGGCAGATTGTGGAAGGGGCGGAAAAGAACGCTTCGAAAATCCTCGCCCGGGCTAACAAAGAGGCTGAAGGCATCGTCAAGGGAGCCAGGGATGAAGCGGACAGGATCATGCGGCAGCTTCATGCCTCCATGGAGATTGCTGCTTCTCAGTTCCTGACCAGCCTGAAAAGACACATGGAAACGAACCTCCTTTCTCTGCCTCTGAAGGGCAAACTTGCCGAGACCCTGAAGGATACGGCCTTTTTGAAGGAACTCATATCGAAGTGCGTGGAGGAATTCGTCAAGGGGACCGGCCCATCGGACCTCACGATCCTGGTCTCTAAAGAGCAGAGAGAGAAACTCGAGGATATGGTCGTGAACCTGATCACCCGCCTTGGAGAAGAGAAAGGCAGCGACCGGGTGAAGCTGAGCCTTCAGACCGACGGCGTCAGCTACGGCTTCATGATCGGCAAATCGGACGGGAGCGTGATGTTGGACTTCACGGGCGAGGCATTCCTGAGTCTGTTTCTCAGGTACCTTTCACCCAGGTTTCACGAACTGTTCAAGACCATTGATTTCAGGAACACCGAAACACGATGAAATACTATTTTCTCGTTTCTTATTTTCCTGAAATCCACCTGGAAGACAGGAAGGTCAAGTATCGTCTGGCAGATCTCCTCGCCGAACAATTCCACATCGATGCGAGGGACTGGGAGGATGTGGAGATCATCCTGCTCAAAGGGGACATGCTCCAGATCGAAAAACTGCTCTCGGGCAAGGACAGGGAGGTTGAATTCTCCCTCTACGGCCGGGACTTCTGGAAAGATCAGATCAAGTCACCCAAAGACGCACCCGAATGGTTGAGCGAGTTTTTCGAAAGCTTGGCTACCGAAGGCTTTTCGCCGCAAAGCCTGCATCGACTCTACCGGGTTTATTTCGACTTCGCCGTCGGTAAGGCATCCAGCCTCTTCCTGCGCTCCTATCTCGCCTTCGAAAGGGATTTGAGAAACATTCTCGCAGCGGTCAGGGCGCGAAAGAAAGGCTTGCCCCCTTCCGAGTATCTGGTCGGGGAAAGCGATGCAGTGGATCTTCTCGGGCGGAGCAGCGCGGAGGACTTCGGCCTGGGCAAGGATTATCCCTGGATCGACCGGATTCTCGAAGCGAACAAGCCTCATGACGTGGAAGAGACGGTCCAAAGAATCCTTTGGGAGGCCATCGATGAAATGACGGAACCCGATCATTTCGAGTTCGATGTGGTTCTGGCCTACCTGCTGAAACTCCAAATTCTCGAAAGATCGATTGGCTTGAGTGAGGAACAGGGTCTGGACCTCGTCAAAAGGCTGGAGGAACTCTAGTATGTCTGTTGCAAGAGGAAAAGTCGTTGCAGGATACGGCAACATGATCACCGCCTCCTTCGACACACAGGTGAGGCAGAACGAAGTGGCCTATGTGATCACCGGAGACCGAAGACTCAAGTGTGAAGTCATACGTGTGCGCGATGACGTGTGCAACATGCAGGTCTTCGAGGACACGCGGGGTATCAAGGTAGGGGATGCCGTGGAGTTCACCGGGGATCTCCTTGTGGTGGAGCTGGGTCCGGGGCTCCTTGGCCGGATCTATGACGGGCTCCAAAACCCCCTCCCTGAACTGGCAAAGGAGTCAGGCCTTTTCCTGAAGCGCGGCGTCTACCTCAAAGGGCTGGACCGGGATCGAACCTGGGAGTTCACTCCGGCGGCGGGAGCGGGAGAGACGGTCCGCGCAGGGAGCGTGCTGGGCACCGTGCCGGAAGGGATCTTTACACACAAGATCTTCGTGCCTTTCAATTTTATCGGAACAGGAAAGATCAAGAGCATAATGGGCCCGGGGTCTTACAAGGTCGACGAGGTAGCGGCCCGGGTGGAGGACGACCGTGGAAACTCCCACGACATCACCTTCGTGCAGGAGTGGCCCATCAAGATTCCCTTGCGCCACTACAGGGAAAGGCTCCTGCCTGAGGAACCGCTGGTGACCGGATGCAGGATCATCGACACCTTCTACCCTGTCGCCAAAGGCGGCACGTCTTGCATCCCGGGCCCCTTTGGATCCGGCAAGACAGTGTTGCAGCAGATCATTTCGCGTTACGCGGACGTAGACATCATCATCGTGGCCGCCTGCGGTGAACGGGCAGGCGAGGTGGTCGAAACGCTGCGGGACTTCCCCCATCTGCTGGATCCCTACACGGGCAAAACCTTGATGGAAAGAACCATCATTATCTGCAACACCTCCTCCATGCCTGTGGCGGCGAGGGAAGCCTCGATCTACACGGCCATCACCCTGGGCGAATACTACCGGCAAATGGGATTGGGCGTTCTCATCCTTGCGGATTCCACTTCTCGCTGGGCACAAGCTTTGAGGGAGATGAGCGGCCGGCTGGAGGAAATCCCCGGAGAAGAAGCTTTCCCGGCTTACCTGCAGTCAAGGATTGCCGAATTTTATGAACGGGCCGCTCTGGTTCGCCTGGAGGACGGCTCCACCGGGTCCGTGAGTGTGATAGGCACGGTTTCTCCTGCAGGAGGAAACTTCGAGGAACCTGTGACCCAGGGAACACTCGCGGTGGTGGGCGCCTTTCTCGGGCTCACCTGGGCCCGGTCCAATGCGCGCCGCTTCCCGGCCATCGACCCCCTGATTTCCTGGTCCAAGTACCTGGACCAGATGAAAGAAACCCTGGATAAGATCGCGCCGGGCTGGATTTCGAAGGTCAGGGATGCCCAGCGTTTGATCAATGACGGGAGCGAAATCAGAAAACGCATGGACGTGGTGGGCGAGGAAGGCACCTCCATGGCCGACTTCGTCCTATACCTGAAAACGGAATTCCTGGATTCCGTGTACCTTCAACAGAACGCGTTCGACCCGGTGGACGCTTACAACACCATGGAGAGACAGGTGTACAGCTTCTCGAAGGTCACGGAAGTGTTGAAGAAGGACATCACGGCCAAGGATAAGGACGAAGCTAGAAATATCTTTTTCAGGCTCACCTCTCTTTTTAGGAACTGGAATTCGGCTGAATGGAAGGGCGAAGCCTTTAGTCAGTATGAACGACAAATCAATGAGTTTCTCGGGAGCTGAACCGTGAGAAAGATTATCACCAGGATTCGCGAAATTACCGGCAACATAGCCACAATCAATGCAACAGAGGCAGGTCTCGGTGAACTGGCGGCTATCCAGTCCCCGGGCAAAACCACCCTCGGACAGGTGATCCGCATTTCAGGAGACATGGCGGCTCTCCAGGTCTTCGGCGGAACCAAGGGCCTGGCCACGAACGACACCGTATCCTTCCTCGGCCACCCCATGGTCGTGAAATACGGCCCCTCCATGCTCGGCAGGATATTCAGCGGGGGCGGAAGACCGATCGACGGAGGACCTGAGCCGGTGGAGGAAGAAATCCCCATCGGCGGCCCCTCTTTCAATCCCG
>Ga0068714_10003854_pt1 | contig 17315 bp, 16 predicted proteins | sample MTBNYHSulfiMetaG_FD_62988 | JGI IMG/M metagenome (GOLD analysis project Ga0068714, IMG submission 62988) | Enrichment culture microbial communities from rom New York Harbor, USA that are MTBE-degrading - MTBE-NYH (New York Harbor Sulfidogenic)... | ecosystem: Environmental > Aquatic > Marine >...
GAGTCGAGCCGGCAAAAATTGACTCTCCGTCCTCTAAATGGTAAATAGCGATCTTAGAATGGACTTCCAGGAAATCCTGAAAAATTATCGCAAGCGCATCGTGGACGAGTGGATCCATCGGCTCCACTCGGAGGTAAGTGAACGCTATGCGGTTCGGCCGCTGGACGAGCTGGTTCATACCGTGTCGAGAGCGAATGAAGGAAACTACGCTCTCCTCATTCATAACGATTTCTCGAAGATCAATGAACATATTCAATGGATAACCAACTTGCGTCTTAATGGGGGGTTTTCCCTCTCTGAAGTTCAAAATGCTTATGAGCTCTACAGAACGGTCCTTCTTCCGATTCTCCCTGATGAAATGGCGGAGAAAGACCTCCAGAACGCTCTGAAGCGAATGAATTACACTCTTTTTTATACAATTACAAAATTCAGCAATTATTTCCAGTCACTGCATGAGAAACACCTGAGAGATTATGCCCAGAATCTCGAAGGGGAGGTGGAGAACAGAACCAAACAGCTTGTCGAATCGGAATCAAAATACCGAGTCCTCGTGGAAGAGATCAACGATGGGTATTTTGTCAACCAGAACGGTCGTATCGTCTTTGCGAATCAGGCTTTTTGCGACCTTCACGGGTACTCTTACGAGGAGATGTTGGGGAAGCGTTACGACGATCTAATCGCGTCCAAGTCGATTTCCATTGTGCGGCGGCTCTACGAAAAGAGAATGGCGGGAGAGGATACAGAGGATCTTTACATTTACTTTCGCCGCCACAAAAACGGCGGGACCCTCCCCACAGAGAACAAGGTAAAGAAGATCTTCTACCAGGGCGAATATGCGGTGGCGGGCATCTGCAGGGACATCACTGAAAGGATCGAAACCGAAAAGCGAATCAGAGAATCAGAGCGACTGGCCCACATCGGACAACTGACCACCTCTCTTGCCCACGAGATTCGCAATCCCCTGTCTTCGATCAAAATGAACAGCCAGATCATCTTGAAAAATATCGAGTTCGACGGAAACAACAAGAGGCGCATGGAGATTGTCGTTGATGAAATTTCCAGGCTGGAGAGAATTCTTGGTGAAATGCTGGATTTTGCCAGGCCCGTAAAATTGGATCTCGAACCGGCCGCTATCAACAGCGTGATCGACGACTGTCTCGAGATCATGGATGCGAGAATGAGGGAAAAGGGCGTCACCCTGAAGAAACGATATTCCAGGAGTTTGCCTCAGATTCCGGTCGATTACGAGAAGATAGAGCAGGCTATATTCAATGTCGTGCTGAATGCAGTGGAAGCGTTCACGGAGGGCGGACACATAGAGATCACAACAAGAAGGCTGAGGGGAGACGGAGGCGGGATTCGCATTGAAATCAACGACGACGGTCCGGGAATCAGCGCGGAGGATCTACCCTTTGTATTCGACCCCTTTTTCAGTAACAAGAAGAAGGGCACGGGACTCGGGCTTTCAAATGTGAAGAAGATAATGGAAGCCCACGGAGGCTCGGGGACAGTGGCGATTCGAAAACCCCACGGAACGCGTGTCAGTCTAACGATTCCTTTCAGGGAGAAGACATGAAATCCAAGAGGATTCTGCTAATCGACGATGAACGCCCCCTTCTTGAAACCTTGGAGATGTTCCTCACTGAAAAAGGATATGCGGTGGGGTGCGCCATGTCTGCCGCGGAGGGCCTGCAGCAAAGTGTCGTCTTCGAGCCCCATGTTATCATCCTCGATATCCGGCTCCCCGACATGAACGGCCTCGATGTGCTTCAGAAGCTGATTCGCGACGGCAGAAAGAACATCATCATCATTACCGCCTTTCACGACATGGAGATCACCATAAAGGCGATGAAACTGGGCGCCTTTGATTATATCCCCAAGCCGATAGACGTCGAGGAGCTCGACAGGGTAATCGACAGGGCCCTGAAATCCTCAAGCATGACAAGAACCACGGAGGCTTTGAACATAGATCCATCCCTGTCCTATGAAGACGGCAAGATCATCGGAAAAAGCAGGGAAATGAAAGAAATTTTCAAGGCCATAGGCGTGCTGTCGGAGAACAGGGTGACCGTTCTCATATATGGTGAAACGGGCACGGGCAAGGAGCTGATAGCGAGGGCAATCCATCACAACAGTCCTTACAGAGATCACCCTTTCAGGGCCATAGACTGCTCAACTATCGTGGGTACACTCCTGGAAAGCGAGCTTTTCGGCCATGAGAAGGGTGCTTTTACCGGCGCCGCCGGTCTGAAGAAGGGTAAATTCGAACTGGCGGGTCAGGGAACCATCTTTCTCGATGAGGTCGAGGATATTCCTTTCGAACTCCAGTCAAAGCTCTTAAGATTTTTGCAGCAAAAAGAATTCGAGCGCCTGGGGGGAGAAAAAAAGATTCAGTCGAATGCAAGGGTAATAGCCGCAACCAACAAAGACCTCGCCGATATGGTTAGAAACGGTTCTTTCAGAGAGGATCTTTATTACAGGCTTAAGGTGTCCAGCATGAAGGTGCCTCCGCTGAGGGAGAGGAAATCCGACATTCCCCTGCTGATCGAACACATTCTCAGAAAGATCAATCACGAACTGGGTAAATCCATAAGAAAAGTCGAAAGAAAAGCCCTCAGGAGGATGATCGAGTATGATTGGCCGGGAAATGTGAGGGAACTGGAGAACATCCTCGTCCACACTGCTATCCATACACAGGGGGAAGTAATTCTCGATGAATTCATCGCCGCGGTGCTTGAAGTGAAGTCGACCGTTCATGAGAACACAAGAGGGGTTCCTCAGGGGGAACAAGACCTCAAGAGCATAGAAAAAGAGTGGATCGTGACGGCCCTCAATCAAAATCACTGGCATCTCGGGAAAACTTGCGAGGCTCTCGGAATTTCGCGGCCCACGCTGCGACACAAGCTCAAAGCATATGAAATATCGAACGGACTCAAAGCCGTTTAAAGACCGGTTGAGTGTTGAAAGTAATTTTCAAAAAGTGAAAGTTCCGTTCAAACGGGCCGAGGACCCGCGACCTTCCGGGATTCCGTATGACCTTGCAGCTCAACGAAGTATTCTCTTAAGAGAGGCTGGCATTGATGTTGCAAGTGTGTGAATGCATTTGTTCTCTCATGGCCCAGCAAAAGATTCTTTACTGATACCCTAAAACAAGTGAATATGGTACCGCTCTTGGTTGAAGCGGGAAGGGCAAGCCTACTTTCCCATCCCCTGCGAAGCAACATGTGCGAGAACTCAAGACTTAGACGGAAGGCGTTGAAGAAAGGCGGATAACCTTAAAATAGAAGGAGGATCCCAATGAAGCGAACACTTAATGTCTTAGTCCTTGCAGCGCTGGTCATTTTCGTCCCTTCCCTATCTTCCGCTCAAAAGCCCATCGTCATCGGCGCGCCCCTTTCCACCGCTTTCCTTTACGGGTGGGACGCGGAAAGGGGCATCAAGCTGGCCGTTGAAGAGATCAATGCCCAGGGCGGCGTGGATGTGGGCGGGAAGAAAACCCAATTCAAGGTCGAGGTGATCGACACGAGGGACCTCGAACCGGGCGTGCCGGTCAGTGACGCTCTCATGGCGGTTGAAAAGCTTATTCTTGAAAAGAAGGCCGATTTTCTCATAGGCGGGCCTGTTCGTTCGGAGGCCGCCCTGGCCGCCATGGACCTCCTCGGCAAATACAAGAAGGTTTCGATTCTGACAACGGGCTCGCTTACCCCCGCATACCATGCAAGGGTTGAAAAAGAATATGACAAGCTGAAGTACTGCTTCCGCATACACGGTGAGGCAGGACAACTCGTCAAGGAGATCATGGCCTGTTTCGGGGAGATCAAAGAGAAATTCGGGCTGACCAAGGCATTCATCATGGTCCAGGACGTGGCCCATGCCAGAGGGGGCGGCGAAATCCTCGGAAAAGTGGCGGCTAAGGCGGGGTGGACGATCGATGGGACGGAAGTCTATCCCACGGGGACAACTGATTTCTCGATGGGACTCCTCAAAGCCAAGAACGCGGGATCCCAGATTCTCAACATCTGGATGGACATGCCCGAAAGCTCGATTCTGCTGAAACAGTGGTACGAGCTGCAGATCCCGGCCCTTCCTTTCGGATCAACCCTGGCCGCCGCCGAACAGCCGGGTTTCTGGAAGGCGACCGAAGGCAAGGGCGAGTACACGCTCTGCAACGTGGTTAATGCTGGTAACGCTCCTTCCAATGCCACGGACTGGACGATGAAGTTCTACGATGCCTACGCCAAGAAATGGAAGATCGAGCCCGAAGGGTTGGGAAGCTCGAGCAGCTATATGGCCGTCTACACACTTAAAGATGCCATCGAGCGGGCCGGCAGCATCGATTCGGGCAAGGTGGTTGAAGCACTGGAAAAAACCGACCTGATGGGCGTTTACGGCAGGATCCGGTTCAATCCGAAAAACCACCAGGTGATTCCATCTCTGGACCCGAAAGAAGGGGCTGTGGGCACCATCCTCCAATGGCAGGCAGGGAAGAGAGTGGTGGTGTTCCCGAAGAGCATTGCCATGGGTGAAATCCAACTGCCTCCGTGGATGAAGAAGTAAATGCAAATTTTGATCTATGGAACGATCAACAGCATCGCCCTGGCTTTGATGGCCCTGGGTTTCGCTCTCGTCTACGGCATCAGCCGTGTCCCCAACTTTGCTCACGGCGCCATTTATGTGGTCGCAGGTTTCCTCACGTGGGCGTTTCTGAAAGCAGCAGGCTTCAGCTATCTCCTAAGTGCGCTGATTGCCATTCTCATTACCGGAGTTCTAGGCGCTCTGATTTACCGCTTAATGCTGATCCGCGTCAGGGGAATGGCCATCTCGGAGATCATCGCCTCCTATGCCATCGGCCTGGCTATACTGGAAGGGCTGCGCTGGGGCGGGTTCAAGGGCATGACCTATACGCTGCCTCTTTTCATTCCGGGCAGTGTTAACCTGGGAGGCGTTCCGGTCGACATCCATCGCCTGCTGCTCATCGGCATCGGCGCTGCAGTCATCGTTTTGCTCTGGCTGTTCACGCATTACACGCGAATCGGACTGGCCCTCCGGGGCATGGCGCAGGACGAGCGGGCGGCTCTCATGCTGGGCATTGATTCGGACATGATGGCCCTCCTTGCGACCGCCTTCGGGTCCATGCTCGCGGGGCTTGCGGCTGTGGTACTCCTTCCCCTCGGAAACATAGTGGTGGAAGCCGGCTACAACGTCCTGATCCTGGCCATCGCCGTTTGCATAGTAGGGGGTCTGGGGAGCTGGATGGGAGCGGTGCTGGCCGCGTTCCTCATCGGCTTTGCCCAGATTCTGACCGTAGTCTATCTGGGCAGTCACTTTCAGATGGTGGTGGCTTTGCTCGCCATCATCATCACTCTCATCATACGGCCTTCAGGTCTTTTCGGACGTCAAAAGGAACTCGAAGAAAGAGTGTAAAGAGATCAGCCACCAAGGCACCAAGGCACGAAGAAGAAATATGAATATTACAGGCAATCCTGATGAACCCGCAATAAGCCTGAGAAACCCCGGTTTGTCATTGCGAGCGAAGCGCGGCAATCTCGGAACTGCCCGAATCGCCAAGAGATTGCCACTCCCGGCTTTCGCCGGGATAGCAATGACGCTCTGGGTCTTTTTGCGAATGCATTAATCTTTACTTGGTGTCTTAGTGCCTTTGTGGCGGGATCATAGGGGTATGATAAAGGTGAGAACCGGCGAATTTCGAAAGGAGAGGCTGGACAGGGGCATCAAGGTGCGATCCGACGGGATCTATGCGCTTTTGTCCTGGAGAGAACTGGGGTACCTAGTCTTGCCCAGGCTGGTGCTCATTGTGGGGTTGCTCCTGCTGCCCCTGGTCATGCCGAGCCTGTACTGGCAGCGGGTCATTTCAAATGTCTGCCTTTATGCCCTGCTTGCCCTGAGCTTCGATTTCCTGGCCCATTACGTCGGTCTCGTTTCCCTGGGAGGCGCGCTCTACATAGGCACGGGCGCCTACATTGCCGCTCTGCTGAACAAGCATCTGGGCTTTTCCATCGTCCTGACGATTCCCATCGCTTCAGTAGCCGGTGCGGCGATCTGCACCGTGCTTCTCCTTCCCTGCCTCCCCCTGAGAGGGGTTTACTTCGCCATTGTAAGCCTCATGTATCCCCTGGCCGTGATGCGGATCATCGAAGCCCTCAACATTTTTGGGGGCACGGACGGAATCATGGGAGTCGACAGTTTCCCCTATTCCTGGGTGGAACAGTATTTTGTCATCGTCATGGTGCTCCTCTTCCTGTTCGGGCTAAGGAGGCTGGTGAACCTGGACATCGGTCTGGTGTTTCGTGGAGTCAAGGATAATGACCAGGCGGTGCGTGCTTCGGGGATGAGCATAACCTACTACAAAGCGGTGGCGGTTTTCATCGCCTCCATCATTGGGTGCCTTGCCGGCGCTTGCCTGACCCACATTTACATGTTTGCAGGGATTTCCCTTTTTGCCCTGGATTTCTCCATCCTTCCCATAGCGGCGACCGTCATCGGCGGCGGCGGGACCCTCGCGGGCCCGGTCATCGGGTGCTTTATCCTCGTGCCGATCTCCGAGCTCTTGAGGGAGTTCGGCACCCTGCGCATCGCTTTCTATGCCGTCATCCTCATGGCATTCATCGTTTTCAAAAGCGAGGGACTCATGGTCTACGGCCAGCGCAAGTATCACCAATTCGAACGGTGGGTGAAGATATGACCGAATCCCCCATGCTCCATGTGGAAGAGGCCACAAAAGCGTTCGGAGGGATCCTGGCTCTAAACAGGGTCAGTTTCGACGTGAATCAGGGGGACATTTTGGGGATCATCGGCCCCAACGGGTCGGGCAAGACCACCCTGGTCAACTGCATCACCGGTTTCGTGACCATGACATCGGGAAAGATCTTTTTCAAAGGCAGGGAGATCACAGGGAAACCGGCTCACAGGATCGCCGATCTCGGCGTGACCCGCACCTTTCAAATCATGCGCCCCTATTACAGCCTTCCGGCTTACAAGAATCTGGTCATCCCCCTCTTCTCCCCAAGGGCAAAAAGAACAGGCGGATGGCGGGGAGGAGGAAAGCTGGGGGACCGGAACACCGTGGGCATCGATATCCTCGAAGAGATCGGGTTTGAGCGGGATTCTTTCGTGCCTTACAAGTTGGCCTCCACCCTGCCGACCGGCTATCTCAAAAGGCTCGAGCTGGCGCGGTGCCTTGCCCTGAAACCGGAGATCATCCTTTGCGACGAGGTCTTTTCCGGCTTGAGCATGAGCGAGATTGCGAGCATGGTTCCTCTCATCGAGCGGCTACAGATGGACGGCATCACGCTGATCATGATCGAGCACCGCCTGAGGGAGCTGTTCCGCGTGGCCAACCGGGTCATGGTGCTCAACTTCGGAGAAAAGCTCTTGGAAGGAACCCCTGAAGAGGTCATGGCAAATCCAAAAGTGAAGGAGGCCTACTTCGGATCGGAGGAGGTGGAGGAGGTCATGACCTATGCTTGAAGCCACGGGCCTGATGGTTTTTTACGAAAACATGCTCGCCCTCAACAACGTGAGCCTCCGTTGCGATGACAACCGGATCGTCGGGGTTTTCGGCGCCAACAGCGCAGGAAAGTCCACTCTGATGTACACTCTGTCCGGCATCATGGAAGACATCCGGAAAAAAGAGGAGATGGCCGGAGGGGAACGAATAACGGTAGTAGGTCGCATCCATTACAAGGGGGAAGATATCTCCCATTTGAAGCCGAGCATGCGCGCCAGAAAAGGCCTCATACTTTGCCCTGAAAGGAGGCGCATCTTCAAGGAAAGCACGGTCCTTGAGAACCTGAAAATCGGTGGTTACCTCGCCACGTCGTCACAGGCCAAAGAGACCATGGAGTATGTGTTCAAGGTCTTTCCTGCGCTGGTCAATCTCAGAAAGAGAGTGGGAGGGTTCTTGAGCGGGGGAGAGCAGCAGATGCTGGCCATCGGCCGGGCGCTCATGGCGCAGCCGGAACTCCTCCTGCTGGACGAGCCTTTGCTCGGGTTGAGCCCGCTCATGCAGGCGATCCTGATCCGCGGGACCAAAGTGATACGGGACGAGAAAAATATCTCCATCATAGTCACGGAGCAATATGCGCGGCCCGTGCTCCCCATTGTGGATTACGCTTTTATTCTTGAAAATGGCGCCGCGGTGATGGAGGGAACGCGGGAGGAATTGATGAACAATCCGGATGTGAGGGCCGCCTATTTCGGAGTGTAGGAAGTTGTGTGTAGTGTATTGTATGTTGCATGTTGTCCCTGAACAAAAGTGCGTGGCCGACGAACAGCAACGGCACCGTGCACTGCAGCCAACAAACAACAAACAACATGCGGTTTGGACCAGCAACCTGCAGCAGCCAAACGGTAAGTGCCTATGAATCAAACTGACCTGTCTTTGGAAACCGAACTCACCTTCACCCGCTTCGACCGGATGAGCGAAGTTTACCCGGACCGGCCTGCCGTCATGTACCTGGGGGAGATCTTCTCCTATCGCAGGCTGCGCGATTTGAGCGAACGGTTTGCAGGAGCCCTGGCAGACCTGGGCGTCAAGAAGGGCGACCGGGTCATGATCTACATCCCCAACTGCATCCAGTGGATCATCGGGTTTCTGGCTATCCAGAAAATCGGGGCTGTTCTGGTACCAATTTCTCCGATCTACACCTCCTTCGAGATCGAGTACATGATCAGGGACGCCGGTGTGGAGACGGTGATCTGCCAGGACACGAACTTCTGCTACGTCAAAGAGGTGTTGCCGAACACCGGAATCAAACGCATCATTGTGACGAACCTGGCGGACCTCCTCCCTCCGTGGAAGAGAATTCTGGGCTTTCTCTTCGACAGGATCCCTAACGGTAAAGTGGAGCGGGATACCCAGGTTCTCTGGTTCAGGAGCCTCCTCGGACATCCGCGCCTGAAGGCAAAAGTGGAGCTGAATCCCTGGAAAGACCTTTCCTACATTCTTTACACCGGCGGAACCACGGGCTTTCCCAAGGGAGTTCCGGGCAACCACATCGGCATGACCTCTTATGTAAACGATGTGACGGAGGACGTGGCGGGACAGTATCTCAAGGAAGGGGAAGACGTGTACCTGGCCGTCAACCCCCTGTTCCACATCATGGCGCTCGGTCTTTTCATGGCCGTGGGGCTCAACAAGGGGAACCTGACCTTGCTCATGCCCGTACCGCAGGTGGACGCGATCCTGGAATGCATCCGGCGGTACAAAGCCCGATGGATGCTCGGAGTCCCGGCACTCTATCGAATGATTCTTGAAAATGATCGTCTGAACCGCTATGACATAAGTTCTCTCACTTACTGCTATTGCGGCGGTGATGTATTGCCTGTAGAGGTGTTCAACCGGTGGAAGAGGCACACGGGAGTGCAAATCTACCAGGTCTATGGGTCGACCGAGGCGGGTCACGTAACCTACAGCCGCATCGGAAGAGAGCCGAAACCCAACACCATCGGCGAGCCCCTGAAAAGCAGGCGCTGTCTCGTGGCAGACCCGGACACCCTGGAACCTGTGCCGCAGGGAGAAACCGGAGAACTCCTGGTCACCTCCCCTTACACAATCAAGGAATACCTGAACAAGCCTGATGAGACCGGCCGTTCTTATGTGAAGATCAACAACGATATCTATTATCGTATGAGTGATTTCGTGAAGCAGGATGCGGACGGCGACCTCATCTACGTGGAGCGGTCCGCGGACATCATAAAGCATAAAGCCTTTCGGGTTTCCGCTTCAGAGGTGGAAGCCGTGCTCCAGGACCACCCCACAGTGGTCGGGGCCTGCGTCGTGGGTGTGCCGGATCCAAAGGTGGGTGAGCGGATCAAGGCGATCGTGGTCCTCAAGGAGGATGCCAGGGGGGTGGGCGGTGCAGAGCTTCTCAACTGGTGCAGGGAAAGGCTGGCGCCTTACAAGGTGCCGAGTTACATCGAATTCCGCGACATGCTTCCCAAGTCCAAGGTGGGAAAGCTTCTTAGGCGCGAGATCCGTGATGAGGAACGCCGGAAGATGACCAAGGGTAAACGGGGGGAAGCCTCATGAGCGAAAGCATACTGAACGGCAAACGTGTTCTAGCCGTCGATGACGAAGCCGATGTTCTGGAAACTCTGAGAGAGCAATTGGAGGGATTTCCAGGACTGGTGTTCGATTCGGCAACGGACTACGACCAGGGTTATCATCTGCTCCGGTCCTGGACATACGACCTGGTGATCCTGGACATCATGGGAGTTCGGGGATTCGACCTCCTGAACGCATCCGTGAGTCTTGGGTTCCCTACCATCATGCTCACTGCTCACGCGTTGAACAGGGAGGCCCTCAAGAAATCGATCGAAATGGGTGCCAGGGCTTACGTCCCCAAAGAGAAAATGGCGGAGATCATCCCTTTTCTGGAAGACGTTCTTTCACTATCCTATCGGCCGGGGTGGAAGCGGGTTTTCGAAAAGCTGGGCGGGTTTTTCACCGCGAAGTTCGGTCCCGGGTGGGAGAAGAACGAGAAGGAATTCTGGGAAGCGGTTGCATCCGGCCGGTTCGAGCACGAGCCGGTGATCTTAAAGAAATAGGGACGGCGCAAAGCACAAGGCTCACGGCACACAGAAAAGACCATTTGGGAGAGCAGTCTAACCGTGGACCTTGCGCGGTGAGTCTTGTGCTCTGGGCCTTGTGCCATTATTCCTTTTTCCTGTTCTTCTTCCATCACTCCAACACGCCATTACTCCATTTTTCGTTTCGTCGTAATCCTGTAGTCGAAAGTGGCTTGAATATTGAGCCGGCTGACCGTTATGTGATCGGGAAAGGGAGGAAAAGGCGAAGCGTTCCGGACAGCCCGGGCAGCTTCCCGATCGAGAATCTCGTGACCCGAAGAATCTCTCACATGAAGGTTCGCGAGAGAGCCTTCGCGATTGAGGCTAAAAACGACAAGCAACCGCCCCTCCAGGAGATTGTTCCGGGCCTCTTGAGGGTAGCTCCAGTGAGGCGCGATCTTTTTCTTGATCACACCGGCATAGTCAACATATCTCTTGTCATCGGTGTCAAGAGATATAGTGTCCTCGGTTTCTTCCTGGCGGGGGTTCGATTCCGCCTTAGGTTTCTCTATGTCTGCGTCTGCCTTGTCTTCCCGGTCCATGTCTTCCACCGGGGGCCTGAGCAATTCGACTTCGTAAGTGCGCAGGTCCCTGATGTCGGCGTAAAGGGGAAAAGCATTCCGGAAAGACAGGAGAAGAAGGAGGTGAAAAAGGATAGAAAACAACACGCTGATTCGCATGATCAGGCCTGATGAGGAGTATTTACTTCTCCACGTTTTCGGCATTTCGAGGGCCATTCACCCACCACTCCGTCTTCTTCTCGAACCACCACTCGGTGCTGTCCGTTTTCATGATCTCTTCGGCCAGTTTCCTGGCACCTTCAGTCCGGAGTCTCATGAGGGCATAGCGAAGCCAGTCCCTGGCATATGGGTTGCCGAGGTCGAGTTGCTCTTTCAGGGACAGGATAAGGTCGAGTTGATCCGCATCTCGAGAGACGGCTGCTTCCAGGGAATCTCCTGCAAGGAACTCGCGGGCAAGGTCTACGATCCTGTCGCCAAAGGGAAGGTCCTTGGCCATATCACTAACGGCCTTCTCTTCCTCGACTTGCACGTAGCGCTTGTTCACGTAGTTGTGATCGCCGGTCCTTGCCTCGTGGAGATCGTGGAAAAGGCACATGAGAAGGATTTTCGCGAGGTCTGAACCCGATTCCTCCAACGAAAGCATGTATCCAATCACCGCAGTGCGGAAAGAGTGTTCGGCTACGTTTTCCTTGCCCGACCCCAGGAATTGATATCCCGTGCGCGGGGTCTTTTTCAGCATTCCGACTTCAAAGAGAAAATTGACCAGATTTTTCATAATCCAACCTGAATAGGGAGAAGCCTCGAAAAAGTCAAGGGCCTTTTGGCTGTCTTGATTTATCGAGTCAAAGATTATAGTATAAAAGCATGGCGGAAGTGATGAAGATTTACACATATCCCGATTCCGTTCTGAGAGAGGAAGCGGAGCCGGTCACCAAGGTTGACGACCCAATCCTCGATCTCATCGAGGCAATGGGTGAGACCATGTATGCGGCTCCCGGAATCGGTCTGGCCGCCAATCAGGTGGGCTCCCTTCAGAGACTCCTTGTCTACGACCTGACGCCGAGGCTCGACGGAAGGCGTCTTTCCGTGCTCATCAACCCGGAGATTGTCGAAGCCGAAGGTGAAATCGTTTACGATGAAGCGTGTCTCAGCGTTATCGACTTCTCTGCGGAAGTGAAAAGGCATGCCAGAGTCAGAGTTCGCGGCTACGATCAGCACGAAAAACCGGTGGACATCGAAGCGGAGGGGCTGTTGGCCATATGTCTCCAGCACGAGATCGATCACCTGAACGGCAAGCTCTTCATCGATCATGTCAGCAGCCTGAAACGGGCGCTTTACAAGAAAAGGCTCCAGAAGTTGCTGAAAAAAGGAAGTGAATGAGCCATGGCGAGTCGTTCTTTTGAGGGCTTCCCTGCTCGTCCCCGGCTCGTTTTCATGGGCACACCCGAGTTTGCCGTGCCGACTTTAAGATCGATTCTCGATGACGGGTATCCAGTCGCAGCGGTAGTGACCCAGCCGGACAGACCCCAGGGGAGGGGGAGAAAGGTGATGCACTCCCCTGTGAAGCGAATGGCCCTGGAGCGGCAGATCCCGGTTCTTCAGCCTGAGAGGGCCTCGGCAGTCGACTTCTGCGGTCAAGTCAGAGCCCTGGCGCCGGATCTAATCATCGTCGTCGCTTTCGGCCAGATTCTGAAGAAGACGCTCCTGGATATTCCCGGATGGGGCGCGGTCAACATCCACGCGTCCCTGCTCCCGAAACTGAGGGGCGCCGCTCCTATCCAATGGGCTGTCATGAACGGCGAGACTCTCACAGGGTTGACGGTCATGCGCATGGATGAGGGCATGGATACGGGCCCCATATTGCTTCAGGAAGAAGTGCCTATTTTAAGGGACGAAACGGCAGGCCGGCTTCATGACAGGTTGTCCGTCATGGCGGGCGAACTCATGGTCAGGGCGCTGAAGGCGATGGCGGAGGGCAGGGTGCAGGAAAGGCCCCAGAACAGCGGCGAGGCAACCTATGCCCCGAAAACCGAGGAGCACATGGGCCTGGTGGGATGGTCCCGGCCGGGCAAAAAGGTGGTGGACTTGATTCGTGCCCTGGACCCCAAACCCGGCGCCTACACCCTGTGGAAAGGACAAAAGCTCAAACTCTTTTCGTCCACATTAATCGACGCAGAGCGGAGAGGCGGGATCCCGGGACGGGTGAGGGGTGAAAGAGACGGATATGTCGTGGTTGAAACAGGACAGGGGACGGTGGGCATCGGTGAACTGCAGCTTCCCGGGAAAAAGAGGCTCCTTGCCCGCGATTTTCTGAGAGGGGCTCCCATTCCCGAAGGAACCATGTTCGCCGGACATTTAACATCGGCCACTGAACCCTGACCACCGAAAACCGCCAATGATAAATCCTAATGCACTTAAAAACCTGAAGCGACAGTCGGGCAATCACGGTGCCGAGAAGAGGACCTTTATTCTGCTCCTCCTTCTCACTTGTGTGGGCCTGGTCGTGGTGGCCGTGGCCTTGTGGCTCGTCCCCTATGTGGGTTTCACGGCAATACACCCGGGTCTTCCCCTGATCATGGCGGTGGTCATCGGCCTGATCGTCATGTTTCTCATCGGAGGGGGGCTCACTCTCGTCTTTACGATCATCCGAGGGAAAAATCTCTTCTTCAATCGCAAAATCCGGGGAGTGGTCATTCGTTTTCTCTTCCCCCTCCTCGTGATGGTCGGCAAATGCATAGGCATCGGCAAGGATGAGGTGCGGAGGGCCTTCATCGCCATCAACAACCAGCTCGTCATCGGAGAAGCCAGGAGAGTACCTCCTCAGAAAATCCTCATCCTTCTTCCCCAGTGCATCCAGAATCACGAGTGCGGCGTCCGGATCACCGGCAACGTGAAGAACTGCAAGTCCTGCGGCAAGTGCAAAATCAAGAACTTCGTGGAGCTGTCGGAGAAGTACGGCATATCCATCTCGGTGGCCACCGGCGGCACCCTGGCGAGAAAGATCGTGGTTGACAAGAGGCCGGAGATGATAATCGGCGTTGCCTGCGAAAGAGATCTCACGAGCGGGATCCAGGACACCTATCCCATACCCGTTTACGGGATACTCAACAGAAGGCCGAATGGACCCTGCTTCGACACGGATGTTGACCTGGAACTGGTGGAAATGGGAATCGAGGCCTTTCTGCAGCATGAAAGAAAAGACACCCAGGGATCTCGCCCTCGCAGCGCTGGTCAGGCTGGCTAGGGAGCAGGGTTTTTCATCGACCACCCTTGATCGTCTCTTCCGGACAGATCGCAGCCTGGACAACCGCGATCGGGCCTTTGTGAGCCAGTTGGTTCAGGGAGTGGTCCGATGGCGCCTCCGCCTGGATTGGATCATCGGCGGAGCGTCTCATGTTCCGCTAAACAAGATCGACCCGCGTGTTCTCGACATCCTCCGTGTTGCTCTGTATCAGATCCTTTTCCTGGATCGCGTGCCGGAATCGGCGGCGGTGAACGAGGCGGTGAACCAGGCCAAGTCGGGGCATCCCCGCCACGTAGTGTCTTTTGTGAACGGTTTGTTGCGAAGTATCTGCCGGCACAAGGATCGCATCTTTTTCCCGGATCGCAGAAAAGACCCTGTCCGCTACCTTTCCGTCTACCATTCCTATCCCTCGTGGCTTGTGGAAAAATGGGTTCGTGAACTGGGCGAAGAGGAAACCGAAGAACTCCTGCATGCAGGCAACCGCACTCCCCCCCTGACCGTGAGAGTCAACGAGCCTAGGATCACTCGTTCAGGGTTGATGAGGCGCCTGGAGGAGGAAGGGCTCACGGCAAAGCCCACCCGCTTTTCTCCCCTGGGCGTGGTAATCGAGGGGCTCAGAGGAAGGGTGGATCAGCTCCCGCCCTTCAGGGAAGGTCTGTTCCAGGTTCAGGATGAGGCGGCTCAGGTCACCTCTTTTCTCCTCTCGCCTTCACCCGGCAGCACGGTCCTCGACATATGTGCGGGCCACGGTGGAAAGACAAGCCACCTTGCCGAATTGATGGGCGACCGGGGCCGTGTGGTTGCCCTTGACATGAACAGGTCCCGGCTGATAAGTCTGGCCGAAAATTCGAAGCGACTCGGTATCGGCATTGTCCATCCTGCCGTTGCCGATGCGGCAGGGGACGTTTCATCCCTTTTTCGATCGCCTTTCGACCGGATCATGGTGGATGCCCCTTGCTCGGGATTAGGAGTGCTTTCCCGTCATCCGGATGGAAAATGGAACCGGACCGAAAAAGATGTCATGAGACTGGCGCGGCTGCAGTTTTCTATCCTCAGCCAGGCCGCCAGGGCGCTGAAGAAGGGAGGGAGGATGCTTTACGCCACCTGCACGGTTTCAAGGGAGGAGAACGAGGGTGTCGCGGAGGAGTTCTTGAGAACAGGCAGCGGCTTCGCCCTTGAAAACCTGAAAGACCAAGCGCCTCCCTGGGCGCTCGACCTGATCGACGAAAAGGGTTTTTTCAGGACTCTGCCCCACCGGCATGGCACGGACGGCTTTTTCGCCGCCCTTTTCAGGCGGATTGACAACTGAAGGGCGAGTATAATCCTCACGCAAAGACGCAAGGAACGCAAGGTTATCTTGTTAATATCGAATGATTTTTTCTTGGCGCTATTGGCGTCTTTGCGAGAAAAAGAAATTTTTTCGGGTTCGTCAAGAGTCACAGGGAGACAAGGGGACATGAAAGACAAGACGGCAAAGATAGCGCCATCCATTCTCTCGGCGGACTTCACTCGCCTTGCGGAAGAGGTCAAAGCCGTGGAACAGGCAGGGGCCGACTACATTCACGTGGACGTGATGGACGGCTGTTTCGTACCCAACATAACCATAGGCCCTCTGGTGGTGAAGGCTGTTCGGCGTTCGACCCGCCTGCCTCTGGACGTCCATCTCATGATCTCCGATCCCGACCGGTTCATTGACGCTTTTGTAAAGGCAGGGGCGGATATCCTCACCATCCACGCAGAGGCGGCCACCCACCTGCACCGCTCGCTGCATTACATCCGGACGGCCGGCGCCAAACCTTCCGTCTCCCTGAATCCCGCTACACCCCTGGAGACGATCGAGTACGTCCTTGGAGATGTGGACATGGTCCTGCTGATGACCGTGAACCCCGGCTTTGAGTCGCAGGCTTTCATCCCCGGGATGGTTCCTAAAATAGAGCGGCTGAGAAAAATGATCGATCAGAGGGGCCTCAACTCCGACATAGAAGTGGACGGCGGCATCAATGCCGAAACTATCGCCCAGGTTTCCGCCGCCGGAGCTAATGTGTTTGTCGCAGGATCGGCCGTCTTTTACAGCAGGAATTACGGGGAAACGATCAGGGCAATGCGGGACAAAATCGAAAGGCCTTGAGCGTCTCACGCCCGCTCGTGTAGCACAAGCGCTGGCGATCCCAATTATTTCGTCATTCCCCGGCTTGACCGGGGAATCCAGGAAAGCCCGGTAATTTGAACCCCCCAGCTCATTGTCCCGGGTCCCGGCGTCTGTTCCGGATTTCGACGCGCCTGCCAAAGTCTTGTACCGCGGGCGGGTCCGGGATTCCCGGGGTGACGGCTGTTATTATCTGTTATAGAGACATGAAGTCTCGTATTCGATCAATCTGGCCGCCTCAGCGACCAGCGACTATGCTCTCTTCTGTCTTCGTCTCCATCACTCCATTTTTCAAAAACTTTTGACTCTTCCATTCTCAGGTGTTATATTTTTAGTCCTTTCGGCGCTGGAGGGATGGCCGAGTGGTTGAAGGCGGCGGTCTTGAAAACCGTTGTCCCGAAAGGGACCGCGGGTTCGAATCCTGCTCCCTCCGCCAGGAAATTTTCTTGCGAAAATTTCACACTTGGCCGATGGCACATGGCTTTTAGCGGGAGATAAATGCAAACGGTAAGCCAATTGCCAAGAGTGCAATGCTTTGCCCCATGGAGCGGTTTAGGTTCAAGGAATTCAGGGTATACCAAGAAGCAAAGAACTACTGCAGGTTCTGCAAAGAACTCAGCAAAAGCCGTATACATAAATGCGACAAGTGACTGGCTGATCAGATAGATAGAGCGTTGATTTCCATTGTGCTGAACATTGCGGAAGGATCGGCCGATCAGTCGGATGCGGAATTTGCGAGGTTTTTGACGATTTCGATTCGATCTGTCTACGAGACCGTTGCCGGGTTGACCTGGCTGTGCTATACGGGTACATT
>Ga0068714_10003858_pt1 | contig 17303 bp, 16 predicted proteins | sample MTBNYHSulfiMetaG_FD_62988 | JGI IMG/M metagenome (GOLD analysis project Ga0068714, IMG submission 62988) | Enrichment culture microbial communities from rom New York Harbor, USA that are MTBE-degrading - MTBE-NYH (New York Harbor Sulfidogenic)... | ecosystem: Environmental > Aquatic > Marine >...
GCCTTCGGGTCCTACGGCTGGAGCGGCGAGGGTGTCCCGATGCTTCACGAGCGGCTCCACGGGTTGAAACTCAAGCCGCTGGAACCTCTGAGATGGGTCTTCTCACCCTCTGAGGAGGACATGGCAAAAGGCTACGAGCTGGGACGGCAGTTAGCGTTGGCGACGCTCCCGCCGGGGGACGGGAAATGACGGGTCAGGCAAGGCGCATCGTGGTCGTCGGGCATGGGATCGCGGGGGTCACCGCCGCCCAGGCCGCGCGCGCTCAGGACGAAGGGGCTCAGATCAGCATTGTGGGCGACGAGCCGTATGACGCCTACTACCGGGTCCGGCTCTCCCACGATCTGGCGACGGGGATCGATCCCGAGAAGATCAGGCTTCGAAGTCCCCGCTGGTACGAGCAGGTCCGGATCGCTGTCGTCCGAGGAGTGGCCGCTGCGAGGCTGGACCTTCCGGCGGGGAGGCTGGAGCTTGCGGACGGGCGCGCGCTGGACTGGGAATCCTGCGTGCTGGCTATGGGCAGCTCGAGCTTTCTCCCGCCTTTTCGGGGGAACCGGAGACCGGGCGTCCACACCCTGCGAAGCGCGGGGGACGCAGTCAGGATCCGGGATCTTGCGGCGGCGGCCGAAGGGATCGCGGTTGCCGGCGGCGGCCTCCTCGGGTTGGAGGTCGCCTATGCCCTCTCCCGGCTCGGGAAGCCGGTCACCGTCCTGGAGCGGGGTCCCTGGCTCCTGCGCCGGCAGCTGGACCGGGACGGCGGGGAGCTGCTGGCTGCCGTACTTGGGCGGGCCGGGGTCAGTGTTCTCACCGGTGAGGAGGTCGCCGCGGCGCTCGGGGCTCCGCCGGACGACGCAGGGGTACCTCTCCACTCGGTTTTGCTCAAGAGCGGCAGGGTCCTGAGCTGCGGCCTGCTCGTGGTTGCGGCAGGAGTCCGCCCCAACGTCCAGCTGGCCCTGGACGCGGGAGTCGAGGCGTCGCCCCACGGCATTACGGTTGACGACGGGCTGAGGACCAGCGTACCTACGGTTTATGCCTGTGGTGACGTGGCAGCCCACCCCGCGGGCAACTACGCGATTTGGCCGCAGGCCATGGCCCAGGGGCGGGTGGCCGGGACCAATGCCGCGGGCGGCGCGGAAACCTACTCCCCGGTCATCCCCCAGAACCTGCTTACCGTAGCGGGGACGTCGGTGCTCGCCGTGGGTGAGGCGGGCGCGGCCTCTGCCGAGCCGCCCAGCGCCCTGGCCCCGTTGGCGAGCGCACCGCGCGGCGAGGTCTCCCGCAGCGACGTCGGCGCCGGCAGGTACGCGAAGTTCGTCTTTCGGGGGGTGACGCTGAGCGGAGTCATGCTGGTGGGGGAGCCCGACCTGGCCCGAGTCGCGGGCGCCGCCGTGACCGGCGGGAGAACCTTTGAGGGCTTGTGGGATCTTCCCGGGGCCGGGCGGTTTGATCGCATCGTGAGGGATCTGACGGGCCACCCATCCAATGAATAGGGATGGCACGGGCAAAAGGAGGTTGTCCTGAGGGCGCCGGCCAAGTATAGTCTTGCTGTCTTGTACCCCTGAAGCGCACATTCTCCAGTGCAGAACGGTGGTTGCACATCTCGATGACTGCCCTTGAGGTTACGGATCTCCGGAAGGTGTTCCCTGGCCGCACGCCGGTCGTGGCGGTCGAAAACGTCTCGTTTGCGGTCCGGGAGGGCGAGATCGTCGGCCTGCTCGGTCCCAACGGCGCAGGGAAGACAACGACCATCAAGTGCATCCTCGGACTTATCGAAGCCACGGCCGGCGAGACCAAGGTCTTTGGGGCCCGCACGGACTCAGAGCCCCACCGGGTTCTCGCGTCCGCGGCCGCCGTGCTCGAGGGCAGCCGCAACGTCTACTGGCGGATGACCGCGTGGGAAAACGTGGCCTTCTTTGCCTCCCTTCACGGAGTGTCGTATAAAGAACGGGCAAACCGCCTCTATTTCGACGAGCTATTGACCAGGTTCGGGCTCGCGTCCCGGCGCGACACTCAGGTGCGGGAGCTCTCCACCGGCTTCAAGCAGAAAGTGGCGGTCGTCGCGGCCCTCGCGAGACGCACCCCGCTCGTCTTCCTGGACGAACCGACGCTCGGGCTTGACGTTGAAACCACGCACGAGCTTCAGGCTCTGCTTCCGGACCTGGTGCGCAGCGAGGGACGTACGCTGGTAATCAGCAGCCACAACATGGACGTCGTGCAGGCGGTCTGCCGCCGGGTGATCATCGTCGCCCGCGGTCGCGTTGTCGCCGACGAGCAGGTCTCGGACCTCCTGGACCTCTTTCGCACCCGCAGCTACCGCCTTTCGGTTGCCGGGAGCCTGTCCGATACCGCCGTGCAAGGCCTGCAGACCGTGGGGACGGTGACCGACCTGACGGTCGACGGCGGGCAGACCGGGCTGACCGTCCAGCTCCCTGACAGAGGCTCGCTCTACCGGTTGATCGACGTGCTGCGCGATGACGGCGCGCTGCTCGAGGACATCAGCCAGAGAGAGCCAAACCTGGAGCAGGCCTTTCTCGAGGTTGTCCGCCGCGGGGGGGCCCGGGGATGAAGCGCTGGAACGTGCTCAGCGGTGTCTGGATGCGCCACCTGGTTCAGCTTCGCAGGTACTACTTCAACACCGTATCCAGCCTGATAACCTACTACGTCGTCTTCCTGATCATCTTCTATGGCGTCAAGGCGGTGGGCGGCCCGGCGATGTCGGCGGGGGACACGCTCGAGGGGATGATCGTCAGCTACTTCCTGTGGACCCAGGTGATGTATGCCTATTCCGCCCTGTCCTGGGGAATCGCCGATGAGGCGCAGGTGGGAACGCTTGAGCAGCTGTACCTCTGCCCGTACGGCTTCGGGTTTGTGAACGCCTGCTCCATGGCGGTAAGTCTTGTGGTGAACCTGCTGGTCAACGCTATACTGCTCCTCGCGGCGATGGCCACCACCGGCAAGTGGCTCCAGCTGGACGTTGTCAGCATCCTCCCGCTGCTGGTGCTGACGCTTTTCGGAGCCTACGGGGTGGGCTTTGCGATGGGCGGCCTGGCGCTGGTATTCAAGAGGATCCAGGCCACGTTCCAGATCCTCCAGTTTGTCTTCTTTGGATTTCTGTTCATCCCGCTAACCAAGTTCCCGGCGGGGGCATACCTCCCCCTTGCGATGGGCAACGCCCTGGTAAAGAGGGTCATGGTCGATGGGCTTCGACTCTGGGAGCTCCCGGCCGGGGAACTCGCCGTCGTAGCGGGAACGGGCATCTTGTACCTCGCCCTGGGGCTTGCCGCCTTTTCCTGGGCAAGCCGTGTGGCCAGGACGCGCGGCCTCTTGGGGCAGTACTGACAGCTCGCCCCCCCTCCTGCAGGGCCCCCGGCCTCCCGTCTTCCCCGTCCCGTTGCTTGAAAGGGACGCACCCGCATAGGATGTCACGAGCTTTTCTAATCCTGAGCACTTCTCTTGGTTGGGGGAGAGAACACAATGTCAGAGGGCCAATACCCGTCAAGCGGGCAAGGGCGAGCGCCGGGAAGCCCGTCCCCGGGGTCCGACGTCCGCTACATTGCGCCGCCGGGACGGCACCAGAGGGTGATGGTCACGGCTCCCGGACCGTACCCTGAGCCCGCTGTGCAGGATCAGAGCCCGGAGTACGCGGCGCTCCTGCTGGAGGATTATGCCGGGCAGGTCAGCGAGCTTACCGCCAGCGCCCAGTACATTTACCACCACATCGTGGTCCCGGAGGGCTACGAATGGATCGCGGACCTGCTTGAGGATACGGCCATCGTTGAGATGAAGCACCTCGAGCTGCTCGGCGAAACCATCCGCCTGCTTGGCGCGGATCCGCGCTACTACGCCCAAGACGGCGTCTACTGGTCCGCCCGCCACGTCGCCTACCGCGAGGGCCTTCGCCAGCAGCTTGAGGCCGACGTCGAGGCCGAGAGGGCGGCGATAGCGCAGTACGAGAGGCACTACGCCCTCATCGCTGACCCGCACGTAAGGCGACTGCTCGCCCGGATTATGGCGGACGAGCAGCTGCACCTGTTCCTGTTCCGCTGGGCCCTGAACTACGTGGTATAGCGCGGGCAGCCGGGCCACGGAATCGCCTTGGCCCGGCGCGCAAGTTGTTTGTTTACCGCAGTCAACACGAGGACTGCGTTTTGGCCGCCGAAACCAAACGAGTTTGACAGGGCGGCCCTGATCTCGCAGTGCCGTGCCTTGTTGGGGACGTAGTCAAGATCGCAGTCCGGATCCGGCTGCTCGTAGTTGATCGTCGGCGGCAGGATCCCTCTGTTGATTGCGAGCGCACAGGCTGCCGCCTCGACTGCGCCGGCAGCTCCCAACAGGTGCCCGGTCACCGACTTGGTCGAGCTGACTGGCGGCGGACTGCCATTCCACAGACGCTTTATCACTTGGGATTCGTCCCGGTCGTTGGCCTGGGTCGACGTCCCGTGAGCGTTGATGTAGCCGATGTCCGAAAGCTCCAAGCCGGCGTCGCGGACCGCCCCGCGCATGCCCTCAAGCCGCGCGAGACCATCCGGGGCGGGAGCCGTGATGTGCGAGGCATCGGCCGTCACGGCACGGCCCGCCACCGCGGCGTAGGCCCGGGCTCCCCGTGCCACGGCGTGGTCCTGGGACTCGAGGATCAGAACGGCGGCGCCTTCGCTCATCACAAAGCCGTCCCGGCCCGCGTCGAACGGACGGCTGGCCTTCTCCGGCTCATCGTTGCGCGTCGAGAGCGTGTGCGCGGCACCGAACCCGGCGATCGAGATGGGCGTGAAAGGCGCCTCCGTGCCGCCGGCGATGACCACGTCGGCCTCACCGGCCTGAATCAGCCTGAGCGCGTCGCCAATCGCGTTGGCTGCCGACGCGCACGCTGTCACCACGGTCGTACACGGCCCTCTGGCCCCGGTAAGGATGGAAACCTGGCCGGCCGCCATGTTGCCGATCATCATCGGGATGAGGTACGGGCTGACGCGGCGGGGACCCCGGTCGTGAAGGACCGATATCTGCTGGCACATCGTCTCGATGCCGCCGATGCCGGTTCCGAAAACGACCCCTGTCCGGAACGCACGGTCAGGGCCGATCTGGAGCCCGGCGTCGTTCAAGGCCGCCAGGGAAGCCGCGACCGCCATCTGCGTAAAGCGGTCCATCCGTCGACACTCGTTCGCCGGAATGTAGGCCTCGGGGTCGAAGTTCTTGATTTCCCCTCCGATGAGGGTGCGCAGGCCGGTCGTATCGACCCGTTCCAGGCGTGAAATCCCCGATCGGCCGTGGACAAGGGCATCCCAGAGCGTCTCCACGTCTAGACCGCAACTGGTGATCACACCGATCCCTGTGACCAGGGCGGGCGGGTGCGCACCGGACAAAGGTCCGGCCACTAGGCGCTCTCCGCTAGCCGTCTCTTGACGTAGTCGGTGATGTCGCGGACCGTCTTGATGTACTCGGTGTCCTCGTCGGGGACCTCGAGTCCAAAGCGCTCTTCGAGCGCCATGATCAGCTCCAGCATGTCCAGCGAGTCTCCGCCGAGGTCCTCGACCAGCCGGGATTCGTACTTGATCTCCCTGTCGACCGGCTTCAGCGTTGCCACAATGGCTCCCTTGACCTTTTCAAAAAGCTCCTGCTCGTCCATCGACTACTCCTCCTCCTGTGTTCCCGCGAGGCCCAGACCGGCCAGCTCGTCCAGGCATTGGGCTAGCGAGTCCGGACCGTCAACGCTGAGAGTGCGCGCCTCGGGGTCGATCCGGTTGACGAAACGGCAAAGCACCCGTCCTGGTCCGACCTCGACGAATGTCTTGCACCCCAGCGCCGTGGACATGAAGGTCACCGAGTCGGACCACATAACGGGCGAAGAGATCTGGTCGATAAGCGCCCTGCGGATCTTCTCGGGCCTGTCGACCGGCCCGGCCGAGACGTTGGCGATCACCGGGGTATGGGGCTCCACGATGTTGACCTGGTCGAGAGCACAAGCAAACTCCCGCTCGACCGCGCGAAGCAGGGAGCAGTGGAAAGGGGCGCTGACGGCCAGGGGCACAACCTTCCGGGCGCCGGCTCGGCGGGCCGCCTCCGCGGCCGCCTTGACGGCGCGCGTGTGGCCGGAGATCACTATCTGGTCCGGCGCATTGTAGTTCGCGGGCTCGACCGTGCCGTACCTGGCGCCGTCCGCGCAGGCGGTGAGCACCTGACTGCGAGACAGGCCTATGACGGCAGCCATGGCGCCCTCGCCCTTCGGAACTGCGTCCTGCATCAGGCGGGCTCGAAGGCTGACAAGCCGCATCGCGTCGGCGAGGCCCAGGCTGCCCGATGCGACCAGCGCGCTGTACTCCCCGAGGCTCAGGCCCGCGACCACGGACGGGCGGACGCCGGCCTCTAGCAGAGGGGCCAGACAGGCTATGCTCACCGCAAGGATGGCTGGCTGGGCGTTGATCGTTTCGGCCAGTTGCTCGTTGGGGAGTTCCCAGCACATCCGGCGCACGTCCCTGCCCAGACCTAAAGAGGCCTGGTCGAAGACCCTGCGCGAGGCTTCGAACCCATCGTGCATCGTCCGGCCCATGCCCTGGTACTGGGATCCCTGGCCTGGGAAGACAAATGCGATCTTCATCTAGTTTCCTCCTGGCTCCGCCGCCGTGAAACCCGGCGGGCGTCCTCGGTCGATAGTCTAGTCTTAGTACTGAGTACTAACAGTATCTACTACGTAGCTAATGTAACACCCCTTGGCGGGCCGGGCAAGATGGTCCGGCGGCAGGTGGTCCGGCGAGAAGAGCATGCCCTTCGGCCCCGCGCCGGCGTCGGGCCGGATGGTGGTTTGCGGCACCAAGAGAGAGGCTGTTGCCCGGCTTCGACGGTGCGGCCAGGCGGCCAGACAGGCTGACGGGCGGACTCACATCAGTCTGCGGAGAAAGGCCTCCAGCTCCTTGCCGGACTTCACTTCCTTCTGGGCCGCGCTGGGAGACGGAATCCTGTCGATCTCTTCGCCGGAGCGGAACGCAATGAACGTGGGGATCCCGCGAACCTTATAGCCATCGCGTATTTCCGGGGCAATCATGGTGTCGAGCTCAGCGAAAAGGAATTGGTCGGCGTACCTCTCGGCGATCTCGGCGGCAGGCTTTTTGATCGCCCGGCAGTCCTTGCACCAGTCGGCGTAGAATTGGACGATGACCGGCTTGTCATGACGGCTGATGACTCTGGCGAAATTGGTCTGGTCGAGGGACAGCATCCGGCCTCGCTCACCCCCTCGTCCGAGTATACCCAAACCCCCGCCGGTTGTCAGCCAGTCTGGGGAGGCTTCTTGGGTGCGGGTTCTCGACCTGATAGACGACAAGAAACGTGGCCGCGAGCACTCTCCCGCGGAGATTGAATGGCTGGTGAAGGGCTTTGCCGCGGACGAGGTTCCGGACTACCAGATGGCTGCCTGGCTGATGGCCGTGCGTTTCCAGGGGATGTCGCCTGCGGAAACCGCGGCGCTGACAAAAGCCATGGCGGAGAGCGGGGAGACCCTCAACCTCGAGGGACTCCCCCGACCGTGGCTGGACAAACACAGTACCGGAGGCGTCGGGGACAAGCTTACGCTTGTTGTAGTGCCTATCCTGATTGCCGCTGGGGCGACCTGCGTGAAGCTCTCCGGGCGGGGGCTCGGGCACACCGGCGGCACCGCTGACAAGCTCGAGTCAATCCCGGGGTTCCGGACGCGGCTTTCCGCGATGGAGATCCTCGAATCCGCCGCCCGCGCCGGCGGCTGTCTCGCGGCGCACTCGGCCTCGCTGGTGCCTGCAGACGCGAAGATGTATGCACTCCGTGACGCAACCGGGACGGTGGACAGCCTTCCGCTGATAGCCGCGAGCATCATGTCCAAGAAGCTGGCCTGCGGTGCCGGCACGATTCTGCTCGACGTCAAGGTCGGCAGGGGAGCCCTTCTGCCGGACCGGAAGAAGGCGGCCGGGCTTGCCCGGACGATGGTCGGCCTGGCAGCCCGGTCGGGCCGGCGGGCCGTCGCGGTGCTGACCCCGATGGATCAGCCGGTAGGGCTCTCGGTCGGAAACGCGCTGGAGGTCGAGGAGGCACTCGCGGTTCTGAGAGGGGAGGGCCCCGGGGATGTGCGGGCCCTTTCCATTGCGCTCGCCGCGGAAGGACTCCACGCCTCGGGCCTCGCCGTCTCAGGCACGGACGGCGCGGAGAAGGCCGCGCGGATGCTCGACGGCGGGCGCGCCCTTGAGGCGTTTGCCAGGGTCGTCGCCGTCCAGGGCGGCGATCCCGGGGTCGTCTTTTCCCTGGCAGCGCTCCCGAGGAGCCGGCTTTCTGCAGGCCTCCCGGCTTCCGCCGGCGGGACGGTCGCGGCCGTCGACGCCCTTGCCGTAGGCCAGTCCTCTGTGCTGCTTGGGGCGGGCCGGAGCCGCAAAGGCGAGAAGGTGGATCCGGGGGCGGGGGTAGCCCTGCGGGTGCGCGCCGGCGACCGCGTGGCCGCCGGCGACCTGCTCGGAACGGTCTACGCCGCGGATTCCACACGGCTGCGGGCGGGCCTCGCCCGCCTGCAGCAGGCATTCGTGTGGGCCGGCTCGCCGCCCGCGGCGGATACCCCGTTCCGGACGGCAGACCAGGTCATCGAGGTCATCCGGGAGCCCTGAGCCCTATAGGCCGGGAGGGAGAGCTATGCCCTCGAGGCCGGCGGCCTTCAGCACGTTGGCCTGATGGCGGGCGTCTTCCTGGTTTGTGTTGTGCGTGCGGCTGTGCCGGAAATGAACGCAGAAATGGCCCGCGAAGCCGTTGTCAGTGACCGTCTGCACGCTGTGCGGCATGAAGTTGATCGAGGCGGCGATCTTCCTGCCGGAGACAATCACCTGGACCGGCTTGGGCGTCCAGGTCCAGGCCCCGCCGGCAATCGCCTTCATGGTCCGCGTGTCTTCCGCGGTGAGGGGCTCGCAGTCGGCGTGGTTTCCTCCGCCGAGGCGTACGACCCGGAACTCCAGCCCGGACTCCAGGTCGCGAATGACGGCCTGCCGGCGGCTTGTGAAGAGCCAGCGCGCGTGTTCCCAGTCGAGCAGCTCGGACCCGCCGGGGCCCGACGGACCCGTCGTCACGGATACCGCCCCGGCGGAGGTCCCGCCGGGCCGCAAGAACAGGGGCTGGCCCACCTGCATCAGATCGGAGACCAGACCGTTGGTTTCCAAGATCGCCTCGACAGTCGTCCCGTACGACGAGGCGATGCGGCTCAGGGTTTCCCCGGATGAGACATGATGGACCTTGAAGCCTGCCGGAAACACGAATCTTGCCGGGACCAACGCCGTGCTACCCGGCTCGGGTGCGGGCTGCGGCTCGGGTACGGGCTGCGGCTCGGGCCTGGGCTGCGGCGCCGGGGATCTGCTCGGGAGCTGGTCCGGACGGTTGCCGGGGAGAACCAGAGAGTTGCCTGCATAGATGACGTCAGACGCGAGCCCGTTGGCCGCCTTGAGCGCGGCCACTGTCGTCGCGTGGCGCCTGGCGATCAGGAAAAGAGAATCGCCCGCCTGAATAGTGTAGACGGCGGGTTCGGGCTCTCTCCACTGGCCGACCGGCTCTTCAGCCTCCTTGGGCCCCGGAGCCGGCGTTTTCTCTGGTGCTTTCGGAGTTGTCCCGGCCGGCGCCCCGGCGGGAGGGCGGCTTTGAAGGAAACTGAAGGTCAGTGCCGAGGCCGCGCGGCCGGCCGGAAAAGAGAGAGCCAGCAGAAGCAGGAGCACAAGGGGGCGGCGGAGCAGTCTCCGAATCATCCCTCAGACCTACCTCCCGGGGACGATGAAATGGCTGTTACAATGCAATTCAGGACAGGCTTCGCAGTGATAACGTTTTTTTCCTGTGGAGATGGAGCTGGCGGATAATGCCAATGAGCTGTTCCAGCCCCCTTCCCGGGCCGGCGGGGGCCGACGGCGGGGGCAGGGTAAAGCTGGTCCCGCCTGCGCGCTGGCAGTTTGGGGAGTATGTCTACAGGATTGAGCGCGACGACGGGGTCAACGTCGGGGAGATAGCCTTCCGCAACCTGAGGCGCGGGACCGGGCAGGCGGAGCTCGGGATAGAGCTATTCCCTGCGTATCGCGGGCACGGATACGGTCCCGAGGCGATCCTGCTGCTCTTGGACGAGCTCTTTGGCAGCTACGGCCTTTCGCGTGTGTACCTGCGCGTGCGGCATGACAACGAGCGTGCCCGAAGGGCTTACGAAAAATGCGGCTTCAAGGTGACGGCGGTGGTCCGCTGGCCGGTTATCCGCCGGGTCAGGTACATTGTGATGGAGATCTCGCGGACCGATCATCTCTCCCGGCGAGGGCGCGGTTGATCTCCTCCCGCATCTTGTCCGCCGCCGCCGCCGCCGCCGCCTGCCAGCTCAGGCCCTTTTCGCGAGCCCACGGCGTCTGGTGTGCGTAGATGATCCCCCGTGAAGAGCTGACAATCGCCCCGTAGCCGCCGGCGTCAAAGCAGGGGAGCACATCCGCGGCTCCGGCCCCCTGTGCTCCGTAGCCGGGGACCAGGAACCAGCTTGAGGGAAGGATCTGCCGGGCCGCACGCGCCTGTTCCGGGTACGTCGCCCCGACGACAGCCCCAACCGGCGTGTACCCGTCCGGGTCCTCAAGGCCCCTGGAGATCTCCGCGACCATGGCGGCAACCCGGAGGTAGACGGGAAGCCCGCCCTCCGACACGACGAGGTCCTGCAGATCTCCGGCCGACGGGTTGCTGGTCCGGACCAGGACGAATACGCCTTTCCCGTGTTCTTCGCAGACCCGGACAAAGGGCGCCAGCCCATCCCTTCCCAGGTACGGGTTGACGGTCAGGGCGTCAGGGGCAAACGCCGGCTCGGCGCCGCCACCGGGGAGCCTGGTAGCCCCCAGGTGCCCTTGAGCATAGGCCTCAGCGGTCGAGGAGATGTCGCCGCGCTTGGCGTCCTCGATGGTTAGAACACCCTTCAGCGCCGCGTAGTCAATCAGCTCCTTCAGGACGAAAAGACCCGCGGGCCCGCAGGCCTCGAAAAAGGCCGACTGGGGCTTGACGGCGGCAGCCAGGTGGCTGACGGCGTCGATGATCCCCTTCCCAAATTCGAGGTACGCCATAGCCACGGCAAGGAGGCTGTCCCCATGCCTTTGAACGGAGGCCTGTACCACCTCTGCCGGGAGCCTGTCCAAGACCGGATCGAGGCCGACGCAGACCCTCGAGTTCTTGGTCCTGACCGCCTCGCGCAGGCGGCCCGGGAACCCTGACCGCGGTCCCCTTGCCGCGTCTTCAGCCACAGCGTTCACGTCCTTCGGGGCGTGCTTTTCGAGCTTGAGAGTGAGTTTCCACCGGCGGGTCCCGGTGTCCTCCCCGAAGTTCCTCGACGGCTGGTCGCGCCTACAGCAAGCGCCCGAGCCCGGCCCGCTCGAGGCGGTCCCTGAACAACCCGATATCCTGGTCGCGCCCGCGGTCCGCCACAAGGACGACGTCGCCCGCGTCGACGACGATGAGGTCCTTTACCCCAAGCAGGCACACAGGCTTGCGCCCGGCGTCGACTATGCAGCCCGATGCGCCGAGGGCGAGAACCGGGCCAAAAGCCAGGTTGCCGTCCCTGTCGAGGGGCGTCACGCGCGCCAGAGCTCCCCAGCTACCCATGTCGTCCCATCCGAACTGCGCCGGAACGGCCATCACGTTCGGCGCCTTCTCAAGGACCGCGTGATCGATTGAAACCACGGGCATGCGGGCATACGCCTCTGCCAGCGCGGCCTCGCCGGCATCCCTCAAGGCCGCCTCGACGGCGGGGAGCAGGTCGCCGATCGCCGGCTCGTGGACCTGCAGCGCCCCCAGGATGGCGGCTGCGGCGCACACCAGGATGCCCGAATTCCACAGGTGCCTCCCGCCGCGCATGAACCGCGCCGCCGTCCGCCGGCCCGGTTTCTCCACAAAACGCTTGACGGCAAGGGCCGGCCACCCGAAGTAATGGGCCGTCGTCTTGCCCGTCTCGATATAGCCGAAACCGGTTTCCGGCCTGGCGGGTGGCACCCCGACCGTCACCAGCGGCATGCCCGGTTCGGCCGCGGCCGCGAGCGCCGTCATCAAGGTCCGCCGGAAGGCTGCATCGTCTTGAATCCAGTGGTCGCTGGGGGCAAACACAAGCAGCGTCCTGCCGTCGCCTGTCCGTGCCGCGACCGTGGCTGCGGCAAGCGCCACCGCCGGGCCGGTGTCCCTCCTGAAAGGTTCGGCGATGACCGCGGCAGGTGTCCTTAGCGGGAGCTGGCGCAGGACCTCGGAGACATAGTCTTTGTTTGTCGAAACCAGGATCCTCTGCGGCGGCAGCATGGACTCCAGGCGCATCGCGGTGTGCTGGAGCAAGGTCGGGCCGCCGCCCATGGGCATGAGCTGTTTGGGGGCCGCCTCACGGCTCTTGGGCCAGAACCTGGTTCCGGCGCCCCCGGCGAGGATGACCGCAAACACTCCGGAGCAAAGAGAATTCATCTCTTTTCCAGGTCCTCCTCAGCCCGCTGACGCCCGTTCAAGGCAGCCGTCACCATGGCGTAGTTACCGCCCCACAGGCCCCAGTACGCCGCCAGAAGCCTGCGCGACATCTCCGGGTCATCCGGTCTACGCCGCCCTCGAGCCTGGTTGAGCGCGGCAAGGGCGTCACGGCGGACGGCGTAGACCGCCAGAACGTCTTCGGGCGCCCCGTATAGCCGTGGGGCACTCGCCAGGTGGCGCCGCCGGGGGTCCGCCGCGTCACGCCCGGCATCCCCCGGGATCGCGGCGACGACCCTCCGCCGGTCGAGCGCCCCTGCCACCGCCGCGGGTGTCGCTGCGCCGGCGAGAAGGTACGCGTAGGGACTACCGGGCCACGCTCCCGGCTCGGGACCGGACCCTCCGCGGCGGTCGAGCACCGGGAGAACAGCCTGCCCGCTCGCCCCCGAGGACACCCAGGGTGGGCCGGCTGTCAGACCTGACCCGCCTGTCCACAAGGCCAGGACTAGCGGCCGCCGCGATGTATGCATCTTTACCGGCGGGCCTGCAGCGGGGACGGAGCCGCTGTCGATGCCGGCCACCAGGGCCCTGATACGGCCGGCCGCTCCGTGATGCCGCAGCGCGCGGGGGAGCGACACCTCCGCGCGCAGCAACCCGCCGTCCCTATCCCTCAGCCGCACGTCGAGATGAACCGCTGGAGGGACGCCTTCGCGGTTCTCCACTGGCCGCCGCGCCGGGCCGGGTTTCCGCCGGGATCCGCCGGCTATCCGGAAGACCAGGACTGCATCGCGGCAGCGGGCGAGAGCGCCTGTCCGGAGCGCCTCGTCAGCCGCAGGGTCCCCGGCGGAGACCAGATACGCCTCCACCGAAAGCCACCGTGGGGCGGTTACCGGGCCCGGTTGCGCCGGGAGGACGGCCGCTGCCGTCGCGCCGAAAGGAGGAAAGGGCGCGATTGCGAAAGGCATCCCCGCCGGCGCGGCCCATGGCGTCTTCCCGCGGGCCGCCGGCAGGGCAAGCTGCCTGGTGGCTGTCCCGGATATCTCGTCCGCGGCGCGGCAGGCGTAGACAAAGGCCGAGCCTAGCCGCTCTCTGGCCGAGGCAATCGCCGATGCGAGCCTCGTCCGGCCCGCAGCGGGGACGTCCCGGTAGGGGTCGTCGAGCACGACCAGCCGCGGGTAGGCGCCGAGTTCCCGGGCGAGGACCAGCAGATGGGATTCGACCTGGTCAAGCAGACCGGCTCTGAGGCCGGCCTTGCCGGTAAGACCGGTGACGTCCAGGGCGAGTTCCGCTGGGACGGTTTCCTCCGGGAAGGGCCGGTGGTGCGGCCCGACGACCCCGGGCCGGGCGCCTCCTGCAGGCAGGGACCAGGCCGGACGTCCGTTCAGGAAGACCTCGCCGGATAGCGGCTGCTCCATTCCGGCCATTGCGCGAAGCAGGCTGGACTTGCCGGAGCCGGAGGGTCCGACGATCGCCAGGAGCCCCCCGGGAGCTAACTCGACGTCCAGCCCCGGCTGCCCGCGCCAGGCCGGCGAGGAGGGCCTGAGGCCTGCGCACGAAAGGCACGGCAGCGGGCTATCCGGCAAGGCCACGTTCGACCACCGCCCAGCGATACACGAGCCAGGTTTCAATGGCTGCCCTGCGCCAGCTGTAGCGCCGCACGCGCTCGCGGCCGCAGGCGATCAGGTATCTCCGGAGGTCGGGGTCGGCGAGAACGCCCGCAATGCTCTCCGCCAGCTGCTTTGGACGGTGGGGGTCGAAGTAAACGGCCGCCCCGCCCGCGACCTCCCTGTGGACCGGGATGTCGGACACTGCCAGGGGCGCGCCCACGGCCATGGCCTCGACCAGAGGGAGGCTGAACCCCTCCTCCAGGGACGGGCAGCAGACCACGGCCGCTCCCGCGTACAGGCCCGGCATGTCCTCCACGGGCACAAGGCCCGGCAGGTGGATCCTTGCCCCGACCCCAAGCGCCCGGGCCAGAGACGAAACCCGGTCCGAGTCCCGTCCGGGTTTCCCCGTGAGCACGGCGTCCGGCGGCTGCCAGCCCATCCACGCCCCGCCGATCCGTCCCCGGTGGAGCAAGGCGAGGCCCTGGACAAGTGCCGCCAGGTTTTTGCGCGGGCTGAAACCCCCGACGTGGAGGACGTACCCCGTGCGCAGCCCGTTCGCGGAGGCCACCCTGGCGGCCTCCGGGCCGGGGACGGCGGCAACGTAGGCGGGTTCGGGGGCCTCGTGGACGACAGCTATTCTGCCGGGTGGGACGCCCATTACCTCGGTGAGACACTCGGCCGTGTGCCTCGAGACGGCGATGATCTTCTCCGACCGCCGGCAGACCCACGGAAGCTGCTCAAGGCAATCCTGAAGGTATGCCGGGTTGCACGTCTGCGGAAGCAGGAATGGGATCAAGTCGTGCACTGTGGTTACCACCGCGCAGCCCACCCGGGGCAGAGAGCGTCCGTTCTGGGGCATGTGCAGGACGTCCGCCCGGGCTCTGGCGCAAAGGTCGGCGATCTCAAGACTCTGCTCCTGATCGTTGTCCCCGGTCAGGCGCCAGAAGACGGCCTGCCCGCCAGTCGTCCGTTCCTCCGCCGGCAAGGGCGGCGAACCCGGCGGGAGACAAATCAACAGCCGGTCCGGGGGTCCGGTCGACGCCGCCAGTTCCTCCGCCAGGCGGTAGGTGTACGTGCCGATGCCTGTCCCCCGGTACCGGACCGCGCCCCGGGCGTCAAGGACAACCCGCAAACTCCCCGCCTCCCCGTCAAGTCCGGAGAGCTGCGGCGCACGCGGCCAGCCGGCGATGAGCGGCGATGGCCCGGTTGAGCCGGCGGATCGCCTTTAGCTCCGACCAATCGCGCCTGTTTTCGTAGTACCGCTGGGCCACCTTGTAGACCTTGTCCGGGAATCCAAGGAGCACAGAAAGCAGCTTGACTTCGTCCGGACTCAGCGGCCGGGTCTCCTGGTACACGGCGAGGGCCTTCGCAACCAGCTCGCAGTTGCCCCCGGAGGCCTGGGCAATCCGGGCCAACAGCCGGACCGTGTCCCGGAGGTGGCAATCCATCCTCGCCGCGCTCCACTCGACCAGTACGGCTCTGGGGACCGCATCGTTGGTGATGACCATCCCCCCTTCGCCGACCGCCCGGTACGCGAGGTCTCCCTTTCGTCTGGACTCGGCCGTAAGGCGGTCGTATCCTGCGCGCTCCACCTCCTCGGCAAGCGCTTCCATTTCCGAGACGATCGTTCCAACGATCTCCTGGTAGGCGGAGTCCATGGCCGTCGGGCGGAGCCGGTTCCGGGCCACCAGAGCGTACGTCCGCATTGCCCTGATCCGGCTGTGCAGCCTTGACGGGAGCCGGCCGTAGCGGTCATGGCCGGAGCCCTCTCCTTGGGGTCCAACGAAGCCCGTCGCAGCCAGGTGGAAACGTGCAAGCCCCCTCGCGGCCGCAAGGGCGTCGGTCTCCAGACCAAGCAGGGCGCCGTGGCCGTCGACCCACTCGCTGACAAGCCAGGTGACGTGGGAATGGCGGACTCCGAGCGAGCCCTCGGTGGTCCGGCGCAGCCGGGGCAGCCCCGGGCAACCGCAGGCCAGCAGGTGTTCCAAAACCGCCAGGGCAAACTCGCCCTTTCTGCTCCGGCCGGGTATTGCCCGCAGGGCCAGCGGTCCTTCGGGTGTGCCGATCCGCCAGAGCCTCTCGCCGATCGGATCGGGAACCGCCCCTGTGAGCTCGAACCGTTCCAGTACCTGGTCCAGGACCGTGCTCATGCTACCCCCGGGCCCTCGTCTTTCGGCCCGAGGGGCTTGGGCCACTTGCCCCAGACGAGCGTCCGCGGGGTCGTCGCCAGGGAGCCTCTCACGGTGCGGTACTCGTCGTCCGTGAGCGCCCTCTCCTCCGCGGGCTCCTCAGCAGGCTCCGCCTCCGCGGGCTCCCCGGTAGGCTCCGCCGCCGCGGGCTCCCCGGCAGGCTCTGCCGCCGCGGGCTCGCCGGCCTCCGCTTGCGGCGGTGCCGGCTGGACCGCAACCGGTGTCGCGAAAGGCTCCACACCCTCCGGAAAGTGGGCCGGGACGGTCCCCACGCCCTCGGGGACCTCCACCCCGGCCTCTTCTTCAGCCTCCGGAGCCTGCCAGCTTGACTTCTCCATCTCGCTCACCTCCTCCGGCTCGATTGCGGGCTGCACATCGTCGGCGCGCCACAGCTCAAGAGGCGCCGCGGCCTGGACCGCCTCGATCCCCGCCGGGACCGAAGGCTGCTCAGGACCTTCCGGGACCGCAACCTCCGCGCTCAGGGCTGCCTGAGGCCGCGCCCCCGCTTCTGCCGGTCCGATGACCGCGGGAAACACTGCTGTCTTGAGGCTTGCGATTGACTCCGTGAAGCGTTCCCAATGCCCGGCGTTGCGGACCAGCCGGCGCAGCAGCCGTTCGCGGCGATGGTCCCTGTGAAACCGGGAGCGTCCCACGATCCAGAACTCCCTGGGGAAGAGCAGGTACGCGGAGATCAGCGCGAGCTCGCCGGCTGAAACCTCCCGGCCCCTGGCCTCGCCGTAGCACTGGACGATGAACGCGGCTCGCTCAAGGTCGAGGTAGGCGCAGCGCCTGATGAACCCCGCCAGGTCGTCGAGGCGGATCTCCCGGGCGCAGTTGTCGAAGTCCAGGACCCTTAGGTTGGACCTGTGGTCCAGGGCGATGTTGCGTGGTGTGAAGTTGCGGTGGCAGACGGCTCCTGCCCTTCGTTCCTCTTCCGCCAGGTCCGCGAGCGGCAGCTCGGCCAGGCGTCGCACGGCGTCCTCCGCGTGGCGAAAGAACACCGGCGCGGCCTTGGCATACCTCTTGTCGAATTTCCGCCCCCCGGCATCTTCCTCGGCCAGCTCGGCGAAGCCGTAGATCT
>Ga0068714_10003859_pt1 | contig 17299 bp, 15 predicted proteins | sample MTBNYHSulfiMetaG_FD_62988 | JGI IMG/M metagenome (GOLD analysis project Ga0068714, IMG submission 62988) | Enrichment culture microbial communities from rom New York Harbor, USA that are MTBE-degrading - MTBE-NYH (New York Harbor Sulfidogenic)... | ecosystem: Environmental > Aquatic > Marine >...
CCCTGTGTCCTGGCTTCTGCCAGATAACGGGCATGGCCGACGTGGAGTATATCAAAACAGCCATTGGTAAAGACGATTCTTTTCCCTTCCTTTTTAATGCGCGTGATAAGCTCTTTGGCCGCATCCCGGGACATGATCTTGTCCTGATAGGATGAGGGTGCAAAAGCGGGGGAGGGGACGGTATTGAAGAAATCCCGTGTTTTTTCTACCTGGGAGGGGTCAATATCTATGGCCACAAAACATTCTTTTTCATTTGCCTCAAAGAGGATAGAGCCGTCCGGCCCTATGATGCGGGAATGCCCGGCAAATACGGTCTTCCCGTCTGTTCCGCAGCAGTTGGCGGCCACCACAAAACACTGATTCTCGATAGCCCGTGCCGTGGTGAGGGCCTGCCAGTGTCCGAGTCGCACCAGGGGCCACTCCGCGCATACAATAATAAACGTCGCCCTATTACCGGCCAGGTGGCGGCAGAGCTCAGGGAACCGCAGGTCATAGCAGATAATTATCCCGACCCTGCCAAAAGCAGCTTCAACGACCGGGAGTTCATGGCCTTTCGTAAAATAACGATCCTCTCCGGTAGGCGGGAAGGGATGCGTCTTGCGGTACTTGCCGATCAGGCCTTGCTTTCCATCGAGGAGAAATGCCGTATTGTAATAGCGTTTAGATTCGCCTTTGGCGGAGCGGCCGTTTTCTTCCTCAGGCAGGCTGCCGGCAATAGCCATGTTGTAGTCGCCGGCTATGGACTGGAGGGCGTTAAGCAGCCGGGGCGTTTCCCGGGTCAGGGCCGGGAGGTTATCGTAAGCAAAGCCTGTGGCCCACATCTCCGGCAGGACCGCCAGGCGGACAGACTGTTTGCCCAGACCTTCCAAACCGCTAACGGCCCGGTCAAGGTTGTGTTTCGTATCACCCGTCTTTATGGGGAACTGGACTATGCCGACCTTCATTTTACCCTCTTATTGTGTATCCGTTCACCGTTATTAGTTCACCGTTGTCCGTAAGAACCTGAAAAGTTTTTTTCGGTGAACAGTCAATGGTAATCGTATTTTCCGGCAACCGTCGCCCCTCAAAAAAACGTGAAAAACTCCGCCTGGTAAACGGTGAAGGTATTTTCCGTTATTCGGCCGCCGTTGTCCGTGAAAAACACGAAAACGTCTTTTTCGGTGAACGGTGAACGGACAACGGTGAACGGTTACCTTATTGTGCTATAGCGCGCGCCAGCGTCAGTACGGAAACCTCCCTGGCCCCGGCCTCTTTAAGTACCCGAGCGCATTCATTTACCGTGGCGCCTGTGGTGAAGACATCATCGCAGAGAAGGATGCTTTTGCCCCGAATCCTATCCGGCCCTTTTACGATAAAGGCCCCTTTTATGTTTTTCCGGCGCTCGTGGTGTTTGAAATTTGTCTGGGGCTCTGTCCACCTGTGGCGAACCAGGGTCGTAAAGTCTATTTTATCCTTTTTTTCTTCTCCGGCCCATTCTCTTAGAAGGAGCAGCGCCTGATTAAAACCCCGTTGCCGAAGCCTCTTTACGTGAAGGGGCACGGGTACGAAGAGGTCAAACTGATCCGGATTAAAAGGCCCATCCCCGCTTTTTAACCCGGCGAGGGTCCGGGCGTAGATGATCTTTTTCCCGAATTTGAATCGGTGGACGGCCTCAAGTATAGGCCCGTCGTAAAAGATGACAGCCCGTGCCCTGTCAAAATGGTAGGGCGCATTGAGACAGGTATGGCAGAGGTGCTCCGGCTGCCCTTCCGCCGCAAAAGGCCTCCCGCATGCAGAACATGTCGGGCTGTGAATGAACTTGATGCCGTTCATGCACCTGGGGCAAAAAAGCACCGCCGGCCGGCCGGGTAAGGGGGCGCTGCAAAGCAGGCAGGACGAAGGGAAGATAAGCTGTCCTATAGCCGAAAGGAGCGGCCTTATGCCTGCTAAGACAGGTTCTCTATGACTGCATTGCCAAACTCTGAGCATTTGAGTTCAACGGCCCCGGGTATCTGCCTGGCCAGATCGTAAGTTACCCTCTTTTGCGAGATGGTCTTCTGGATGCCTTTATAGAGCAGTGCGGTGACTTCTTTCCATCCCAGGTGTTCAAACATCATTCCACCGGCCAAAATGAGGGCGCTGGGGTTGACCTTGTCCTGGCCTGAATATTTCGGCGCGGTGCCGTGTATGGGTTCAAAGAGGGCGTACCCATCGCCGATGTTGGCGCTGGGGGCCAGCCCCAGACCTCCGACCTGAGCGGCCAGGGCGTCTGACAGGTAATCGCCGATCAAATTTGGCGTGGCAATAACGCTGTATTCCTCAGGCCGCAGCAAGACCTGCTGGAACATGGCGTCCGCTATGCGGTCTTTAATGATGATCCTATCCTGTGGAGGCTTGCCGCCATACCGGGCAGAGACCTCTTCCTCGGTGATGGTGGCATCCGGGAATTCCTTCCGGGCCAGTTCGTACCCCCAGAGGCGGAAGGCCCCGTCGGTAAATTTCATGATGTTTCCCTTATGCACCAGGGTGACGCTGCTTTTTTTATTTTCCAGGGCGTATTCTATGGCCTTACGGACCAGACGCATGGTTCCGCTCCGGCTGATATGCTTTATGCCGATCCCTGAATCCGGCGGGATGTGTTTGCCCTTGGTTTCCCTGATAAATGAGATTACCTTGGACGCCTCCGGCGTTCCTTCCTCCCATTCTATGCCTGTGTAGAGGTCTTCCATATTCTCCCGGAAGACGACCATGTCCACCTTTTCCGGCTCCTTTACCGGGCTGGGCAGTCCGTGGAAATACCGGGAAGGCCGGATGCAGGCATATAACTGAAGTTCATGCCGCAGGGCTACGTTCAGGCTACGGATGCCTTTTCCCACGGGCGTGGAAAGGGGGCCTTTTATGGCTATCCGGCAGTCGCGGATGGTATTGAGGGTCTCCGATGGCAGCCATGCGTTTTTTTGTGCAAAAGCCTTTTCTCCGGCCAGCACCTCCTGCCAGAAAACCTTGCGCTTTCCGCCATAGGCCTTGCCTACAGCCGCATCCCAGACGCGCACGGCAGCCGCCCATATATCCGGGCCGATGCCGTCCCCTTCGACATAAGGGATTATGGGATAATCCGGCGCCTGGATTTTCCCGTCAGCAGATAGAGTGATCTTTGCCGGTTGGTTGGTCATGAAACGTAACTCCTTAATCTTTAAAAACCGGCCTCAAAACCTAGTATAAAAACGGACATTCGTCAACAGCAAATGAAATGAAGTTTCCTGAGCATTAAGGAACCCCCTATGTTTCTGAGCGCAACTTGCTGGAGCAGTGGGGCACCCTTCGAGGGCGAGCAGGAAGGGGAAAGCCAGCCCTTTAGTGGCTGGAAGGGGTAAGCATTCCCCACCTGCGAGTCCCGAAAGGGTCGCTGCGCAAGCCGTGAAGCGAAGAGACTAAGGGGTTCATTTAAGAAATGCGAAATTATAAATAAGATTATCGAGACCATCAATCTATAATTTGTCACTTTTTCTCAACGTCCCGGCAAAGATTTTACTTGCCCCTTTATTGGCGCAAAATTCTCCGCACATGGTACATGTAGCGTTATCACGGGGCAGACGGTCTTTCCGGATCGTTCGGGCGATCTCCGGAAACAGCATGGAACGAAATTGGCCTTCCCAGTCCATATCGCGCCTGGCCTTGCTGACCTCCATATCCCGTTTTGTTGCTCGCGCGCCATGTTTAATGGTGTCACCAATGTAGGCAGCGACCCTGGCCGCCCGCACTCCTTCAATTACGTCAGTCTTATTGGGCAAGGCCAGGTGTTCGGCCGGGGTAATGTAACATATAAGGTCAGCGCCATAGCGGGAAGACTGGGCGGCCCCGATAGCCGCCACTATGTGATCATAGCCGGCAGCCACGTCACAGGGGAGAGGACCCAGCATATAATAAGGGGCTTCATTGCTCATCTTCTTTTGCAGAATTATGTTTGCCTCTATCTCATCCAGCGGCACATGTCCCGGACCTTCCACCATAGTCTGGCAGCCCATCTTTCGTCCAATCTCCGCCAGCTCACAATTAATGACCAGTTCCGTAATCATGGCCCGGTCACATGAATCGTGGATGGCCCCGGCCCGCAGACCATTTCCAAGGGATAAGACCACGTCGTATCTTTTAAGGATATTTACCAGGCGGTCAAATTGGGCATAAAGCGGGTTCTCCCGTTTATTGGCTACCATCCAGGCTACCATGGAGGTGCCGCCCTTGGAGACCAAGCCGCCGTAGCGATACCCCTGTTTTTCCAGCCGTTCCAGGGTGTATAAGTTAATGCCGCAGTGGATGGCCATAAAGGAGATTCCATCGGCACACTGTCTTTCGATCAGATCAAAGAGCATCTCCTCATCCAGCTTGTTCGGGTCTCCATATTTCTCGGCGGCCATACAAAAGGCCTGATAGAGGGGCACGTTTCCCACCGGGAGGCGCACGGCCCGTAAAATCTCCCTCCTGATCTTGTCCAGATCCCCGCCCACGCTGAGTTCCATCAGGGTATCGGCGCCGGCTTCTTCAGCGGCGCGGGCCTTTTCTATTTCTTCCGCAATATCGACAATATCTGTCGAAGTCCCTATGCTGGCATTTATCTTAGTACGAAGGCCCTTTCCAATACCTACTACCTTACAGGGGTGATGTTGATTGGCCGGGACGACAATCTTTCCGGCGGCCACCATCTCATACACATATTCTGGAGAGACACCCTCTTGCCCTGCAACTTCTTTCATCTCCCTGGTGATGATCTTTTTTTCCGCCTGTTCAACCTGCGTTGCCATTAAACATCCTCCTCTATTTATAAATAAAAAAATCCCCAAACCCTCTGAATAAGAGTCTGGGGATTTACCATCTCCCGCAAAACTAATCCCTATCGGCAGGTCTTCTGACTCCCAGATCGTCCTACTTACCGCGCCTTCCCATCCGCCTGCGGCGGGCAGTGGCCTTAAATGCGGTTTTCGTCCCTGGTTACAGCGGCGGGTCCGTTCCCGGTTCTCACGGGATTCCCTATTCTATCCGCCGGAGGCGGATCACCGTCAGGGCCTATTTTGTGTTTACTTAGTAGCAAGATAATACCCGGCAGTCAAGGCCTAATGTTGGCTTGCCCACCCCCATTTTTAATATGTTTTCTTCCTATCAACCCAATAATGGGGCATCCTATGTTGATGGGCTATAGCGATAATCAAAATATGGTCTTTCTCCAGAGAGTACATAATCTTGTACGGAAACCTGTGCAGAAGGCACTTACGCACTTCACCACGTTCTATTGACCATGCCTGGGGATACGCTATTATTCTCGATATAGCCTTTTTTACTTCTTCCTTGAACTGTCTCCCAAGACCTGGAAGTTCCAGATCATAGAAGGCAATTGCATTTTGCAACTCCAACCTGGCATATTTTGTGAATACCACCTTCATTTCATTCCTCGAAGATCTCTTCCATAGGTATGCCTTCTAGCTTGCCTTCCCTATAAGCCTTGAGTCTCCGCTCAGCTTCATCGGCCCAGATATCATCGAGTCTCCTATCCGGCTCGTCTAAGCTCTTTAGCAATCCTTCGATGACCAGAAACCTCTCTTCCGGCTTGAGCTTCAAAGCTTTCTCCAGTACGCCTTTAGTACTCATAGCTACTCCTCCTTTTGGAAAACATAACGTATTTAGGGAACGTAACGTATTTATTTAACGTCCATAAAAATATAAATATAAATAAAGTCGTAATCAATAGTAGAGAAACTTATATAAAATTTAAGGACGTCTCCCTTTACCTTTAGGGCAAGTCAGCACTGCATGACGAAGCTCGATGATACGGAGAGATATGGTAAATGCCGCCCGCCCAAGGCGGATGTCCTACTTATTCCCAATTCATCAAGCACGTTCTGCACGAGCGTTAGTCCCTTACAAGATCTTCCGACCGAATCGAAGATTATTTTTTGCTACCTATTTTTCATCCTAAAATTATCTTCCATTATTTTCTCAATTTGGTTTATCACATTTTTGACTTCCGGAGGCAATATCGAAAAAAATTTGTAATATCTTTCTTTCATAATTTTCACTGCATCATCAATAGAGCTTAAATTTGCTGAAAGGTTTATAATTTCATCGTTGTCCTTAAACCATAAACCAATTTTATTTTGAGCCGCAGGTACAAACGCGGCGGCTATTAGTGCCTTTTCTCCGTAAGCCTTATATGCCGCGCTATTTTTATACATTTGTTTGACAGTTAAATACGTCATCCTCATCCCCGCTTCATGATGCCACCAACATTTCATGTAGGCATTTCCAAAATCATCGTGAGATATATTCAATTTAACTCTTAATGCTTCAAGTTCTTGTGTAAGCTCAGTGTCAGGTCGAAAATCATAGCTCGTTTTATCATACCATTTAGGAGTTCCAGATAACCATCCCATACATTGCCCCTCTCGTTCTTATTGTGAGAGATACGACGAAAACAAACTCCCGATAAAGCTAAACGTACTCGCAAAAATCCAATTAAACGAAAATATACCCTTAAAATTTAGTGCAGTTGAGGTCATGTCCCTCCATGTTGCCCATAAAAGCCCCCACCCAATACAACTTAGTATAATCCACCCCCACCCTCCAGATTTGCGAATGAAGGCATATAGAAATACACCGACTACACCATTCCAAAAGGCCAATTTTAAAAATATTTTAGTGCCCGGATTCATTAGGTTAACGTCCTTTTTCTCAATGCCCAGAATTTACATATCTTGAGAAATAATGATCTTTCGTAAACTGGAGGGAACTAGAGGGCGTCCCCATTTGTATTACTCATTTGAATAGGACGGCATAAGGGTTCTGATGTGTTTCTAGGCCGCAGAGATATGGACTGATTAGTTCCTCTGCTGTCGTTGGCGTGCGGAACGCCTCATATTCCGTACCGCCGGCTAGTGAGCCTCGATAGGTGTTTGGTGCAGACATAAGGTCTGAAACCGTATTTGAAATCAAGCAGAACTCAACCAGCATCAATATGCACCGCACAGAAAAAAGCGGAAAAAATTATTAAAGACCCGTTAACGATCCTTTTTGCCCTTGACAAACGGAGGCCTTATAAGTGTTATGTGCTTAATATTTTTAATAATTTCTTTGATAAAGGTGAAAATTCATAACTTCCTATGTCGTCAATTGTTGGTTTTGTAGGTACTAAAAGACCCATAGAGATTAAACCTGCGGCTAAGGTGCTTTGATGTGAATGTGGTTCAATGTATAGGTCTGATTCTACATTTGAATCCTCTACAAAAACTACTTTATTGTAATTAATGTTTTTGCTCAGAAATGTAATTTCCTCTGCTGAGATATCTCTTATTATTCTTGATAGTTGAGAGGCTAGAGTAATGGGGATGGCTTCTTCGTTGATACTGTTCTCAATTACTCGCTTCAAATATTTTATTTTTTCGTCTTCTGTTGTTTGTAAAATTGTAAGTATTGTCTCATTAATTAGCTTATATTGTGAATCTGATATATTTTTTATTTTTTCTTCTTGCTCGCAAAATTTTTCATTTATTTCACTAAGTGTTTTTTCAACACGTTTTACATGCCTGTTACTAGCAAGTGAGCCAGATAACACCGGCAGCAATGCAGAAAGTGGTGTTCCAATATATGCTGCCAATCCGGTTAAAGTAGATTGAGTAATTAAGCTACCGGAAATTTTTTCTAACAATGATGGCTTCTCTCGTTGGCTCATTTTTTCTTGCACCTAACGGGCTGCTCAGGGGCGGCGCGCTTTTTACGCCGTCCCCTGCAGCAGCAATGTTATACGCTCCTAATCCAACCTCAGATATACTGTGGCTGTGCCATCAGGCTTTATATCCCAGTACTTTGGCTGATTCGGGACAATTGGCCCTTTGTTATTTTTAAAACCGAAGATTTCTTTCTCAATAGTTGACAAGCGTCTTAGATTTTGTTGGGCAAGTTTTCGGAAGTCTATTTTTGCTACAGTTGGGTTCATGTGGTGTATGTCGGCGCGAAAACTCCTCCAAATTCCCATCGAGGCATCTGCACAGGCATTGGAGATGATACCCTTTTCTCTTAATTCGTCAATAACCTCAGCTATGGTTTTCGTAGTACCATCGGGCTTGTGCCTTTCATTGTCGTTTCTTTCTGCTACAAATTTTATAATGCCTTCATTGATAGCGTGGCTCATCATAACAGCACCAATAAAATAGCCGTCACGGTACAAATAAATACATTCGGACGAGGCGGGAGCGAAATAGTGCCCTCCAATAATCCCCTGATGCTCAATTTCCAGATATCTATCTATTTTCTCTTCTACGAAACTTTTACACTGTGCTTCGATGCTTTCTTTAACCCTGATCCTCTTCATCGCTTCAAAAGTGTTCATTTATTCCTCGTAACAAATAAGAGTTTTTACGGCGCGAAGCCGACCGTAAAAAGCATAGTTGAACTGAACCGCGCACGCTACGTTGTTCTTTGGAAATTTATTGGCTCAGCATAGTTGTATTATTTGATTTTATATCAGAAATTGATCGATATTCCAAGATGAAACCGTATGGGTAGGGTAGATTTTCAAACGGATTGACCGAAGGAACTGTCGGGATGGGCGTTATTATTAGCAGCAGGCCGGTTCTGGCTTTGGTACGTAGCGCAGATCGGCATGACCAACCAATGTCTAGCGGCGTTACTAATCGCAGGTGTCGTCTTTGTGGCTGGCTTTTCCTAATCCCTGCTTTACGGGGGTAATGGGGAGCCCTAAAAATTATAAGTTTTCGAGACGAAGGGCAACATGAACCAACTTTTACCGTGCATCGGAGGTAAGATGAAGAGCAGAAGACATATTATTACAACTCTCCAACCTCCCATCTCGTGATATTCAAGAAACAGTATCTATCCTCCTCGATTGGCGCTGTTTCCAAAACCTTTAACCGGCCTGGCCACTTTGGCCCGGAGATGACCAAGGTGTGAAACTCGCCCGACTCGCCGCAAGGGTCGATTTTATGCGGCAGGCCTTCAAGTTTTTGCCTGAAATCGCCGTCGATTGGACAGCCCAGCCATTCCTTGCCCAGGATATCGCTGTGGGCGGCGACGATAATGGCCTCAAATCTCCGTTTTACAAACTCGGCTATAAGTTCTCCGGTATCCCTGTACCATAAAGGAAAGACCGGGGAAAGTCCTTCTTCTCCCACTACGCGTTCCAGCCACGTCCTGTGTTCCATAAGGTAGATGTCGCCGCATATCAGATTTTTGATGCCCTGTTCTTTCAGTTCGGCCAGCGTGTTCCGAAAGGCTTCCTCGTAAGTGCTTCCTTTAACTTCTTTCTGAATTATGGGCATCCCGGCGGCCTTAGCCTGGTCATGAATTAGAGCGGTAGGTAAACCGTGCGAGCGGGACCGTTCGCCGCTATAAAAATTGATGAGTGTGGTCACCTCGTAACCCTGTTCCATAGCCAGTTGCCAGGCCAGACAACTATCCTTTCCGCCGCTCCAGAGCGCAGCGGCCTTCTTGTGGAGTTGTCCGGATGTAATGCGGCAGACGTTCATTGTTGCTCCTTGGATACCAGAAGTACGTGGGGCCTTTTGGTAACCGGATTTTTGTTAACGAGGACCACTGTTTCATATACTGCTTCGATAGTCTCGTAGGTCATAACCTCGGAGGGTGATCCTTCCTCGAAGATGAAGCCGTCTTTAAGCAGGATCAGCCGGTCGCAATACAGGCTGGCCAGGTTCAGGTCGTGGAGGACGACGATCACGGTCATACCTTCCGTGCGATTTAGCCTCTTTATGACATCCAGAATTCTTATTTGATGACCAATGTCTAAGTGAGCGGTCGGCTCGTCTAAAAGAAGAAGTTTGGGTTCCTGTGCCAGGGACTGAGCGAGAAATACGCGCTGTCTTTCTCCGCCGGAAAGCTCAAAAAGTTTCTTGTCTTTAAAATCCTCCGTATCCGTCAGTTCCAGAACCTGACGGATCACATCCCGATCTCTTTTTCCTAATTTCTGAAGGCGTCCGAGATGAGGGAATCTACCCATAGCCACCAACTCTTCCACACTGAAAGAGAAAGTACTTTCCATGCCCTGCGGCATGACGGCTATTTCTTTGGCAATATCCGCGGCAGTTATCCTGGACGTGTTGTTGCCTTGGTATAGGACCTCGCCCTCCCATGGTTTAAGAAATCCGGTTATGACCCTAAAGAGCGTAGTTTTACCCGAGCCATTGGGGCCGATGATGCCCAGGAAACAGCTGTTGGGTACGCTGAAGGATATGCCGTCGATTATCTTTTGATCCTGGTATCCGGCGACCAGACCGGCGACCTTAAGCAAGGGGGAGGCATCCATATTAAAATATTTCCCAGCTCTTGGTTTTTAGAATAAAAGAGATAAATACCAGTCCGCCGGCAATGCCGGTAATAACCCCTACCGGTAATTCCAGCGGGGCTATAATTGTCCGGGCGATAGTATCACAAAGGGGCAGAAAGATGGCCCCGCCCAGGGCCGAGGCCGGTATAAGCGTCCTGTGGTTTGGTCCGACCAGGCGGCGCAGGAAATGGGGCACGATAAGGCCGACAAACCCGATCAGTCCGGAGACAGCCACGCAAGCGCCGGTGATCAGGGAGGCGGCCAGGAAGAATATCTTGCGCAGAGACTCGGTGTTCAGGCCGAGATAGGTGGCCTTTTCCTCGCCGAGGGTGAGGATGTTTAACTGCTGGGCCAGGAGTATCATTATCATTATGCCGCCCACTATGGGAAAGGCGGCAACTCTGGCCATACCGGTCTCTGTGGCGGACAGATCGCCCATAAGCCAGATTATGGTTCCGTGGACTTTATCAGTATCGGCTACGGAAAGTATCAGGAGGACGAGGGCGGAAAAAAGGAAGCTTAAGATTACGCCACCCAATATCAGAGTGGGAATGGAGAAACGCCGCCGCGCGGCCACCGCATAGGTTAGAGAAAGGGAAAGAAATGCGCCTAAGAAAGCGGCCAACGGTAAGGTTATCCGGCCAAAGACACCCGGTAGTCCAAAGACGATGGCCAGGGTCGCACCCAGGGCTGCTCCGCCGGATATGCCCAGAGTGTACGGTTCAGCCAGGGGATTACGCAGAAGTCCTTGAAATACACAACCGGCCACGGAGAGTCCGGCCCCGACCAGGACGCCGAGGAAAAATCTGGGCACGCGGAGTTGCCAGACAATGGTAGAGGCGATACTATCCTTTTCCGGCTGGAAGATAGCAGTTACTACTGAGGATAACGAGAGGTTACTCCCGCCGAAGGCCAGGCCTAGTAAGAATGTCCCTATAAACAGAAGAAAGAGGGCTATAAAGACCTTTGTATGGCGATAAGTCATCTCTTAAAAGCCCTCGGGGCCCGGCCTGACGCAGTCAGGATGAAGAAAAGAAGCCACTTTTTCCAGTCCACGGGCAAAGGTAAGAGGAGTAGGGGAACATACCGGATGGGCCTCGATTACATATATCCGCCTGTCTTTTACGGCCGTTAATCCTTTATATTTTTGCCAGGAGGCGACTTCCCGGGCCGTGACATCACCCATAGTTACCAGCACGATTGCCTCCGGATTTCGCCGGAGCACTTCTTCCCGGCTGTACCGCACATAGCGGGCCGGGGCATCATGCGCGATATTGATCCCTCCGGCCATGGAGAGGAGTTCATCGGCGAAAGTGCCTTTCCCCACGGTGACCAGAGGAGAGGCGCCCACCTCCCAGAAGACCTTTACGGGACGGGCATCCTTGAGCCGGGCTTTTATAACCATGATACGTTCGTTTGCCTTTTTTATTACAGATTCGGCGGTCTTTTCTACCCCCAGGGCCTTGCCCAGCAGGCTCAAGTTGCGGCAGATATCGGTAAAGCTTTTCTCCGGCGGGAGGATTAGCACCCGTATGCCCAGGGAAGATAGTTTATCAAGATCCGGTTGCGGGTTGGTCTCTGTGGCCAGGACTATGTCCGGCTGAAGGGAGACGATTCTTTCGACGTTTGGCTTAATAACGGTGCCGATCTTTGGTTTGCGTGCGGCGCGAGGAGGATACAGACAGAAGGTGGTGACACCCGCAATGTTATCGGCAAGGCCGAGTTGAAAGAGAGCCTCGGTGATAGAGGGGGATAGGGAGACGATGCGCTGCGGCTGGCCGTCTCCCCGGGCAACTGCCGGAGAGATGGCCAGGATCACAGCGCAAAAAATCATGCAGAGGAGATACCTCCTGGTGTCCCAAATTCGAAATTCGAAATTGAAGCTCCCCGCAGCTTGCTGCGGGGAGTCTCCGTATGTAAGGTAAAATCGCATCCTATTCGCTCACTAACCCCGCTGCAAGCAGCGGGGAATGCGTTCGCTATGCATGTTCAAAATCCGAAATCTAAAAAGTTGCCTTAATTCCGCCATAAATACCTATACCGGGTTCCCCGTACTGGTATATGGATTGATAGTTTTTATCGGTCAGGTTATCCACCCTTCCGAAGACCTCAAGCCACTGATTAACTTCGTAGGATGCCGCGAGGTTTACGAGCGTATAGGAAGGCATCTCGGCGGTATTCCCCGTATTTCTATACCGTTTACCCACATATTGAGTATTGAGATTCACGTTCAGCTTTTCCAGCGGCTTGACATTTAAAGAGGCCCCTGCCGTATGCTTCGGCCGGTATATTAAATATTTGCCCTGGTATGTACCCCCGGGGGTCTCATCTTTCGCCTCGGTGTAGGTATAATGGGCATCAAAGGTGAGCCAGGCCAGCGGCTTAAAAGAGACCGACGTCTCCCATCCCTTGGTCTTGGCCTTACCGACGTTATAATACTTCCAGGTCGTCCAATTCCAGTCAATCAATTGGTCGATCTCAGTTTGGAAGTAGGTCACGGATAGCAACACCTTTCTCCCGAACAGTTCCTGGTCTATGCCCACGTCATAGCCTTTACTCTCCTCCGGCTTCAGATTCGGATCACCGTAAGATGAGTAGAGTTGATAGAGAGAGGGAGCGCGAAACCCGGTTCCGTAACTCCCCCGCATCTTGGTTCCCGTCTCTTCATAGAGATAGGCCAGCGCGCCTTTGTAGGTGTCTTCACCACCAAAGGTCTGATGATCGTCATGACGCATACCAAGGGTAAAGGAGAGGCCGTGAAATGGGGTCCACTTGTTTTGGATGAAGAGGCTGTTGGTATCCACCTTCTTTTCCGTAATATTCCCCCCGGTGCTTTGAACGTCACCGCTCTCTTCCTGATAATCGAAGCCTGCCGTGATGGTATCCTTATCTTGAATAAAGAAATTATGTTGCCAGGAGGCTAACCTTGTCTTTCCCTTATATGTCCCATCAAAAACGCCGTTAGCGGTATATTCCCTTTTTGTTTCCGTAGTGCCCAGCTTTATAATGTGCTGCCACCAGGCAAAGACATCCTGCTCAAGGTTTGTAGAGATAGTGGTGATATCCGTATCCCGAACCTTGTTCGTATCAACCCCCGTGCCATCATAGTCCATCTTTGACTGAGTGTGATGAACAGAAAAACCCGCCCGCACCGTTTCGCTAAGTTGGGCATCAAGCCGGCCCGAGATATCGGTATCGTGGTAGTAATCCTGCTCCGTATTTCCCAGGTCTTCATCCGCCTTGGAGATACCTTTGGTATCCAGACGCGATATGGAAGCAGAATAGCTCACCTTATCATTTGCCCCACTGACCCCGAGTTTCTCCCTGAAGGTCTCAAAAGAACCTCCCTCGGTTGAAAGGTAAAATTTAGGCTTCCCCTTACCTTTATTGGTAATGATATTGATGACGCCTCCGATGGCATCTGATCCATACAACACGCTTTGGGCGCCTCGGATGATTTCGATTTTCTCGATATTATCTGTAGACAGGTCAGAGGTGCTCATCTTTCCATCGCCGGCCATCGGGTCGCCTACCTTTACGCCGTCGATCATAATTAACGTATGTGCATTGTTGGTGCCGCGCAGGTATATAGAAGAGTCCCCGCCGAAAGAACTATTCTGCCGGATGAAGACACCAGGAACATCTCTTAAGACATCGATAACCGTCTTCTTATCCTTTTTCTGAATCTCCTCCTCTGTGATTACAGTCACCGAATCGGGAGAATATCTTAAGGGTTCTTCCAATCTACTGGCAGTTACTACCACCGCCTCCATTTTTATTACCCCGGTTTCCTCCTGTGCAGCTACCGGAGTGGATAATACCGTAAATAAACAGGCAAATGGTAGAATAACACAGTTTAACAACCTCTTCATTTCCAATTCTCCTTCCTCCCTCGGTCAGGATGTTTTTTAGTCTGTCAGATAAGTCTCCTGGCTTGCAGCTCCCTACTGGCCGCGTCTTCCCGTCCGCCCAGACGGACAGTGGCGTTAAATGCGGCTTTCGTTCTGCCTACAGTTGCGGGGCAGCGCCGGCCTTTGACCGGCTTCCTTGATCCGACAGACTTAATGCCTATAAGCTTACTTTCAGCAATCCGGTATGCGTATTACTATCAATGTATCAGTTTAATTCCCCTTGTTTTTCGATTCGGTAGTTGCCTCATGGGAAAACCGCTCCGGATAAAGGTAGGCTGCAATTTTCTCTATAGTCTCGGCTATCCGTGGGCCTGGGCGACAGATAAGATCGCAAGAAATAACGAAGACCTTGCCATTCTTTACTGCGGTTAATTTTTCCCATCCGCTCTGGTCTTTTATTTTTTCTCTTATTGCTTCCGGGTTTTGGCCGCAGACAATTATAACGTCTGGATTCCGCTTAATAAGGGTCTCAATATCAATTTGAAAAAAGTCCTTATTGATATCGCCAAAGACATTTTTCCCGCCGGCAAGACGATAGACGTCCGTCTGGAAAGAATCACCTCCAATTGTTCCCGGTGGATCCAGGCCCATCACCCTGAAGATGGTTGGCCTTCTATCCTCCGGGATATCACTAATCTTTTCCTGGACACGTTGGATTCTTTCTTTTACGCTCTGCCTTAGTTGTTCCGCAATTAATTCTTTCCCTGTAATTCTTCCGATCCTTTCAAAAGACTCCAAAACCTGGTCAACAGTGTGCGGATAAATCCAAAGTACCTTTTGGTTCCTTTTCTCGAGTTCTTCCGCCTCTGATTTTTGAATCGTTCCAAAAGCCAAGATGAGGTCGGGTTTCAAGGCAAGAATCTTGTCTATGTCCGGATTGGCAAAACCACCCACCCTTGATTTTTTTCTGGCCTCCTCTGGATAATTACAGCGGTCAGTCACTCCAACGATTTTTTCCCCAAGCCCCAGGGCGAAGAGAATCTCCGTGTGGGTGGGAGCTAAAGAGACTATCCTTTGAGGGGATTTCAGGACTTCTGCTTTTCTCCCCAGGGCATTTTCCTGTGCAGAGATGGGCACAGGCAAGACTATAAACATACAACTCAATAATATAACCATACATCTTAACAGATTCGTCATTTTCTAATTACCTCCTATAAGTTAAAATTTGATGTTTGATTCGCTGTCATGTCAACAACCAGACAATAATCATTCCTCCCATCAGGGCCACCAAAGACGTGGCATACAGCAGGTGTATGGCCTGTTTGATATCCTCCGGTTCTTTAGGCCGAACAGGCTTCCCGATCAGCGGCCGGTTACTTACCCGACCCTGGTAGATATTTTGCCCTCCGAGTTGAATGCCCAAGGCCCCGGCAAAGGCGGCCTCCGGGAACCCGGCATTCGGACTTTCCGCCTTCCGCCCATCGGCGAACATGGTCTTTATAGATTGAATACTATCTTTGCCGGTCAGAAAAGCGGCCAGCGGGATGATAATGCCACTTAGGCGGGAGGGAATAGAGTTTGCCATATCGTCCAGCCGGGCCGAAAACCACCCGAATTGCAGATACCTTTCATCCTTGTAGCCGACCATTGAGTCCAGTGTATTTATGGCCTTATAAGCCCAGGCCAGCGGAGCCCCACCGATGATGGCGTAAAATAGGGGAGAAATGACGCCATCTACCGTATTTTCAGCTACAGTCTCTACCGTTCCTCGAATAACACTGTCCCGATCTAAGGTGGCGGTTTCGCGGCTGACGATCTGGCCGAGTTGTCTGCGGGCCTGGTTAATGTTGCCCTCTTTAAGGGGAAGATAGACCTTTTTAGCGGCCTGAGCCAGGCTGCGCACGGAAAGGGACATAAAGATAAGAATGATGGCTATGGCCTTTCCGAGGTAGGGATGAAAAATGCCTGCCATATGGTAAATGAGCCAGACAAGGCCATAGGTCAATCCCACAATGGTTATAGTAAGAATTGCTCCAGCCAGGCGCAGGGGAATGGTAGTCTGCCGCAAGTATCTCTCTAGGGCCGTTATGCCGCGGCCAATGGCCTGTACCGGATGCGGGAACCAGACAGGGTCGCCAATCAGAAGATCCAGGCTGTAGGCGATCATCAGCTCAAAGGCCATTTAAAACCTCCCGAAGGGACGAGATGAGCCGGGCATTTTCCTCTCTGGTACGCACGGCAACACGGATAAAATGCTTATCCAGGCCCTGGTATGTGCTGCAATTCCGGATTAATATGCCTTTGCGGGCCATCTCGTCGGCAAGGGCTGCCGAGTCGATTTTCTTGGTGGTTATGCGGCAGAGTATAAAGTTGGCAGCAGAAGGATAGGGGAGAAGTCCGGAGATTTTAGCAAGCTTAGATAAAAGCCTTTCTTTCTCAAGGCCAAGGCGGGCAACGGTCTGTGTTTGATATGTCATATCTTTAAGGGCCTCGAGGCCGGCTGCTTGTGCCAGGGTATTCACCATCCAGGGAGGCTGCATGCGTCCGATCTTTTTGACCAGGGTTTTGCCGCCGACCAGGTAACCCAGACGGAGACCGGGTAGGGCGTAGAGCTTGGTAAACGAGCGAAGGACGATGATATTAGACGCTCCGGCGGCAAGGGTTACAAAAGAACGCTGTTCGCCGACATCTATGAAATCGAAAAATGTCTCATCAATGACCAGGGCAATCTTATGTTTTTTGCAGGCATGAATTATGTTGTAGATGTCAGCCTCGGGCATGAGATAACCCGTAGGGCTATTGGGTGTACAGAGAAAGAGTATGTCTGCCTGATCTAATCGGCCCATGATTGTTTCCATGGGCCAGGAGAAGTCTTTATCCGGGCGGGCCTTGATGAACAGACATCTGCCGCCTGCGAGACGGACGGCGTCCTCGTATTCGGTAAAAGTTGGTATGGGGATGAGGGCCTGTTTTGGCGTTAAGACGCGGGCGATAAGATGGATAAGCTCGGTAGAGCCGTTACCGACGAGTAAGTTGTCCGGGTCAATCTCCCAGTAGGCGGCGATGGCCTGGCGCAGTTCAAGACAGTCGGAGGCTGGATAGTTGGGCAGGGAATCTATGGATT
>Ga0068714_10003861_pt1 | contig 17294 bp, 17 predicted proteins | sample MTBNYHSulfiMetaG_FD_62988 | JGI IMG/M metagenome (GOLD analysis project Ga0068714, IMG submission 62988) | Enrichment culture microbial communities from rom New York Harbor, USA that are MTBE-degrading - MTBE-NYH (New York Harbor Sulfidogenic)... | ecosystem: Environmental > Aquatic > Marine >...
TAATCTGGAGATTACCCCCGAATGGACGGGGTACAACAGCCCCAAGCAGAATGCTCACGTGGAGCGGGTCATTGGTACGCTGAAAGCTGATTGGCTGTGGATCGAAGAGTGTGACACCTTTGGCCAAGCCGAGGACTTGGTGACCAGGGCTGTCTCAGAATACAACCAGGAGCACCCTCATTCAGCCTTGAACTATCTCAGCCCCTGCGAGTTCGACAGGGCTTGGCACAATCAAGGCTACTTTATCGATTTTCAAAACCAGATGGAGATTACCCAAATTGCCGCTTGATTCTGTCTGGACTTTTGGGGGCCACTACATTCACCACCCCTCTCACCCCATTAAAGACTCCTCCTCATCCCCCCGCCTCCACCGGGGGAGCGGGCTAGGGTGAGGGTGGCTTACTAAAATATATCAACCAGTTAAATGTGGTGTCAGGGCCACATCCCTGGCACCGACAGTGCCTCTATCTATTTCCTTATCGTGTAGGTTGGGTTAGCGAAGCGTAACCCAACGTTTCCCGTCTCCTTGGGCGGTCTTCCTGAAATATTCGAGTTGTAGGTATTCGGCTTTTGGGCCATGGGGCACCTTCGAAGTGTTTGATTACAACCCCAATGATCAATTGCCTGGAATGCTTGATTTTTCTTTGACAGATATATATGATTGTAATACCGTAATTTTGGATTGTTGTACGGCTGGTTCTATTTGAAACAAGCGCGGAGGCTAAATTAGAAGCGTTATGTTCTGTTGGAACGATGCATAGAGGTATTTTATGCGGACAGAAACAAACGACTCCGCATTTTATGTGGATACATCTAATGTTATGCATCACACTTGAAGGAGGAAGCTGCGGTGGCAATTAAGAAAGTTGAATTGGAAAAAATGAATGAGATGTTGTCGAATGGATCTACAATAGCCCAAATCCAACGGAAGTACCCAATGTATGATTACTGGGAGATCTATTGGGAAATTAACGACTACAGTTTTTTGGGTAAAAAGAGAATGGTTACCAACCGAATTAACAAAATTGCCAGTTCTAAAGTTCCTTCAGAACGCCGTAAACTTGCTACCGAAGCAAAGGAATTTCTCGATGAGTTGTATTCCCAATTAAAGATTAACAGTAAAAAGCTGATTGAAATTGATCGAGTACTCAGGAAGGAGAATGTATAAAATTCGCCTTTACGCGGACGCGCGATAGAACGCTGCGCACCAGTAAGGCGGTCGTTAGAAGCTTAAGAAAGAAGAACAGGAAAACCGAACAAGATTCCTTTATTTGAGATGTCCGGGGACTGTCTTGTTCCGGTGGAACAGACAAATTTCGCAGTAGAGAAGAAGTTGCAGAGCCTTATCAAGAAGAACCTCGCGGCGGTGTTATATTGCCGGTTTGTGGCCTCGGAGTTCTCTACTGGTGTATTGCATGCCGGGCGCATAGACAGCCTTGCGTTGTCCGAGGACAACAATCCGGTAATAATCATTGGGGAAACCCCCGGCTCTGCCGGGGGACTCACAAAGTTTGACAGATCCGGGAGTGTGCGAGAGCCTCCAGTTTCGAACCGCTCAAAGTTCAGAAACAAGGAGGCTCTCAATGGAAAGCAATCAAAGTCTAAAGCACACGGTGTGGGATTGCAAATACCCCTTAGTTTGGATTCTCAAATACCGCAAGAAGACCTTGTATGGGCAGCTTAGGAAGTAGCTCGATGACTCATAGTTAGAAACCCATAAGGAGAACGAATTTGGCTGTTCCTGGATTCCAGATTTGGTTCAAGCCGTTGCTATCTGCTCTCTCCGACGGCGAAGTCCACAAGTTATCTGATCTGTACTCACAATTGGCAGACGAGTTGGGCTTAAGCGCCGAGGATCGCCGCGAAAAACTCCCTAGCGGGAAACAACTCACGTACATGAATAGAATCGGTTGGGCGAGAACATACTTGAAAAAGGCTGGACTAATTGAATCGCCCGGTCGTGGGCAGTGCCGAATTACAGACCGTGGACTGCAAGTCCTCAAGGAAGATCCAAACCCGCTGAATGTCCGATACCTAAAACGCTTCCAGGAATTCGTTGATTTTCACACCTATAAACCGAAAAACGACGACTTGGCATCCAATGACTCGGACGAGGCAAAGAGTAGTACGCCGGAGGAGGTGCTCGAAGAAGCCCACCGTGAATTGAGGGAGACGGTTTCGGCCGACTTGCTTGATCGCGTTAAGGCGGCTCCGCCCGAGTTTTTCGAGAACGTAGTTGTAGAGCTACTCCTCCGCATGGGATATGGCGGTTCCCGAGAGAACGCCGGACGAACAGTTGGGCGATCGGGAGACGGCGGGATAGACGGCATAATCAACGAGGATAGACTGGGACTGGATGTAGTCTACATTCAAGCAAAAAGATGGGATGGCACTGTTGGGAGGCCGGTTGTTCAAGCATTTGCTGGGAGCTTGGAGGGGGTAAGAGCGAGGAAGGGTGTCTTAATCACTACTTCACAGTTCTCGAGCGATGCGCATGAGTACGTCAGACAAATCGAGAAGCGTATCGTCTTGGTCGATGGCAAAGAACTCGCTCGGCTCATGTTTGAACACAACATAGGTGTCAGCACAGTCGCGAACTACGAGGTCAAGAAGTTGGATTTGGACTTCTTCGAAGATTCGTAGGGAAACACGACCTCGCTCGAGCCGTTCAAACTAACAGTTGGCTCTCTTGCGGCCCAATCTGCGCAGCCTTCGATTCTGGGCCCCCGGTTAAGCCTTTGCCTGGTCAGGGATCGCAAGTCCGTGTAGGGCCTCTGACCTCTGGAGGCGGTTTGGGGGGGCCGAGATCGGGACTCGAAGGAGGCCTGAGCCTGGGAGAGGGGAACGGTGGGTTACGCTTCGCTAACCCACCCTACGGAGAAACAGAAGCTGGAATAACCGAGAGGGGTTGGTCGACCTTGGAGTCGAACCACATGTGCCTTGGGCGCCCGGAATTAAATGGATCACCCGAGCAGGCGGTGGTAATCCAGTCCTCATTTTCGTAAAGTAGAGATGCCCGGTCGCATGAATCATCGAAAATTTTTATCGGCTTTCCCCTTTCGGCCTTCCGGTCCGTTCCCGTCCTCTCCCCACCTCCCTAAAACGAACCGCCAACTTTTGACTTTCCCCCCTTGCGTGCTTACTATTCCGACGCTGCAGCCCGGCGGTGACACCTTGTCTTGGCTGTGGTAGCATTAGTATCTGCCTAGAGATTTAACGGAGCTCCGGAGAAATCAATGAAGATCAAGAAGATCAGCCACATAGGCTTGGCGGTGGCCGACCTGGAGCCGGTCAGGAGGATGTACACCGAGCTGTTGGGCCTCCCCCTGGACCACGAGGAGATGCTGGGCGAGCTGAAGATCGCCTTTGTCCCGGTGGGGCAGACCAACCTGGAGCTGGTCCAGTCCACCGACCCCGAGGGGGTCATGGCCAAGTACGTGGCCAAGAAGGGCGAGGGGATCCACCACATCGCCCTGGAGGTGGAGGACATCCACCAGGCTGTGGAGGAGCTCAAGGCCAAGGGGATGGAGATGATCGACCAGAAGCCCAGGCCCGGGGCCCACGGGGCGACCATCGCCTTTCTTCACCCCAGGGCCACCCACGGGGTGATGATCGAGCTAGTCGAGCCAGGCCACTCGGATTAGCCCCTAGTACCCTCCGGGAGGCCGCCAGGAGCAGGGACCCAAGCAGGAGATTGAGATTATGTGGGAGTACTCGGAGAGGACCAAGGAGCATTTCGAACATCCCCGGAACGTGGGCGAGATCGCCGACGCCTCGGCGGTGGGTGAGACCGGCTCCATCACCTGCGGCGACGCCCTCAAGCTCAGCCTCAAGATAGAGGACGGGATCATCGTCGACGCCAAGTTCAAGACCTTTGGCTGCGCCAGCGCCATCGCCTCATCCTCGGCCTTGACCGAGATAATCAAGGGGATGACGGTGGAGGAGGCGGAGAAGCTGACCAACCACGACATCGTCGACTACCTGGGGGGGATGCCCAAGGAGAAGATCCACTGCTCGGTCATGGGGGCCGAGGCCCTGGAGGCGGCCCTGCGCAACTACCGGGGGCTGCCGCCCATCGAGCAGGAGGAGGGCGGCGAGCTGGTCTGCGAGTGCTTCGGAGTCACCGACCGCCAGATCATCAAGGCCATCCGGGAGAATGGCCTGACCACCGTGGAGGAGGTCACCGGGGCGACCAAGGCCGGGGGCGGGTGCGAGAAGTGCCACGAGGACATCGAGGCGCTGATCAAAAAGGTCCTGGCCGAGGCCGAGGCAAAGCCTATCCCCAAGAAGCTGACCAACATCCAGAAGATCAAGCTGATCGAGGAGACCCTGGAGAAGGAGATCCGGCCGTCCCTGAAGTCCGACGGCGGAGACATCGAGCTGGTGGACGTGGAGGGGAGCAAGGTCATGGTGGCCTTGAGGGGGATGTGCACCACCTGCGCGGCCAGCGAGGCCACCCTCAAGGAGTACGTCCAGACCATTCTCCGGGAGAAGGTGACTAGCGACCTGGAGGTCGAGGAGGTTAAGGAGTGAGGACCGTCTACCTGGACAACAACGCCACCACCATGGTCGCCCCGGAGGTGGTGGAGGCCATGATGCCTTACTTCGGCCAGCTCTACGGCAACCCCTCCTCGGCCCACCTTTTCGGCGGCCAGGTCCACCGCCTGATGGAGGCGGCCCGGGAGAAGGTGGCCGCCTTTTTCGGGGCCCAGCCCAACGACATCCTCTTCACCTCCTGCGGGACCGAGTCGGACAACACGGCCGTCCGGGCCGCCCTCCAATCCCAACCCGAGAAGCGCCACATCGTGACCACCAGGGTCGAGCACCCGGCGATTTTAAGCCTCTGCCAGCATCTGGAGAAGAAAGAGGGCTGCTCGGTGACCTACCTGGCCGTGGACAGCCAGGGCCGGCTGGACCTGGACCAGCTCAAGGAGTCCCTGACCGACCAGACGGCCATCGTCTCCATCATGTGGGCCAACAACGAGACCGGGGTGGTCTTCCCCATCCAGGAGATAGCCGAGCTGGTCAAGTCCAGAGGGATCACCTTCCACACCGACGGGGTCCAGGCGGTGGGCAAGATCCCCATGGACCTCTCCCGGACCGGGGTGGACATGGTCTCCCTCTCCGGCCACAAGCTCCACGCCCCCAAGGGGATCGGGGTTCTCTACATCCGCAAGGGGACCAAGTTCGCCCCCTTCATCCGGGGCGGCCACCAGGAGCGGGGCCGGCGGGCCGGAACGGAGAACGTGCCCTACATCATCGGCCTGGGAAAGGCCATCGAGCTGGCCGAGGCCAAGTTGGAGGAGGAGAACACCAGGGTCAAGGCCCTCAGGGACAGGCTGGAGAAGGGGCTCCTGGCATCCATCCCCAGGTCCTACGTCAACGGGGTCGAGGCCGAGAGGCTGCCCAACACCCTGTCCATCTCCTTTGAGTACATCGAGGGCGAGGCGATCCTCCTGAAGATGTCCGCCCTGGGGATCGCCGCCTCCTCGGGCTCGGCCTGCACCTCCGGGTCCCTGGAGCCCTCCCACGTCCTCAGGTCCATGGGGGTCCCCTTCACCTGCGCCCACGGCACGGTCAGGTTCTCCCTGTCGGTCTACAACACCCAGGAGGACGTGGACTACGTCCTGGAGCACCTGCCCATGATAGTGGCCTCCTTAAGGGAGATCAGCCCCTACTGGGAGGAGGGGATGGCCGCGGCCGGCTGATTGGCTGCTGAACCGGGAGACGACCGACTCGGGCTCGGAGCAGGCCATGAACTCCGCGCCGGGCCTTTTTGCACCACCTTAAGACCGTCAGACGCCAGGCCAAGGCCGTTGCCATCAAGGGGGAGAGAGGGTATCCTCCCCCTTGATTTTAGTCAGAGGGGAGCGGGTGGATAACCTGACCGCGGTTACTTTGGGGATCGTCCAGGGGTTGACCGAGTTCCTCCCGGTCAGCTCCTCGGGGCATCTGGTCCTGGCCCAGCGGTTTTTCGGGCTGACGGCGCCCCAGATCCTCTTTGACATCGTCCTTCACCTGGGAACGCTGGCCGCGGTCCTCCTCTTTGTCCGGAAGGAGTTGGGGGCCCTGGTCAAGACCGCCTTCTCCCCGGTCTGGCTCAACCCGGTCAAGGCCTGGGAGGTTGATCCGGACTTCAGGATGATGATCCTCATCATCCTGGCCTGCGTTCCCACCGCCCTCATCGGGCTCCTCTTCAAGGACTGGCTGGTCGGGCTTTTCGCCTCCACCAGGGCCGTGGGCTGGGCCCTGATGGCCACGGGAACGATCCTGGTTCTGACCCGATTCGTTCCCTTGGGCGGTCCCCGGCGGTCGCTGCCCGGCGCCTGGGGGGCGGCGATCATGGGCTTGGCCCAGGGAATGGCCATCATTCCCGGCCTCTCCCGGTCCGGGACGACCATCGCCGCCGGGCTGTTTCTGGGCCTGGGGAGGGAGGCGGCGGCCAGGTTCTCCTTTCTCCTCTTTGTGCCGGCCATCTTCGGGGCCCTGATCCTGGAGCTGAGCAGCCAGTCCGGCGAGAAGTTGATGGCCGCTCCAGCCGCGGCGGGCTTTTTCTCGGCCCTGGCGGCCGGCTACCTGGCCCTCTTGATCCTGGTCAAGATCCTGACCAGGGGCCGGTTCCACTACTTCGCCCCTTACTGCTGGCTGGCCGGGATTATCACCCTGGTGGTGGTCTAGTCGTGAACTATCCGGGTCAACAGGCCTCAGTCGATGTCCGCTGAGCTGTGGGTGATGGTCATGGCCGGCGGGGCCGGGACCAGGTTCTGGCCGGCCAGCCGGGCCCACAGGCCCAAGCAGCTCCTGCCCATCCTGGGGGACCGGCCCCTTCTCCGGCGGACGGTGGACCGGGTCCTGGGGCTGGTGGGAGCGGAGCGGATCCTGGTGGTGGCCGGGCAAAGCCACGGCCGGGAGGTCCGCCGGGTTTTAGCCGACCTGCCCCCGGAAAACATCATCCTCGAGCCGGTGGGCCGCAACACCGCCGCGGCCTGCGGCCTGGCCGCCTGGTGGCTCAAGCGCAGGGCGGGCGGGGGGGTGATGGCCGTTCTGCCGGCCGACCACCTCATCGAGCCGGACGAGGCCTTTCACCGGGATCTGAAGGCCGCGGCCGAGGCGGCCAGGAGCCAAGGGAGGCTGGTGACCCTGGGGGTGGTTCCCACCCGGGCCGAGACCGGATACGGTTACCTCCAGCAGGGGAGCTACCTGGGGCGGTTCAAGGACCGCAAGGCCTATGAGCTGATCTCCTTCAAGGAGAAGCCGAGCAAGGCCACGGCCGAGGCCTACCTGGCCCAGGGCGGATACTACTGGAACGCGGGGATATTCATCTGGGAGGCCGACTCGATCCTGGCGAGGATGGCCGACCTCCTGCCCGACCTGGCCCGGGGCTTGGAGGAGCTGGCCCCGGCCCTTTTGACCAAGGACCAGGAGGGGGCCCTGGAGAGGATCTACCCCGGCCTGCCGGCCGTTTCGGTGGACTTGGGGGTCATGGAGAAGGCCGGGGGCAAGTGCATGATCCCGGCCGGGTTCAACTGGTCCGACGTGGGCTCCTGGGCCGAGATTCACCATCTCTCGGACAAGGACGAGTCGGGCAACGCGGCCCAGGGACAGGTCCTCTGCCGGGACTCGGAGGGCTGCCTGATCCAGGCCGGCCACCGCCAGGTGGTTCTCCTGGGGGTCAAGGACCTGGTGGTGGTGGAGACCGAGGACGCCCTGCTGATCATGGACAAGGCCAAGGCCCAGGAGGTGGGGCTGGTCTTGGACGCCCTCCGGAAAAAGGGTAAAGGGGAGCTTCTTTAAACAAATGGAGATCCTGGGCCAGGCCATAGAGTGGATTGTCCGGACCGTGGGCACCCTGGGCTACCCGGGCATCTTCATCATGATGCTCCTGGAGTCCTCCTTCTTCCCCTTTCCCAGCGAGGTGGTCATGATCCCGGCCGGCTACCTGGCCTACAAGGGCCAGATGAGCCTGACCGCGGCGGTGGTCATGGGCATCGCCGGCAGCCTGGCCGGGGCCCTGCTCAACTACTACCTGGCCTTGTGGCTGGGCCGGGCCTTTCTCCTCCGCTGGGGCCGCTACGTCCTCCTGACCCCGGACAAGCTGGAGCGGGTGGAGGTCTTCTTCGCCCGGCACGGGGAGATCTCCACCTTCATCGGCCGGCTGATCACCGTGGTCAGGCAGTACATCTCCTTTCCGGCCGGCCTGGCCCGGATGCCCCTGGCCAGGTTCATGTTCTTCACCGGGCTGGGGGCCGGGATCTGGGTGGTCATCCTGGCCGTCATCGGCTACATCGCCGCGGACAACCAGGAGCTGATCCGTCGTTACTCCGAGGAGGCCAGCTACGGCCTCCTGGCCTTCTGCGTGGTCGCGGTGGGGCTGTATGTTTGGCGGCAGAAGAGAAAAAGAGCCAGAGTCTAGAAGCCGTTTCAAGGACTTCCTCGGGGCCCGAAGCAAGTCCTGACAAATCAAGTTATCCTTCGTCCGACTACCTTACATCCTTTACCAATCTTGGGCTTGCCCCCCTCACCCTGACCTCTCCCCCCAAGGGGGGCGAGGGGTCTGGAGGGAGCCGCCAACAAGGAGATGGGGTGCATTTACCGCTACCCGATGAAGACCGAAGAGGGCCGGGACGTTGGGTTACGCTTCACTAACCCAACCTAGACGATTGGCCCCAGGAGGGAGAATCTGGTGCCATGGTTTTTCAGGTCAGCGGCGGGAGATATAGCTATCCCCCACCCCCCTGGCCGTTGAGCGACCAGTCATAGGGCAGGTAGCCGATCTCGACCCGGTCGCCGAGGGCCGCGAGCCGGGCCTTGAGATCGCCCTCGGCGTACTTCCTGACAAAGTCAACTTTGCCCCCGAAGTCTTCACCGTACCAGCGAAAGATCTTGTTCAGCTTAAGCTCGTTTCCTTCCAGCACGGTCCGCTGGGGGTCGTTGATAAAACTCCGGGTTATCTGCTCCAACTGCTGATCCAGCCGTTCTCCGGTAAAGGCAAAGGAGGCCAGGGGAGGGCAGCCCTTGGAGGCGCAGTTGAGCGCGAAGTGGGCCCGGGGATCCCTGGCCTCGGGCCGGAGCAGGTCGTGCTCGACGTGGTCCAGGCTGACCCGGCCGGTCTTGAGGATGACGATCTCCTTCTTCCAGGGGCTGGAGAGAAAGGAGCCCAGGTCCTTGATGGACCTGAGGTCAGGCCACTTGCCGAGGATAAGCTTGATCGTCCAGGCGTTGTAGAGGTTGATCAGAAAGGCGTAGCGCTCACTGGATTCCAGGGCCTGATAGTCAGTCCGGGCCAGAAGGTCCAGGTAGGAGTCGAACTTTTTCTCCTCGGCCTTGAACCCGGCGTAATCCACCACCCCGGCCAGGACGTGCTTTTTTAAAAGCTCGTCCCAGAGGTGATGGTCCACCTGCGGTGTGGACCAGGCAGCCGTTACCGGGACCAAAAGGAGGGTCAGAACCGCGCCAAAGATCCTTGCCCCCAAAAGCTTCATTGCTTCTCCCTGTCCCGGGAACCTGAGGGGGGTGGTGGAGAACTGGCCACCAGTCTATCCCATCCGGCCAAGGGGACAAACAGAGGCGGTTCTAGGCCCTGCTCCGGTTCATCCACCCATCCAGCCGGCCCACGGCCAGGGAGCAGGCCAAACAGAGGAGGAGGTAGAGCCCGGCCACGGTCAGCCAGACCTCGAAGGTCAGGTAGGTGGCCGACATGAGCTCCATCCCCTGAAAGGTCAGCTCCTGGATGGAGATGATGGAGACGATGGCCGAGTCCTTGATGGCGGAGATGAACTGTCCGGCCAGGGGAGGCAGGATCCGGGCCACGGCCTGGGGCATGATCACGTGGCGCATCTGCTGGGCCCAGGTCATCCCCAGGGCCCTGGAGGCCTCCCACTGGCCCCGCTCCACGGACTCGATCCCGGCCCTGACGATCTCGGCGATGTAGGCCGCCTCGTAGAGGGCCAGGGTTACAAGGGCCGAGAGAAAGGGGGGGATCAGGGGCGGCGGGCCGAAGAGAAGGTGGAGAAAGGCCTGGGTTCCCTGGGACCGGGAGCGGATAAACTCCTCCAGCCCCAGGACGGGCATGATCTGGTCGCTGACGAAAAAGTAGAAGATGAAGATGAGGACCAAAGGCGGCATGTTCCGGATCAGCTCCACAAAGGAACGGCCGCACATCCTGGGGAAGAGCCCCTTGGTGATCCTCATCACCCCCACCGCGGTCCCGGTGATGGTGGCCAGGAGGGTGGCCCAGAAGCTGAGGCGGATGGTGGTGAACAGGCCCTGGGTGATCAGCCCGGCCTTCCAGGCGCCCTGCCGGGGATCGTAGCGGAGGAGGTACTGGGGGATGACCGACCAGTTCCAATGGTAGTCCAGACCGACCCTGATCCGAAAGGCAAGGTAGAGCCCGACCCCGGCCAGGAGGGCGGCCAGGGCCAGGTCGAGCAGGGTGAACCTGGTCCGTCGGGTAGGCAAGGGTGAGGCTCAGCCCAGCCGACCCCACTAGAGGGGCCGGCCGGGTCAAGTAGGCCGGCCTACTTGATCTGGTCTTCCCAGTCCCTGGTCTCGAACCAGTAGGTCTTGCGCTCGGCCAGCCAGCCCTCGGCCTCCACCACCCTGATCCAGTTGTCGAAGTAGTTGAGGGTGTCGTAGTCGCTCTTGCGCACGGCAAAGCCGATGGGCTCCTTGGTAAAGGTCCCATTGAGGGGCAGGAAGAGCTTGTCCGGGTTCTTTATAGCCTGCTCGGCGGGCATGGGGGCCGAGGCCACCACGGCGTGGACCCGGCCGTTGAGGAGCTCCTGGATGGCCTGGGACTCGTCGTCAAAGAGCTTGAGCTGGGCTAAAGGCATGTACTTCTTGGCCGCGGTGGCCGGGGTGGCCCCCAGCCTGGCGGCGATGATGACCTCGGGCTTGTTGAAGTCGGCCAGGGATTTGAAGCCGGCCGCCTTCTCCTTGTGGGCCACGATGGACTGGCCGGCATAATCATAGGGGATAGTGAAATTGACTTTAAGGTTCCGTTCCGGGCGGATGGACATCCCGCCGATGATGACATCGAACTTGCCGGTTAAAAGGGCCGGGATGATGCCGGACCACTTGGTGGGCACAAACTCCGGCTTGACCCCCATGTCGGTGGCCAGGCGGGTGGCCACGTCTATCTCGAAGCCGATGAACTTACCGGTCTTGTCCTTCATGGCCCAGGGTAAAAAGGTTGAAAAGCCGATTTTCAGCACCCCCCGTTTCATGACCTGTTCAATTGTGGATTCCGAGGCCAGTTCCTGCTGCACGCCGGAGGCAGGGGCCTGGCCGGCCAGCCCCACGATCAGGGCCAGGGCGCAGAGGGATGTCCAGAGGGCCTTCCAGTGCTTCATCTTGCTTCCTCCTTTTTAAAAGGGAGATGGGCCGGCCTTAGGGGCCGGCCCCTGGTTCCTATGATCTCAGCTTGAACCTGCTCTCCATCCGGTGGACCAGGATGGAGAGGCTGATGGTGATGATGAGGTAGATCAGAGCCACGGTGAACCAGATCTCGAAGGTCAGGTAGGTCTCGGCCACAATGGCCTGTCCCTGCATGGTCAGGTCATAGATGGCGATGGTCGAGACCAGGGCCGAGTCCTTGACCAGGGAGATGGCCTGGCTGGTCAAGGGCGGCAGGATGCGGGGGATGGCCTGGGGCAGAATCACGTAGCGGTAGGTGGCCGGCTTGGTCAGGCCCAGGCTGGAGGCGGCCTCCCACTGGCCCAGGTCGATGGAGAGGATGCCGGCCCTGAGGATCTCGGAGGCGTAGGCCCCCTCGAAAAGGCTCAAGGCCAGGACGGCCGAGACAAAAGACCCCAGGTTGAGGATGGGAGCCAGGACAAAGTAGAAGAAGAAGAGCTGGATCAGAAGGGGGGTGTTCCGGATCAGCTCCAGATAGCCCCTGGCCAGGGCCCGGGCCGAGAAGGAGGAGGAGAGGCGGCACAGCGCCGCGGTCAGGGCCACGGCCATGGCCAGGACCAGGCTGACCAAGGTGATCTGAAAGGTGACCAGCAGCCCTTTCAAAAGGGGCCCCAGGATTAAGCGGCCCCCGTCCCAGGTCCAGAGATACCTGGGAACCCGGTACCACTGCCAGTTGTAGGCCAAGGTGCTGGTCCCCCGGGCAAAGAGCCAAACCAGCCCGCCCACCACCAGGCTGTACTTGAGCCCGTCCTTGACCACGGGCCAACCCCTGGTCAGGAAGGATTTTCCGCTCAGAGAGAGGCTGGTCATCGATCTCGCCGCCCCATGGCCCGGAGGTCAGTCCTTTGGCCTGGAGCAGACCCCCGCCAAGCCCTCCCGGCTGGTCTCCTCCGGCCGTCCCCTGTTTCCAGTGGACCTTACGATACCCCAATTCCAGTTACCCGGCCACCCGCTCCAGGGAGGTCAGGGCCCGGCCGGTGCGGGGCAGGAGAAAAAGGTTGGAGGTCAGGGAGCCCGCCAGCATGGCCACGGCCACGGCCAAAATGCCCACCATATCCAGAAGGTTTATCCCGGCCAGAAGGACGGCCACGATCACCGTTACCTCGATCCCCGTGGCCCAGGTGATGGGGCCGGTTCTCCTGGCGCTCATCAGGAGGGCCCTCTGGAAGAAGACGGACATGGTCAGTCCGGGGAGAAAGGTCATCACCCGGGCCGGCAGGACCGAGAAGCGGGTCAGCTCCGGGGACAGGCCGGAGAGGGTGTGGAACCAAAGGTGAACCCCGGGGGTGTAGGTGATCAGGGCCAAGCCGCCGACGGTGGCCAGGCCCATGCCCAGGGCGAAGTTCCGCAGCTTGGGGAAGTTTTCCCGCCGGCCGGCCAAAAGGGCGATCCCCACCTCCTGATAGGACAGGCTCAGGCTGGAGAAGATGAAGACCAGGGAGTAGACCACCGGCAGGGCCGCCAGCGACTCCAGGGCCATCCTGGACTGACTCAGGAAAAAGGTGACGATGGGCCGGAGGCCCAGGGCCAGGAAGGAGGTCAGGACTAGGGGGAAATAGAAGCCGAGGATCTGTCCGTAGGTCAGGCCGGCTCCTTCAGCCTCCTCCCCGGAGCCGGAGAGCAGGCCGGCCACCACCCTTCCGGCCATCAACCTGGCCGCGGCCGCCTCCAGGATGACCCCCACGGACATGGCCACAGCGGCGATGTAGGTCCCTTGGGTGGGAAAAAGAAGAAAGCCGATGAGCCCGGTCAGGGCCATGGCCAGGATCCGGAGGACGGTCCCGTAGGCCACGAACCTGGTTCTGTTGTGGGCGATCAGGATCCCCTGGTAGAACCGGCGGTAGCCGATGACCCCCGGCCAGGGCAGGAGGAGGAGTAGGGCCACCCGGGTCAGGCCGGAGACCTCGGCGGGCAGCCCCAGGAGGTCCCGGGCCAGGAGGTTGAAGACCGGGGGCAGGACGGCCAGGCCCATCATGCCGGTCACCAGGAGGTTGAGGAGGTTGGAGAAGCGCCTGAGCTTGAGGTAGGAGTCCCGGTCCCTGACCAGGGCGGTGGAGGCCGAGATGATCATGATGATCGGCGCCTCGGCGATCATGGCCAGGGCCAGGGCCACCCCGTAGGCGGCCAAATTATACTTGGGCTCGGCCAGCCTGGCGATGACCGCCGAGAGAAACGGTCCCTCCAGGGCCATCATTATCCACTGGGCGGCCAGGGGGATCCAGAAGGCCAGGATCCGGCGGTAGGTTAAGGGCAGGTCAGCCACGCTCAGAGGTTCCTTGGTCTTAAGCCCCGGAGGGCCGGAGATGGTCTGGGGATCGAAGCTCCCCCGGAAAAACCAAAAGCGGCCCGGAGGCAAGCGCTAAGCCCCGGCCTCCTCCAGCCTCTCGGGGGCCGTGCGGGGTCCGGTCTCGATAACCCGCATCCCCTTCCACCCGCCCTGACGAAAGCGGCGCCAGAAGATCAGGGCCAGAACGATGATGTAGAGGGTCAGCCAGGTGAAGGCATAGTAGAGGCCGGTTCCCAGAAGCTCCACCCCGACGTAGAGGGGGAGGATGATCATTCCGGTCGAGGCCGCGGCCAGGGCCCACATGATGAACCTGGTGTCGCCGGCCCCCTTGAGGGAGCCGGCATAGGTCAGGGCCCAGGCGTCGAAGACGGTGTAGACGGCCACGAACCTGAGCAGGACCATGCCGTTCCCCAGGATGGCCTGGTACTGGGCTGGATCCAGATCCCTGGCCCTGAAGAGGTTGATCAGCGGCTCCGGCAGAAAAACAAAGACCAGGGCGATGGAGACCATGTAGACCAGGGCGATATGGATGGCCGAGCCGGTGGCCGTCACGGCCTGGTCTGGTCTGCCCCGGCCGACGGCCTGGCCGACCATGGTGCTGACGGCGATGTTGAAGCCGATGAGCGGCAGGAAGGCCAGGGAGTCGATGGCGAAGACGATGTTGGAGGCGGCCAGCTCGGCCTTTCCCAGCCGGCCGATCATGAAGATGAAGAAGGAGATGGCAAAAATGTCGATGAAGAACTGGACCCCGTTGGGCAGGCCGAACTTGAGGAGCCTGGCCATGAGCTCCCGATCCAGGGACCGGTTTCGCCTGACCGCGAACCGGCGGTTATTGGCCGGGGTGAAGATGAGCAGGGTGAACAGGAACGAGATCAGGCCGGAGGCGGTGACCGTGGCCAGCCCCGCCCCGGCTATGCCCAGCTCGGGAAAGATCCAGACCCCGTTGATCAGGGCGTAGTCCAAGGGGATGTTGACCGCGGCTCCGATCATATTGACGAGCATCACCGGCCGGGTCAGGCCCTGGCCGGAGTAGAAGCTGCCCAAGGTCGGGCCCAGGACGGCCAGACCGGCGCCCAGGATCAGGATCCGGAAGTAGACCACCTCCAGCCGCCGGACCTCCGGCGGGTGGCCGGCCAGATCAAAAAGGGGCTCGGCTAAAAAAAAGAGGAGGGCCAGAAGAACGGCCGAGCCCAGACAGAAGTAGATTCCCTGCCAGAGGGAGGCCCCCACCCTGGTCAGGTTGCCGGAGCCGAAGTACTGGGCGATGAAGACGTTGACGTAGGTCCCGACCCCCATGAAAAAGGAGACGAACAGAAAGGAGGCGATGCCGGCCGGGGTGGAGGCGGCGATGGCCTCCAGGGAGTAGTGGCCCAGAAAGATCCGGTCGGTGAACTGCATGACCGTGGTCGACCCCATGGAGATGACCAGGGGCAGGCCAATGACCAGAACGTCACGGTAACCGTTCGGTTGGCTCCAGCGGTTGAGCATCCGGGCCTCTTATCCACTCGACTGGTCAACCGGCTCATCATCTCCTGGGTGACCGGGGTAAGCTGGGGAGAATAGTCTTCGCCATGGCTTATGTCAACCCCAAGGTGATCTTCCGTCCGAGGCGTTGGCGGGGAGCCTGGTTTTTCCGGGGCGGTTGTTCGGTCCCGGAACCCGGGCTAACCGGCGCCGGACCTGTCCGCCCCGTCTTCTCCGTTCAGGCCCAGGAGCTTCTCGCTGAGGTTGGCCAGATCACCGACAATCACCTTGACCGGGGGCGGCGAGTGCTTGATCAGGGTCGGGGTGGCCAGGATCTTTTCCTCCCTGGCCAGGTGGGGGCTTTCCAGAACGTCGATGATCTGGAGATCGAAGTTCCCCTTGAGCCGCTCCTCGCAGAAACGGCGAAGGTTGTCGATGGCCCTCATTGTTCTGATGGTTTGGCCGATCACGAAAAGCTTGAACCGATAGCGGGCCATCAACCCCTCCCCGATCCGGCTCTTTCCCCCCAGACTCCGGCTCGGCTGGGAGATGTCCACCGGGGCGGTTGCCTGATCAGCCCCGGCCTGGGGATCGGTTGAGGACGAGGCTGCGGTCCGGATTGTCCTCTGGGGGTGTTGTCCTTGGGCAGGAGGACGGGGTCGGGTCGGTTCTTGTCCATGGGTCGGATCTCCCGGTTGGCAGGTGGCGCGCTGAGCCGGACATGACTAGCAAGAGTTCTTTCCGAGGACTATGGACATCCGAAAAGGGCCGGAGTCTCCGAGGCCACGATACACCAAACCGAGGGGATAACTCCAGACTTTGATTGTGTTTAACTGATTTAAATAACTATATTCTTCGGGCCGAGTCGGCCCGGGGAAGGACGGGCCGGGAGGTCGCCTCTACTTGATCAGCCCCAGATCCCGGCCCAAGGCGGTGAGCTCCTCCTGCTGGGCCGGGGAGAGGGTCTTGACCCGGCCCAGGAGCCTGGCGGTGATGATGACCCGGGCCAGGTGCTCCAGCTCCTCCACCTTGGCCAGGGCCGCCACCAAATCCCGGCCGAGGCAGAGGCAGCCGTGCCGGTCGAGGACGATGGCGTCGCTGCTTTGGAGAAAGGGCTTGACCGCCTTGGCCCCCTCCGGTGAGCCGGGCCTGGCGTAGGGGGCCAGGGGAATCCGGCCCAGGCAGGCCAAGGCCTCGGGCAGGACCCCGGCCTCGGGCTTCATCCCGGCCACGGTCAGGGCGGTGACCAGGGGCGGGTGAGCGTGGATCACGGCCTGGATCTCCGGTCTGGCCTGGTAGGCGGCCATGTGGAGGCCTATCTCCGAGGTGGGCCGGGGGCCGGGGGCTAGGGGGCGGCCGGAAAGATCGCACTCGATCAGATCCCGGGGCCGGAGAAAGGCCTTGTGGGACCCGGAAGGGGTGGTCAGGATGGACTCGGCGGTTCTGGCCGAGAGGTTGCCGGCGGTCCCGGCGGCCAGGCCCAGGCGGTGGAGGGTCCGGGCGACTTGGATCATCTGGAGGCGAGGGTCCATGGGAGCTCCTCTTCTATCGATCTCGAAATCAAAGCCATTTGTTGGCTTTGATTGCGAAAACTTAGGTTAGAACGCAGATCGAGGCGATAGGCCCATTCCACCAGGCTCAATCAGGACATGCAGGACAGGCTCGCGAGGCGGGTCCGGCCCGGATAATCCCGTCCCTCAGTTTTCCGCCTCCCGGCAGGTCTCTTGCCCGGCGGCCGATACAACCGGCTCGGCCGGTAAAAGGAGGGCTGCCGCAAAAGCCAGGACCGCGCCGGTGACAAAGGCCGCCGGCATGCCCCAGGCCTGCCACAGCAAGCCGAACAGGATGCTGGCCGGGAGGGCGGCCAGACCTACGGCCCCATGGTAAAATCCAAAGGCCGTGCCGCAGGCCCCGCCCGGGGAAAGGTCGGCCACCCAGGCCCGCTCACAGGGCTCCGTCCAACCGTAATACACCCCGTAGACCATAAACAAGGCCACCAGCGGGACCACCCCGTCGGCCAGGGCAAAGCCCAGGTAGACCAGGCCGTAGAGGACCCAGCCCGCGGTGATCATGCGGCGGCGGCCAAGGCGGTCCGCCCCGTACCCGCCTGCAAAGGTGGCTCCTGACT
>Ga0068714_10003862_pt1 | contig 17290 bp, 17 predicted proteins | sample MTBNYHSulfiMetaG_FD_62988 | JGI IMG/M metagenome (GOLD analysis project Ga0068714, IMG submission 62988) | Enrichment culture microbial communities from rom New York Harbor, USA that are MTBE-degrading - MTBE-NYH (New York Harbor Sulfidogenic)... | ecosystem: Environmental > Aquatic > Marine >...
CCATGCGGTAGGTGCCCGCACTGTGCCACGCCATCCGGATCATGAGTCCGCCGTAGTGGCCCCAGTCCGCAGGCCACCAGTCCTGCGAATCCGTCATCAGCGCATAGAGATCCTGCTTCACGGCCTGGAGATCGAGCTTCCTGAACTCGGCTGCGTAGTCAAAGTCATTGCCCATCGGACTGCCGGCAGGCGGGTTCTGGTGCAGGACTCTGAGGTTCAGCTGGTTCGGCCACCAGTCCCGGCTTGAGGTGCCTCGGCCGGTCATGGGTGCAGCGGTCCGTACCTTGTTCGAACCTGCGTGCTCTTCGTTCATCGTGTCCCTCCTGTAGCTCTCGCGCGCCCGCACGCGGCACTGCGGCGGCAACCTTCACGCTCGTGCAGTGGCCGCGCCGACACTACTCCCCGGCCGCCTGTGCAGTCAGGTACTCCACGATCAGCGCGTGCTCCTCCTCGGTCAGGTCTGCCCCTTTGTTCTCCATCCGGGTCACCGTGGCTTCCCACTCGGCCTCGGTGGCATTGGCGCTGTAGGTGATCGTGCTCAGCGCATGACAACCGGTGCATCGCTTGCTGACGAGATCCTCTCCAGTCAGGCCTGAGGAACATGCGGTGAGAACGATCGCTCCCGCAGCAAGCATGACAACGGAGAGCGCGCGGACGTGAGACCGATGATTCATGAATCCCTCCCGGGGTAGAGGCGGCGCATTCTGGCTGGCCTTGTCTAATCTTCTCTACCCGCACGGGCGAGCGCCCCAACGAGTGTTGTCTCGATGAGGCGCATAGTCTCCCGCAGACAGGAGACGACGAGCGAGCGCTCCACGTACGGCGCGCTTTGCTACGACGCGCACCACGTCTCGGCCCACTGGCCCACCGAGTCGAGGACCGGGCCGAGCGCCTCGCCCTTGTCGGTCAGGCGATAGGCAACTTGCGGGGGCCGCGCATCGGTCACCGTTCGGACCACGATGCCGGCGTCTTCGAGCTCCTTGAGGCGCTCCGTGAGCAGCCGGTCGCTGATACCCGGAATGCCTTCACGAATCTCGCAGAAACGCGTGGCGCCCTGCCGCACGGTATACGGGTGACGCGGCAAGCAGCGCGATCAGATCTCGCATGCCGCCACCTCTTCCTCAGTCCTCACGGGACTGCCGGCCGCGTAGAGCTTCTCGCCGTCGACCACATCGATCACCACGACGCGTTCCGAAGAGAGCTCCGTAAAGCGAGCAGTCACAGGTCGTCCGGTGACGTCACGCGAGTAGTCGTGAATCCCAATCGGCACCTGCGCCCGCCGCTCCCCACGCCGATGAAGATGCACGTTCCATCTGACCCACAGGCTCGTCACCACGACGACCAGCAGGCTGAATGCGCCAACGATCGCGAGATCGCGGAGCTGATCGCTTACCGGACCACGGTGCGAGAAGGCCCACCACCACGCAACGCCAAAGAGCAGCCAGCCCAGGATGGCTACGATGAGATGGGCAGCACTCCGCGCCGTTTGCATGGTCTTCGGCTCCGATTCACTCCGCCAGCAGCATTGGGCCGCGCACATGAACGCGCGACCCCGCAGGCCGGGCGTGCCCGTGAGCGAGCATTCCCGGCCGCATGGTTTGTGTATCGGCCTAGGACCGTCTGCGCTTGACGCAGAGCCGAGGCGCCGCCTACTTCTTGCGGCTCACCAGAGTCACATCGACCCATGTGCTATAGCCGTCGGCGCTGAGCGCCGGAGCGTACGGCCATTCGCTCGCGGTGTCGGCCGCGTTGAGGCTGTTGATGTGCGTATTCCGGTATACCGTCACTCCGCCGAGAGTCACGCTCGGCTCGAGGTCAAACTCGACCCGGTACTCGCCGGCGGCAAGGTTGAGCGACCTCGGATCCCAGTTATAGCCATAGATGATCGTGCCACCAACGTTGCACTCCGCCGAGATGCGCTCGTCAACAACCGCCGGAGCCACCGGCTCGCCGTCAACCACGCGGTAGATGCGTATGTGGGCGCAGCTCGAGTAGACCGTGCCGTAGCCCGGCACGTACGACCTGCCCTGCCAGAGCGGTTCGCCCGCAGGATCCCCCACCGGCGAGGTGTCAGCCGCGCCCCACACCTCACTGATGCCGGTGCCCGAGAGGTGGTTCATCGCGTAGCCACCAAGCTGCTCGGCATTCGCGCGGTACAGGCGCACCTCTACACGAATCTTCGAGCGCGTCGTCCAGGTCTGGGCCAGCAGACTGTCGCCCCAGTCGACGTAGCTTACCTGACAGCTATCGACATCCGCATCGTCATCGGCCAGGCTTTGCCAGTTTGCCTGCCATGCCGCAACGGTCTTCTGCTCGTAGAACCAGTTCGACCAGAGCGGCACCCCTGACGCGTCCGTATCGCCCGAGATGAACACCGGCGTATAGACGCCCTCCAGCGCGCTGAAGTTGTCGATGAGCTGGTCAGCTCCGTTGCGAAGCCCCGTGGCCTGCTCCACGGGCTGTCCGGTGAGGCCGTACCCCTCGGCGAACGTCACCGGCACCGAGAGGTTGTTGCCGAGGGTCTCTACGTGCGGCCCCTTTGCCACCGCCACTCCCTGCGCACTTACCGCGACCACCACGCTGATGGCCAACAACAGAATCCAGGTTCTCTTCATGTCCCCTTCGCCTCATTCCCGTCACGATCGCGTTTGACCGGCGAGAGCAAATGAAGCGGAGAGCGACCAAACAGCAGTGCTGCCGCCCCTGGCGCCGCCGGTGATCGTACCGGCTGCAGACTGACGTGTTCCTGCAGTCACAATTGACAGGACTCTATACCCGGTAGGCGAACGACTCTCGCGGCGGGGACGAGGCTATGGCCTCCTGGCGCGTCCGGCCGAGGGGCGATTCAAACCGTTTCGGGGGGTGATGCCTCCCGGCTTGCGCCCGGACAACAAGGCGAGTATTTTCGTCTATAACGTTCAGTTGTTTCTGAACGTTATAGACGACGCCCGTTCCGGAGGGAGAGAGCGGTGACGATTGACGCTAGCGACGAGCACAGGTCTGCCCTGCGCGAGAAGCTCGCTCGGACGCTGGAGCTGGTAGGCTTCCCGCACGCCATATCCAGAATATACGCAGCGCTCACAATGGCGGTTAGCGAAGGTCTCTCCACCGGGGAGTTGATGGAGGAGCTGAACATCAGCAAGGCGTCTGTGAGCAACGCCATGCAGTTCCTGGTGGGCACGGAGCTGGTCGAGCGATACCGAGTCCCTGGATCCAGGGAGGCCCACTACCGGATGCTGAAGGGCAAGTGGGGCGAGATACTGGGCAAGAAGTTCATGGCCACGAGCCACATCGCCTCGGTAGTCCGTGAGGCAAAGACGGGGACGGACTCCCCTCTCGCCCTCGAGAGACTCAACGAGATGGAGGACGTGTACTCCTTCTTCGAAGAAGAGTTCAAAGCCGTCATGAGCCGCTGGGAAGAGAGGATGGGACGATGACACAACCCGCCATCATGGTGCAGGGGCTCCGCTACTCCTACGGCGACCTCGAAGCAGTCAAGGGAATCTCATTCGACGTCCAGCCCGGCGAAATCCTCGGCTTCCTCGGCCCGAACGGGGCGGGCAAGTCCACCACGATCAAGATGCTGACCGGGCAGATCACGCCCAAGGGAGGCAGCGCTCAGGTTCTCGGCATCGATGTGGCCTCGGACAACCCAAACCTTCAGGCACAGATCGGCGTCTGCTTCGAGGAGAAGAACCTCTATCTGAACATGAGCGCCAAGGAGAACCTGGACTTCTATGCGTCTCTATTCGGCATCAAGAACCCGGAGACGATGGAGATACTGCGCCGTGTCGGCCTTGCGGAGCGCGCCAAGGACCGCGTCTCCACCTTCTCGAAAGGCATGCGGCAGCGCATGATGATCTCCCGGTCCTTCATCAATAAACCGAAGGTGCTCTTCCTCGACGAGCCGACCGATGGCCTGGATCCGGTCACATCGGCGCAGATACGCCAGACGATCAAGGAAGAGGCCGAGCGCGGGGCTGCGGTTCTGCTGACCACACACGACATGTTCGAGGCCGACGAACTCTCCGACCGAATCGCCTTCATCAACCAGGGCGAAATCGTCGCGCTCGACACTGCGGAGAACCTCAAGCTGAAGTACGGAAAGCGTTCGGTGAAGATCCGGCTGCGCGATGGCGAAAGCGTCCGCGAGGAGCATATCGGGATTGACGATCCCGACGCCTCGGCACGCATGGCCGAGCTTGCAGCCTCTCCGAACTTGCTCACGATACACACCGAGGAGGCAACGCTGGAGAACATCTTTATCGAGCTGACCGGCAGGGGGCTCGAGTGATGACTCGTCCAGTCTCTCGCGCCGCAATCATCGGCGCGCTTCTGAAGAAAGAACTCAGAGCCTACGCGAGGGACAAGATATACCTGTTCCTCACGCTCCTGGTGTTGATCCTCATACCGGTCATGTTCACCTTCCTGCCCGAGACTGTAGACGAGGACCTGACGCTGGCGGTCTCGCCCTCGATCTCAACGTTGATCGAAGATGCCAAGGACTCGCTGAAGGCGATGGGCGCGACCGACGCGCAGCTCGCCGAACTCGACGAAACAGACCTCGCCGAGCAAGAAGAGGGCCTGCTGCTCATCGAGTTCGGCAACGCCGAGCAGATGCAACAGGTCATCGACGGCACGCTCGAGGCATGGCGCACGAACGACGGCGAGATCGTGCTTCGTGACAAGGAGGCCGGCGAAGCGAAGCCGGAGAACGCCCAGAAGCTCAACATCGACATCGGCATCGCGTTTCCCCAGAACTTCATCGCCGATGTCGCGGCGGACAAGAAGGACGTGACGGTCACGGTCTACTCGGATGCCAACATCGGCGAGGAGATCAGGGGGGCGGTGGAGAGCTTCGTCCGTGAGGCGGCCTACCAGCTCGCCGGCAAAGAGCTGCCGGTCACCATGGCCGATGAGAACTCGATCATCCTCGGTGAGGACAGAGTGGGCAACCAGGCCTCGCTGAAGGACAAACTCCGCCCGATGGTGATCTTCATGGTCCTCTTGATGGAAACATTCTCGATGGCCTCACTCATCTCGACCGAGGTGCTGCAACGCACGGTGACGGCCGTACTCGTGACTCCTGTCCGGGTGAGTGACTTCCTCATCTCGAAAGCGGTCTTTGGGACGGTCATGTGTCTCGGCCAGGGCCTGTTCGTCCTGCTTGTCATCGGCGGGCTCACCGCCGACAACTGGTCTCTTGTGCTGACGGTCCTCTTGATGGGGGCGATGATGTTCACCGGCGTGGCGCTGTTCGTTGGCGCCTCGGGCAAGGATTTCATGGGGCAGCTGTTCTACAGCATGCTCTTGACCGTGCCGCTGCTCATCCCGAGCTTCTCCGTGCTGTTCCCCGGCACCGCGGCAGCGTGGGTGCAAGTCCTGCCCACCTACCCGATCATCGACACGCTCGTAGGCGCTATGACGTACGGTCAGACCTGGGCCGATTCGCTCGGTTCGCTGGCGTACGCGGCGGCATGGCTGGCGGTCCTCTTCATCGCCGGACTGCTCCAGCTTAGGAGGAAGGTGCAGACGCTATGACACCGAGACTGACTTTCAAGATTCTTCGCAAGGACCTCGTGCTCGGGCCTCGCTCCTCTATCTTCCTCTGGGCGATCATCCTGCCGTTCGCCTTGACTCTGGTGCTCCAGGTCGCGTTCGGTTCTCTGTTCAACCCGGAGCCCAGACTCGGGATCGTCGACGAGGGCAACTCGCAGATCACGGTTCAGGTCGAGGGAACGGAGGGCATCAACCTCACACTGCTCGATAGCGTCGAGGAACTGAAGACCCAGGTAGAGCGGAACGACCTCGACGCGGGCCTCGTGCTTCCCGCAGGCTTTGATCAGTCCGTCAGGAATGGGGAGAGGCCGGAACTGCAGTTCTACATCGGCGGCGAGAGCTACGCGTCTAGCCGCATCATCCTGACGGTCACCGCCATCGATCTCGTGCGCGAACTGGAGAACTCCGACGCCCCGGTGACCGTGGATGTCGTTAGCTTCGGAACACCCGGTCTTCCCATATCCGTGCGGCTGGTGCCTGTGATCGTCTTCTACGCTCTGGTGATGGCCGGCATCTTCGTACCCGGCTCCAATCTCGTGGAGGAGAAGGAACACGGCACGCTCATGGCACTCCTGGTGTCTCCAGTGAAGATCGGCGACGTCCTTGCGGCCAAGTGGGCGCAAGGTACCTTGCTGGCTTCGGTGATGGCGATCGCGACACTCATGTTGAACGATGCCCTGGGGCCCAACTGGCTCCAGGTCATCGTGGTCGTTGTCGTGGCCGCCGGGCTGTCTTCCATGATCGGCCTGCTGATGGGGACGTTCGCCAAGGACTCCACGATCATGTTCGGGCTGGTGAAGGGCTTGGGCATCTTCCTGTTTGCGCCCACACTCTTCTACATCTTCCCTGAATGGCCGCAGTGGATAGCCAAGCTCTTTCCGCTCTATTGGATCCTTGAGCCCATCTGGGTCGTTTCCATCATGGGCGGCTCCATCAGCGAAGTCTGGCTTGAGCTCGGCGTGGCTGTGGGGATAACTGTCGCACTCATCCCAGCCGTGGCGTTTGTCGCCCGCAAGGTGCAGTCACAGATGGCCGCACAGTAGTCACGTGGACCTGAGTACCTCGTTCTCACGGAAGGGAGAGGGTAACGGAGTGGTACTGGTGGGTGCTCATCGGTGTTGGTGTGGTCGCCATCGGCTACTTGAAGCTGAAGGTGTGGGGCAAGCTCATGGCCAACGCGAGGGCCAAGCGGGAGGCTGAGATCGAAGACTGAGTCGGGAATGTTCGTTCTTCCGGCTCTCGATCACAACTCTCAGTCACACGGCAGAGTCCACCTGGCCTGAAGCAGCGGGTCCCACGGAGAATCGAGGAGAAGACCTCTCGTCTCCGCGGGACCCGCCTCGCATTCCTCCGCGACCCCAGCTGCGCTCCGGAACGGGAATACGGGGTTGCATTTCAGATGCGGCTGCTGATACTTTCTTTCCTAAACTATTTTTGAGGAGAAGCTCTTTGTCCGATAGACCGGCCACGGACCTGCGTCGCGCGTCCGAGCTGCCTTCTGCAGAACTCACCGAGATGGCGGACGAACTGCGCACGTTCTGGCGCACGCTGTCGCGCGGCGTCCACCTGAGTGGCGGCGCCGACCAGTTCCAGCGCCAGCAGTCCTGGGTGCTCTCTACGCTCGTCGGCGGTCCCCGCCGCATGTGCGAGCTTGCCGAGAGCGCGCGCACGTCGCAGGCGTCCCTCACCGGCATCGTCGACCGCCTGGAAGCGCTCGGGCTGGTGGAGCGCATCCGTTCCGCCGAGGATCGGCGTGTCGTCGAGGTGGCGCTCACAACGGCTGGCCTCGCCGAGTCAGCAAACGTGCGCGAGCAGGTGGCAGAGCGGCTTCGTGCGCTCATCGAGCCCCTGTCCGCCGAAGAAGCCAGGGAACTCCGCCGCCTTCTGGGCAAGATGACACAGAGCGAGTGCCCACTGCCCTGACGACGTTCCGCCCTCTTGCTTTCGCGGCCCCCTTGCGGCCGCACCGCCCACGATCCGCCCTGTTCCGAGGAGTCCTACGCATGTACCTTCGCAACCTGCCACACCGCCGCAAGATGTATATCCTTGGCGGTGTACTGCTCGCCATGCTGCTCGGCGCACTCGACGGCACCATCGTCGGACCGGCGATGCCCACCATCGTCCGTGAACTCGGCGGCATGGCCATGCTGTCGTGGGTGTTCACTATCTACTCACTCACGTCCACGATCACCATTCCGATCGTCGGCAAGCTCTCCGACCTCTACGGCCGCAAATGGTTCTACCTGGGCGGCATCGTGGTGTTCCTCATCGGGTCGGCACTCTCGGGCGCCGCGGGCGAGCCGTGGCTCAACAGCATCTTCCGTTCGATCTCGGGTAGCGAGAACCCCATGCTGCAGCTCATCGTATTCCGCGGTCTGCAGGGTTTTGGCGGCGGTGCGATGATGGCAAACGCGATGGCGATCATCGGCGACCTGTTCTCCCCGCGCGAACGCGGCCGATACCAGGGCCTGACCGGCGGCGTGTTTGGACTGGCCTCGGTATTCGGGCCGATGCTCGGCGGCTGGTTCACCGACACGCTGTCGTGGCGTTGGATCTTCTACATCAACATCCCGCTCGGCCTGCTCGCCCTCGTCGCGCTCATGCTGGTGATGCCGCGTCCGGAGACCGGCCAGCAGCACAGGATCGACTGGTGGGGCGCAGGCGCGCTTACGGTGGGCCTCGTGCCTCTGCTCCTCGCGCTCAGCTGGGGTGGTTCCGAGTACGCGTGGGGCTCCTCCATGATCATCGGCCTGCTGATCGTGGCCGCTATCGCGCTCGCAGCCTTCTGCGCACGTGAGTTCAGAGCTGCCGAGCCCATTCTCGACATCCGCCTCTTTGCCGATCGTGGTTTCTCGGCAAGCATGATCGTGCTGTTCTTGTCGGGCGTGGGTATGTTCGGCACCATCATGTTCCTGCCGACGTTCATGCAAGTCGTGCTCGGACGTTCGGCCTCGAATTCGGGCGCCCTGCTCACGCCGCTCATGGTGGCGATGATCTCTGCCTCAATCATCACGGGCCAACTCATGAGCCGTACGGGCCGCTACAAGGCATACGGCATCGCGGGTCTGGCGGTGTCCGCTATTGGTATGTTCATGCTCTCGCAGATCGGTGTGGACACAACCAACACCACGATGGCGATCGACATGGCGCTCGTCGGCCTCGGCCTTGGCGTAACGATGCCGCTCTTCACCATCTCGCTGCAATCGCAGTTCCAGAACCGAATCGGCGAGGTCACCGGCGCGATGCAGTTCTTCCGGTCGATCGGCGGCACGGTTGGCGTTGCGCTGCTCGGCGGTGTGATGAACGCCTCGCTCGCGTCCGAGCTGGAGTCGCTCGTGACGGCCCAGAAGGCCGCGTTCGGTCCGGCATTCGAGACTTTTGCCAAGCTGGCCGAGAACCCTGCGGTTCTTCTGAACGCCGGCGCGCTTGAGGCGATCGCGGCCAAGCTGCCGCCCGAGATGGCGCCGCTGTTCGCTTCATTCACCGGGGACCTCAAGCTCGCGGTGAGCACCGGCATCGCCACGGCGTTCATGTGGGGCTTCGTGATGCTAGCGCTCTCGTTTGTGGCGATGCGGTTTGTGCGGGAGGTGCCGCTCACGAGCGGTCCGCGACTCGAATCGGCCGCCGAAGTCGGCGTGGAACTGCTCGCCGAGGAGGCGCTCATCCCCGCCGCCGACGAGCCCGCCGTCCTCAAGGGCCTGCAGCGCTCTGCCGAGAAGGCGGCCGGCCCGGACGACGCCCCGGGCGTGAACCCGCACCGTCAGTAGCGTTCGGGTGGCTTAGACCATCAGGGCAGCGCGCCCACCGAGGGCCCTTCGTCATCTCTATCCGGCGAAGAGAGAATTCATACGGCTGGCGGATGTCGGGCCTCCGCTCGCTGGGTATGCTCGGTATGTGTGGGCGAGTCGTCAGCGCTCAAGGGGATGGTGGTTGGTATGAGGCTCAAGATGATCGGTGTTCTCGTCGCGCTCGCTTTCCTGCTCTCGGGAATCACAGTTCTCCCGGCCAGCGCGGCGCCGTCCGATGTCACATCCGTACGAAGTATCGTAGTGTTCGAGTCCGGAGCCAACGCGGCTGCCGAGACGGCGATACGAGGGCTCGGCGGCGTGAAACTGAAGTCCTTGCCGCTCATCAATGGCGCCGCATTCGTGCTGCCAGGAGTCGCAGCTGAACGCGCGGTCGCCAGGCTGCAGGGCGTCAAGTACGTGGAGCGTGACGCGATCGTATACGCAACCAGGAAGCCGGCACCCGCACCCGTCGCCGAACAGGTGACCTGGAACGTAGAGGCGATCGGCGCTGACCAGGTCTGGCCCTACGACACCGGCGACGGCGTCAGGGTCGCGATCGTCGACTCCGGCATCGACCTCACGCACTCGGATCTCGAGGTGGTGGGCGGTGTCAGCGAGGTCGGCTACACCAGCAGCTACACCGACGACAACGGCCACGGCACGCACGTCGCCGGCATCGTTGCTGCACTCGATAACCAGATCGGCGTGGTTGGCGTCGGACCTGACATCGATCTGTATGCGGTCAAGGTGCTCAACCGCAAGGGCTCGGGCTACACTTCCGACATCATCGCCGGACTTGAGTGGTGCATGAACAACGACATGGATGTCGTGAATATGAGCCTTGGCTCCTCCTACTACGTGCAGTCGTTCCAGGATGCATGCACCGCTCTTTATGAGAGCGGCACGGTGATCGTGGCTGCGGCAGGCAACACCGGCACACTTCAGCCGTTCTACCCGGCCGCCTACGCACACGTGATCGGAGTCGGGGCGACGGATGCATCAGACGCGCTCGCGTACTTCAGCACGTGCGGACCGCACGTGGATCTGGTGGCACCCGGAGTGAGCGTCTACTCCACATACAAGGGAGACACCTACACGACACTATCGGGCACGTCCATGGCTTCACCGCATGTGGCAGGCGTCGCGGCGCTCGTCATCTGGGCCGACACGGACGGCTGGACTCCCGGTGAGATAGAAGCGCATCTCGAGGACAGCGCGCTCGATTTGGGCGCTTCAGGCAGGGACGACTATTACGGCTTCGGTCTCGTGCAGGCGCAGGGAGCGGTCGCGGAGTAGCGAGCCGGCGCCTGCCGGACCGCGCCGCTCCAGCGGCGGCGATGAGGTCGCCGCCAGTCGAGTGGCCCGTGACTCCAAGGTCCTGCAGTCTCGTCGGCTGATCGACGAGACTGCAGGACTCGTGCCTCACCCACCGTACGCCTGGCACCCGCACCCTCTCGGAGACCGAACGGAGACATCACCAACGCCGCAGCAGCTGAGCGTTGAGTGCCACGATGACCGTGCTCACCGACATCAACACCGCGCCAACAGCGGGTGACAACACTATTCCGGCTGCCGAGAGAAGCCCGGCTGCCAGCGGAATCGCCACAACGTTGTAGCCTGCCGCCCACCACAGGTTCTGCAGCATCTTGCGGTAGGTAGCGCGCGAAAGCGAGATGACCGCAGCCACGTCCCTCGGGTCAGAGCGCACGAGTATGATGTCCCCTGCTTCAACAGCCACATCTGTTCCTGCGCCGATCGCGATACCCACGTCCGCTGTGAGAAGCGCTGGGGCGTCATTCACACCGTCGCCAACCATGGCCACCCGCCTACCCCCCTCTTGCATTCGGCGGATCTCGGCCGCCTTGTCGCCTGGCAGCACACCGGCGAGCACGCGGTCGATTCCCAGCTCCGCTGCGACGGAACGCGCAACGGGCTCAGCGTCACCGGTGAGCATGGCAACCTCGATGCCGGCCTGACGGATACGCTCGACGGCCTCGCGCGACTCAGGCCGGATACCGTCGGCCACGGCAAGGAGCGCCGCTACCCTCCCCTCGTCGACCAGGTAGATGACAGCCCGGCCAGCGAGCCCCGAACGCTCTGCCGCGTCCGCAAGATCGGCAGGCACCGCAAGGCCACGCGCCTCCAGCAGGGCCGGGCCGCCCACCTCAAGAACGCGGCCGTCAACAACCGAGCGCACGCCAATCCCGGGAAGTGATGAGAAACTGCTGGCCAACGGAAGCGGAGCGCCCGTTTCGGCGGCAGACGCGATAATCGCACGGGCGATAGGGTGCTCAGAGTCATGCTCTGCTGCGGCCGCAACCCGCAGAGCCTCTTCGGAATCGATTCCCGCGACGCTGGCCTTGGCAACCACGCGATGCTCCCCCAGGGTCAGCGTCCCCGTCTTGTCGAAGACAACAATGTCGAGCGCACGGGCCTCTTCAAAGCCGCGACGCTGGCGAACGAGCAGCCCTCTTCGGGCGCCGAGTGCCGTCGAGATCGCAATCACGAGCGGAATCGCAAGTCCGAGCGCATGCGGGCAGGCGATCACGAGCACGGTGACGACCCGCTCGATGACGAATGCCAGCTCCCTGCCTGCAAGCAGCCAGCCTGCGGCCGTCAGCACGGCAGATCCCACGGCCACAAGCGTCAGCAGGCGCGCCGCGCGGTCAGCAAGATCCTGCGCCCGGGATCGCGATGACTGCGCCGCAGCGACGAGGCGCATGATCCCGGCGAGTGCAGTTGACTCGCCGGTCCCGGTCACACGGACCCGTAACGATCCGGACCCGTTGACCGTACCTGCGATGACGCCAGCCTCCGGCCCCTTTTCGATGGGCAGCGACTCGCCAGTGAGCGCTGACTCATCAACCGTGCTTGTCCCTGTGATCACTACGCCATCCGCCGGTACGCGGCCGCCCGGACGCACCAGAATGAGGTCCCCGGCGGCGAGATGAGTGACCGGCACCTCCTCGGTTGCATCTCCCGGCAGCACGCGCGTAGCCATATCTGGCAGCAGCCTCGCGAGCTCTCTCAACGCGCTCCCCGCCCGGACAACCGACCGCATTTCAATCCAGTGACCGAGAAGCATGATTGTGATGAGCGTGGCAAGCTCCCACCACAGATCGCTCGCCGCGAAACCAAGCGTCACCGCCATGCTGAACACAAATGCCACCGAGATGGCCAGGGCGATGAGCGTCATCATCCCCGGCAGCCGATCGCGAAGCTCGCCGATCGCGCCCTTGAGGAAGGGCTGACCTCCGTAGACGAACACAATGAACCCGAGCACGGCGGACACGTGCTGCGAACCCGGAAAAACCGGAGGCGCGTACCCAAGCGTCATTGCCACCATCGGCGACCAGACGACAGTGGGCACTGTCAGCACAAGAGCGATCCAGAAGCGCTTCTGGAAGATCTGGACGCTGTGACCTTCGTGCCGGTCGTGCTGCCTCCCTGGTGCGGAATGCGCCTCGGCCGAGGGATGCCCGGCGTGCTCGGCGTGTTGGGCATGGCCCTGGTGCCCCTGCCCTCCCTGGTGCCCCTGCCCTCCCTGCCCTCCCATGTGGCCGGAGTGCTCCGGGTGCGCCGGGTGCCCGGCAGACGTTCCGGAGTCACCGTGTGGACTTGCGTGGCTTTCCTTCATGCTTGCCCCTTCCACGCAACAGCTGTGCTTCCTGCTGAACCGAAACCGTTACGACTGACGGAGGCCCCGCTGGCCCTGTCCCGCTCCGCCGTGCCACCGGAAGCATGATCTGCAGGACCGGCACGCCAGGAAGCTGGTCGGCCCGCAACAGGTGACATTCCCATTCGTGACGATGAGTGCGCGTGTTTGCACCTCCCGAGTGCGGGAACAGTGAGACTATGAAGACCCGAAGGACACTGATCTGGGGCATTGCCCTCGTCATCCTTGGAGTGATCGGCCTCGCAGCCAGCCTGATGCTGAGACCGTCGCTCAACGGGGGTTATGCCGACAGCACGTACTCGTCCCCTGGGCAGCGCATCTATTACACGGGGCTTGATGAGAACGGTGATCGCATAGGACGCACCATCGCCGGTCGGGGGATGACCGGGATGATCGCGGCAAGCGCATGCGTTGATTGCCACGGGGAAGATGGACGAGGCGGAACGACGTTCATAATGATGCAGACAATTGAGATCCCGGACATTCGGTATTCGTCACTGACGTCAACCCACAGCGAGTCCGGCAGCACCTCGGAGGGCTGGACGGAAGAGGAAATCGCAACTGCGATTCGCGACGGAATTGAGCCGGACGGCGAAAGACTGGAACGGCCGATGCCCCGCTGGGACATGACGGATGCCCAGGTCAGCGACGTGATCGACTACCTCAAGGAGCTGGACAGATCATGATGATGAACCCCTACAATTACGGCTTCTTCAATGACGGGTGGCTGTTGGGCGGCCTGGCCATGCTGTTCTTTGGTGCGGTTCTCGTCGCCGGCGTCGTCCTGATCGTTGTCTGGGCAATCCGCGCGGGCGCAAGCCACGGCCGTGGCGAGCAATCTGCGGGCAGTCTCAGCTCGGACGAATCGATCGCCATCGTCAGACGCAGGTATGCGGCCGGCGAGATCACCAAAGAGCAGTATGACGACCTGCTGAAGGCGCTTGGCGGGTAGAGCACGCCTGACAGCGGGTGTCTGCGCGCCCCCGCTTCGTGAGCTGGCTGTCGCCCACGACGGCGCTCCCGGCGTCGTGGTCTGGGCTCCGGGGAGCCACTCCGGCCGCACGAGAAACGCCGCAGGTTCACCCGGCATCCTGGAGCCGGTCGGATTCTGCCGCTTCGGCTTGATCGACAGGGACTACCCGGGGTGAAAGGAACGATAGAGCCGGTATCACCCGGTCGAAGAAGCGGACCATGTAGCCCACCAGTATGGCAGCCAGGATGGTACCCTCCCGGATTCCCTGGACGCTTCCCAAGAAGACCAGCGAGCTGAGCACGCCGGTGACGACCAGCGCGCTGTCTACTCCGATCTTGCTCCTCCCGAACTCGAACCCGAATTTCCGGCACAGGACCATCGCCAATCCCTCACCGGGCAAGTACGTCACTCTCGCCCTTACCTCCATGAACACGCCGAACGCGATCACTGCACAGCTCAACAGGCAGTAGAACAGTTGCGATGCATAGTGCGTCGGCGCTATCCATGAAAGCATCGGCATGGCGCTATCAATGAACCAGCCGAACAGCAACACTACCGGGATCTGCACGAGCTGTATCCACGGGTAGTCGTTGCGCAGCAGCCGTATCTGCAGCGCGACAAGAAGGATGTTCAGGATCACGGTCGTCTGCCCGAGCGTCAGGGGGAACCCGAGACCGTACACGTAGGGGACGCTGGAGATGGGCGAAACACCCAGGTTGGCCTTTACGGACAGATCCACTCCGATCGCCATGATTAGCAGACCGCAGATGAAGAACAGCGTCCGTTGCAGCAGCGCGTCTTTCAGAAGGAATGAAGCCACGGCCTCTGCAGCAGACCTAGGCACGGTCGGAGCCAGCGCGCTTGTCATGACCTCGGAAGCTCTTGTGGATGATCTTCCACTTGCGGACCTCTTCGGCTCTCAGCCGCGCGTCAGTCTTCATCGCCGCCACGACTGCCTCTCGCTGCAGCTTGTGGTAGCTTGCGAGGCGCTCGGCGGACAGCGAGCCCTCGGCCACCGCCTTCTTCACAGCACACCCGGGTTCGTCCGCGTGCGTGCAGTCCCGGAAGCGGCAGTGCAACGCGAGTCCGGCGATGTCGGAGAATGCGGTTTCTAGTCCGTCGGTGAGATCGTGGACGGCCACCGCGCGCATCCCTGGTGTGTCCATGAGCACGCCCCCGCCCGGAAGGAGAATCAGCTCACGGGTCACAGTGGTGTGCCGGCCCCTGCCGTCACCTATCCTGACCTCGCGTGTCGCCTGCCGCTGCTCACCAAGCAGTGCGTTGATGAGCGTCGACTTCCCGGCACCGGACGGGCCGATGAGCGCGACGGTCGAACCCGCTTGCACATACGTCCGCACGGCTTCGGCACCACCGTCAGACACCGCACTCGTAAGCACGACATCGACACCCAGGGCAATCTGTTCAACTTCTGAACAAGCACTCTCAGGATCTACCGAGAGGTCGGCCTTCGTCAGCACGACGACCGGTGTAGCGCCGCTCTCCCATGCAAGCGCAAGCTCGCGCTCGATGCGCCTCAGGTTGGGGCCGCCGTCGAGCGGCTGCACTACGAAGACGACATCGACGTTGGCGGCAAGCACCTGCGCTGCGGAAACCTCACTCGGATCGCCGCGCGTAAACGCCGATGAGCGCGGGAGCACCGCTTCGATGAGCGCGACTTCGTGCCGGTCGGGCCGATACAGCGAGAGCCAGTCACCTGTCGCTGGCAGGTCGAGAGCAGAGCGCGCCCGTCGCCGCAGACCTGTGGAAGGCTCTGCCCGCTCGACACCTGCAGACGTTGCGACCACGACACTGCCGCGGTCGGCACGAAGTACTCGGCCGGGGTAGTGGCTAGAGTCGCCGCTACTAGCGGCATCGAACAGCGCCGACCACCGGTCGGACCAGCCGTACACTTCGAGGGGATCGGAGGCGAACGCCTCCGCGGGAATCTTGTCCAACGCGGTTCCTTTCGGAGTGGGTGTCCGCGCTGGCAGAATGCGGTTAGGCGCGGAGCACCGGAATGGAGGCATACGATTCGCTGAGCGCTGCAAGCGCCCCTGGCGTTATGACAGTCATCGATGCCACCTCCTCTCGGTGGATCACACGTTCGTTCGAACGATCCTAGCACACTCGGCAGGGAGTTCCAGCATGTCCTTTGTGGCGCAAAGACAGGGCTTCCAACTCTCGAAGCCGAGGCAACCGGTCGAGCACTTCTCGCGAGACAGGCGCGCCTACTTCGATTCGACACCGTGAGCTGTGGCGGGGCCCTCCGGACCCGGCTGGGCCCCGCCACTCGATCGTCACTCCGTAGCTGCGGCCTGCTCCTCGCTCCCCAGCGCGGCCTTCGCCTCCGCGATCCGCGCCGACATCAGCGCGCATGCGGGATCCACCTGCTTGAAGATCGCTTCGCTCTCACACGCCTCAACAAGAGCGACGGCAAGGCTAGCATCCCCCAGCCGTTCACTCACCCACGCCGAGAGTGCCTCGACGGACAGCACCGGCTTCAGCGTCTGCGCTACGTTCACGAATTCCTGCGCCGACAGCACCGGCACGGTCTGGAACCCACCGTGCTTGCCCATCATGCTCATCTGGAACCGCTGCTCGTATGGCAAACGAACCAGAAAGCGCTCGGCCGCCTCGGGGGTCAATGGCGTCAAACCGTCCATTACGCGGCTCCCAGCTTGTCGACCTTCGCAAGCTCCTCGGCAACGAAGCCCAGGTCCAGCCCCTCGAGCGTCTCGCGCGTGGGCCACCCGGTTGCCACGTCCCAACCCTCGAGCGTGTAGAAGTGGGTCTTCCACTGCTCGAAGCCTTCACGGCTGATGGAGCGTCCTATCGTGTTGATGTAGGCCCACTCCCCGTTCACGGTACCCGCCAAGGGGTAGAACGGACCGAATGCACCGCTCTGCAGCGGGACGTCATAGATATAGGAGGCGAACTGCACCATGTCGCGCTGGCGTCCCTGTAGCACCCAGATAGCGTTGTCCAGGTTCCAGATCCTACGCCCCAACTCGATGCCTTCGGCGAACGTCATGTCGTCGCCGGTGATTGCATTCCAGAACAGCGGCTCACCGTCTCCGGTGAGGCCCACGTTGTCGGCGGTCGAGAAGTTGGCGAAGTCCGGCCAACGGAAGTCGCAGTAGAGCGCGCTCTGCTTCCAGAAGCGAGTGTAGTGGCGCTGCCAGACAACGAGCTTCGCGAACGACTCTGAGTAGATGTTCTCGGTGCTGTGGTCAATCATTCGCAGGTCGCCGTCATAGGGCACCATCTTCGAGGTGACGATCTGCGCGTATTCCT
>Ga0068714_10003866_pt1 | contig 17283 bp, 13 predicted proteins | sample MTBNYHSulfiMetaG_FD_62988 | JGI IMG/M metagenome (GOLD analysis project Ga0068714, IMG submission 62988) | Enrichment culture microbial communities from rom New York Harbor, USA that are MTBE-degrading - MTBE-NYH (New York Harbor Sulfidogenic)... | ecosystem: Environmental > Aquatic > Marine >...
CGAAGCGTTCGCCACCATGATCCGGTCACACCTGGGGCCGAATTTCGGCACACAAATGCCCTGAGCGATCATGCCTCCTGCAACGGCAACGGCGGTCTTTCGCCCGATGGGAACTTCGGCCATCACCTGTTCGAGATCGACCTCTTCAGGTTTTGGACAGGCCACCAGGATGTCCACGTCGACCGCTTCCAGATCCTTAAGCTCGAGTATCTCGAGGAGCCCGCACAGACAGCTTTTGGATATGGCGTCCTTAACGGCCCGGCAGGCGGCTTCGGTCACATTCTCTCCGTGGAGGTCAATGCCTGTTCCCAGTTCCACAATGAATCTTTTCCCGGCCATACCTATACTCACCTTTCCGTTGCGGACATGAATCCATCATGTTTTCAGCCCGATACGAACTCCGGACCAGCGGCCCGGCGGCGACCCCCAGAAAACCCATGCTGCGGGCCGTTTCGGCCCATCGGTCAAACACCTCTGGTGAAACGTAACGGGCCACGGGAATGTGGTCCCCGGATGGCGCGAGGTATTGCCCCAACGTCAGGTACCGGCAACCCGCGCGCTTGAGGTCCACAAGGGTTTCCAGGATTTCGCCGTCCATTTCTCCCAGGCCGAGCATGAGGCCGGACTTGGCGGGTAAACCTCTTCTCGAAGCGAATTCCAATATAGAGAGGGAACGGCGATAATCGGCCCGTGGCCGGACCGAGGGATACAATCGGGCCACGGTCTCGACATTATGATTGAGCATGTCGGGCCGGGCCGTAAATACGTTCTCCAATGCCGCCACCGAGCCCTGAAAATCCGGAATCAGCGTTTCTACCGTGGCCTCCGGGCATAACGCCCGAATCTGCCGGATAGTGGAGACGAACTGTCCCGCGCCGCCATCGGTCAGGTCGTCACGGGTGACGGAAGTGACCACCACGTGCCGAAGCCGCATTTCAAAGGACGCGCGGGCCACTCTCGCCGGCTCGTCCGGGTCCGGCGCTTCGGGAACGGCCTTGGTTACGGCGCAAAAACGGCATCGCCGGGTGCAGCGATCCCCCAATATCATAAAGGTGGCCGTACCCCTGGCGAAGCATTCGCCTTGATTGGGACACTCGGCGCTCTGACACACCGTGGCCAGACGCATTTCCTCAAGCCTGCGCTCCATGCGTCCCATGGCGACAGTGTCGGGAGCGCGGCGGACGAGCCACTCCGGGTGTTTTCCGGTTTGGCCCTCCGGAGGCGAGTGTTCCCTATATCCGAAGGCGTTGCGGAACGCGCTGATAAAGCGCCCCTTAACGAGCTTCATATCGACCGGATGACCCAGAACCCGGGCCATCGAGGTGATGGGTTGCCCCCGACTTCCGCAAGGTACGATGAGCCCGAAGGGATCCACATCGGTGTTCACGTTAAGGGCCAGGCCGTGGTAGGTGACCCACCTCCGCACGGCAATGCCTACACTGGCTAGTTTACCGGAACCCGCCCACAGGCCGGGCCTTCCTTTCTTGAATTGCGGTTCGATACCGAAGATGCGGAGCACTTCCGCCGCCGCCTCCAACAAGGTATCGAGGTACAGGTGCAAATCTCGTTTCCCCAGCCGTATGATCGGGTAGGCCACCATCTGACCGGGTCCGTGGTAGGTGGCCTGGCCTCCTCGACTTACGAAGTGGACCGCCACTCCTCGTCGCTCGAGTTCCTCTCCGGGCAGCAGCAGGTCGTGGGAATCGCCGCTTCTTCCCACCGTAATTACGGGCGGATGTTCCACGAGCACCAGACGATCGGGAGAGGTCCCGGCCACCCGCTCGCCGACGAGCGCTTCCTGGCGCTCGAGGGCTTCCCCATAGTCCAGCAGTCCCCAGTCGAGTACTTCCAGCGCCTGTTGCGGTCCGACGGCAGCCATAAATTCACCCGCACTACCGTTTGGGAAGATACAGGGCCCAATTCAAGGCGGCTCGTGAAGCGTCCACTATGGCTTCCGAATATGTTGGGTGCGCGCGGATATTCCGAGCGAGTTCCTGAACCGTGCATTCGAGACTCATGGCCAAAACGGCCTCTCCGATCAGCTCCGTAGCGCAGGCGCCCACAATGTGGACTCCCAGAATCTCGCCGTAACGCGCGTCCGAAACAATTTTGACCGCACCCGCGGTTTCATCCCGGGCCATCCCCAATCCGTTGATGGCGTATGGGAAATCGCCTACATTGACCTCCAAATCCTTTTCTTCGGCTTCTTCTTCGGACAGGCCGACGGCGCCCACTTCCGGAAAGGACCAGACCGCCCGGGGAACCAGATGAAAAGGAAACTTTCCGCTTTTTCCCATGGCGTTTTCGGCCGCCGTGACCCCCATGGACGAAGCGGCGTGGCTGAGCATCCAGCCTCCGGTAACGTCGCCAATGGCGTAGATCTCGGGTTTGGACGTTTCCAGTCTATCGTTCACCCACACGCTGCCGTCGTCGTTTACGCGAATCCCGACCTGATCGAGCCCCAAACGGTCCGAATTCGGCTTCCTGCCGGAAACCACTACCCGATCCACGGTCACCGAAGTCTGCTCTCCGCCGGAAAGGTTTACTTTGAAGCCTCCGTCGGATGTTTCCACGGACTCGATACGCGCCTTACGATGAAGCTCGACGCCCAGGTCGAGGAGGCCCTGGGACACCCTCTGGCTGCTCTCCTGATCTTCGCGGGGAAGAAGCCTTCGGCTCTCGGTTGCGAGGATGACCCGCAGCCCGAAGAGGCTGAGAGTTCCCGCTAATTCGACTTCAATGGGGCCATCGCCGTAGAGGAGCACCGAAGCCGGCGCGTCGGTCATATCGAGCAACTGATCCGTTCCCATGGCGGCTTTCTCGATGCCTGGAATATCCGGTACGGCAAGGCTGCTGCCCGTGGCCAGAATGGTCTTTCGGGTTTCTAGTTTTTTTCCGTCTATATCGATCTCGCGGGGATTTCGCAGCGCAGCGCGCCCTTTGAAAACCTCGATGCCGTTATTGGCGAGGAGCGCCTCCATTCCCATTCGGATATCGCTCACGACCCCTTCTTTCCTGGCGCGGAGGTCCGTCAGGTTGAGCCCTTCCACAGAGCACTTGATTCCAAAAGCCTCGGCCATGCGGAAGGAACGAAGCATTGCAGCGGCATTGTGCCACACCTTGGTGGGAATACAGCCTCGGTTCACGCACGTCCCGCCCATTTCCCCGGCCTCGACCAGAGCTACTTTTCCTCCCAGTTGGGAAACTCGGATCGCCGCTGCGTATCCGCCGGGCCCCCCGCCAATAACCACCACATCGTACATGCTGTCACCTCACAGGTCAGATCATTTTTTCCATGCGTCAGGCCAGAATCAAGGAGGGATTCTCGAGATGCCGGGCCAGGGTCTGTAGAAAATCGGAGGCCGGTGCGCCATCCGCCACTTGATGGTCAAACGTAAGACTCAGAAACATCATCGTTCGAATCGCGATTGCTCCATTGTACACGGCCGGCTTATCCTTGGTTCGACCCACGCCCAGTATGCCGGTCTCGGGGGGCTTCAGAATGGGCGTGAAGCCGTCCACCTCGAACATGCTCACATTGGTGATGGTGAATGTACCTCCGGTCACTTCCTCGACAGTCAAAGCGCTTTCCCGGGCCTTGCGAGCCAATTCCCTGACTTCCCGTGCAATCTGAAGAAGTCCTTTCTTGTCCGCGTTTCGGAGCACGGGTACGATCAGTCCGTCGGGCAACGCCACAGCCACGCCCATATGCACGGCGTCGTGGAGCAGTATTTCTTCCCCCACCAGCGTCGAGTTCATAATGGGAAAGCGTTTGAGGACCCGGGAGGTGGCCATTACGATGATATCGTTGAAGGAAACCTTCACCGATGGGTCGTTCTTGTATTCCTCCCGGATCTTGTCCCGGAACCGGACCATCTCCGTCACGTCCACTTCCACAAAGGTGGTCAGCTGGGCCGTGTTGTGAAGGCTGGCGTGCATGTTTTGAGCAACGGCCCTGCGCATGCCGGATAAGGGGATGGACCTGACGGGCGCGGCTTCTTTTTCCGGCGCTTTCGCTTCCAGAGCCCGCGCGACGTCTTCCCTGGTAATCTTGCCTCCTTCGCCGGTTCCCGTGAGGGTCGAGATGTCCAGTCCCGCCTGTTTCGCCATCTCCTCGGCCAAAGGCGTGATCTTGGGCGCCGGGGGACCTTCCTCGTGGAATTTTTTAACGTCCTCTTCGCTGACTCTTCCGTCGGGACCGGATCCGGTAACCGAAGCCAGATCCACTCCGAGTTCCTTGGCCAGGCGGCGCGCCGCAGGACTGGCCCGAACGAATTTGGCCTCCCGAGGTTTCTCCGGCTGCGCCCCTCGAACCGTCTCCGCAGCAGGGGTTACGGCCTCGGCCGCTGCCGGTACGCCTTCGATGCGCTCGGGTTGCTCACCTTCCCCGGCGACCACGGCCACGACGGTTTCGATGGGCACGGTGGCCCCTGCGGGCGCTACAATCTGAAACACGATCCCTTCGGCCGTGGATTCGACCAGGTTCGTGATTTTCTCGGTTTCAACCTCAAACAGCGGCTCCCCTTTTTTGACGCGATCACCTTCTTTCTTGAGCCATTTGGTGATCTTTCCTTCTTTCATGGTGAGGCCCCATTTGGGCATCTTGATTTTGACGGCCACTTTTCTGCTTCCTCATTGAATTAGGGTCTTTAGTAAAGCCGGAGTAGCGGAGGTCGATGCGACCTCCGCGTGCTTGAATTCCATTCCACCAAGCGGTCAGCCCAGAATCTCTTTTACCGCCTGGACCACTTTTCCCGTGCTCGGAAGCATGGCGTCTTCCAGCGGCGGACTGAAAGGAATAATGGTGTCCAAAGCAGCAACGGTCTTGACCGGGGCATCCAGATAGTCAAAGGAATGGTCCATAATGCTCTTGACTACTTGCCCAGCCACGCCGGCCATTTCGTACGCCTCTTGAACCACCACGGCTTTGTGGGTCTTCTGCACGCTGGCGGCCAGCGTATGATGGTCCAAAGGAGACAGAGTTCTCAGATCGATCACCTCGGCGTTAACGCCTTCTCCGGCCAATTGCTCGGCCGCCTCGAGGCACTTGTGCAGCATGAGCGCATACGAGATCAAAGTTACGTCGCTGCCTTCCTTCTTCACTTCAGCCTTGCCCAGGGGGATCAGGTATTCTTCCTCCGGAACGGGCCCCGCGGTTCCGTAAAGAGCCTTTTCTTCGATGTAAAGGACGGGATTATTATCGCGGAGCGAAGCCAGCAACAATCCTTTGGCGTCATTGGGGGTCGAGGGCATAACCACTTTCAGGCCGGGTACCTGCGTGAACCATCCTTCGAGAGATTGGGAGTGCTGGCCCGCCGCCCGGATCCAGCCGCCGGAAGTGGTGCGGACCACCAGCGGCAGTTTCTTGACCTGGCCTCCACACATGTACCGCACTTTGGGCGCCTGATTCGTGAGGTAGTCGAAGCAGACCGTGGTGAAATCGATGAACATGATCTCCGGAACGGGTTTCAGTCCCATGAGCGCGGCCCCGACGGCGGCTCCCATGATAGCCGACTCGGATATGGGTGTGTCCAATACGCGATCGGGACCGAATTCCTGATAAAGGCCGGCGGTCACTCCGAAACAACCGCCGAAACCGCCCACATCTTCGCCAAAAACGAAAACGTTCTCGTCCAGGCTCATTTCGTGACGAAGAGCTTCCCTTATGGCTTCGATAAATGTGATTTCACGCATCAGACGTTCCTCCCTTCCTCATAGAACAGATCGGTAAACATCTCCTCCTCCGAAGGATACGCACTCCTGTCCGTAAAATCGATGGCTTCCTGGAGCTCCTGGTCCGCTTCTTTCTTCAGGGCCTGCAGCGTTACTTCCGTGGCCACTCCCTGTTCGAGCAGTTGGCCGGCGAAACGCGCGATGGGATCTTTTTTCTTGTCTTCCAGGATCTGTTCGGGTGTCCTGTACGGCTGGGGATCACCCTCGAAATGCCCGCGCCAGCGGGAGGTTTTCAGCTCGATAAGAGCCGGCCCCTTTCCCTCGCGAATGGATTTAGCCGTTTCGGAGACCGCTTCATACACAGCCATGACATCATTGCCGTCCGCAACCAAACCCGGAATACCGTAAGCCGCCGCGCGCGCGGCAATGTCCTCGACGGCGCAGACGTCGTCAACGCAGGTGCTGATGGCGAACTGGTTGTTCACGCAAATGGCCAGGGCCGGCAGTTTCCAACAGGCCGCGAGGTTGAGGGCTTCATGGAACTCTCCTCTGTGGGCCGCACCATCTCCGAAAATTACGGCGGCGATGTTGCCCGCTCCCTCTTTTTTCAAGGCAAGGGCTATACCATTGTTGATGGTCTGGCTGGGTCCTAGAATGCCGTTACAGCCGGGAGCCCGTTTGTCAAAGGCCGCCAGGTGCATCGAGCCGCCTTTGCCTTTGCAGTAACCCGTGGCCTTGCCGAAGATTTCGGCCCGCATGCGCTTGATATCCGCTCCACGGGCCAGGATCATACCGTGGTCCCTGTGCGTGCTGGATATCCAATCCGTGGACCGGAGGCCGGAGCAGACTCCCACATGGACAGCCTCCTGACCTACGCCAAGATGGACGAAACCCGGAAGAGTTCCGTCGGTGACCGCATCGGCAAGGGACTCCTCGAATCCCCGGATGGCCACCATGGTTTTGTACATCTCAAGAAGCTTTTCCTTTGGTAGTTCCATGATCCGTCTCCCTGCTATTGAGGTTCAAAGAAAAGACCCTTGTCCGAGGCTTGTCTCAGAGCCAGGGCGATATCTACTACCCGGGGGCCCTCGAGGTTCAAGGCCACGGATAACCGATCTCCTTGTTTGACAACCAACTCTCGTTCGCCATCCACGGCAATCATGGCGGGGGTTTGAGAAATAGGGATTTCCTCGCCCGGCTCGAAAACTCGGAATTGCTTTATGGGGACCGTGCGAATCAGACCCGGGGCAATGGGGGCTTTGACCCTGCAATTTCCTTCACCAATGATAATATGCACGCCCTTTCCCGAGTCCGAGGTCAATCCGCAAAGGAGTCCGCCTATGGAGGAGAACCCGATGTTTTCGGGTTCCGCCCTGGCCAGGAAAATCTCCCGGATTTTCGAGACGTCCCACAAGGCCCGGGATGCAATAAAACCGGCTTCGGACACGACTACGTCCACCAGGGCCATGTCCACGAGTTGGGCGCTCCGCCGGATTTCAAGTCGCGGAACCCGCTTGACGAACGACGGATCGGAAGCCGAATTCAGCGCGGTAACGCCCGCGGCGATACCGGCCAGTGTGCCTTCCACCACAGCAGGGAACACGTTGTTGGTCCCCGTGGATATGGGCAGGACAGGTGTATTCCGGCAGGTCTTGGCCACGGCCCGGTTCGTGCCGTCGCCGCCCAGAGTGATAATGCAGGCCACCCCCAGCTCGTTCATGAGCTGGGCGGCCCGGGTCGAATCGTCCTGCGTTCCTTCGGGCTCCATCTGCAGGAAGCAAACTTCGAGGGACACGTCCAGTCCGTCCATGGCCCGAATCCCGATGCCGTAAAAGTCCGGCATGAAGAAGACGTTGCGAACTCCCAGCGAGTCCAGGCCGAGGATCACCCTTCGCACGATGTTGACCTTTTCATTGTTGTCAAAAACCGAACCATAGGCCACCAAGCGTCGGATGTCTTTACCTGAGGCCGGATTAGCTATAATTCCAACAGGTTTCAAAAGCATTCTCTCCTTGCGTACCGTTCGTTTGGCCCGCGTTCATAAGTTGAACCGGTTGGAAGGAGGATACCGCGAAGCTCCTTGCTGCGCAGTTAAGCCGGTTGTGTCACGCGTAAGCCTCTCTTCGCACCACGGCGAGTCGCTTTCGTGATTTTTTGACATAGTAAAGCCCAAAAACTGCAAACACAATTCTTTTTTGAATCGTTACAGTTTGGGATGGCTGCACGGCCGCTGAAGGCGGCGGATTTTTTGGAGTGGGTCTTGGAATGACTTGACAGGCCGGCCGGTCTTTTATAATACCATATATGAACAAAAGGATACCATATATGGTTCTTGATACAAAAACTTCCCGGCATGCCCCGGCTGTGGATCGCGCCATGGATGTCATCGAACTCATGGCGTCCGCGGAGCGGGATCTGTCGCTCTCGGAAATCCTCGAGCAAACACGGATCCCGAGGCAGTCGCTCATCCGGATACTTCATACCCTTTGCGACAGGGGGGTCCTCGATCGTATCGGGCCGAGAGGCGGCTACCGCCTGGGAATGCGGCTGCTCTATCTGGGCCATCGGCTTAAGGACAAAATCCAGTTGAGATCTCTGGCATGGCCGAGCATGCAACAGTTGGCTCAGACAACGCGCAAAACCATCGAACTCAGCACCTTCGACAGGGATCAGCTCATCCTTATCGAACAGATCGAGGGCACGGAAGGCGTTCGTCTCTACTCGCGGGTGGGAAGCGCTTTTCCATACCTCCATGCCGTTTCCGTCGGCAAAGTCTACCTGGCCCACATGGATCCGGAGAAGAGGCGAAGCGTGCTCCAAAAAATCGGATTGCCGAAGGTCACGGAACACACCATTACCGATCTCGACCGGCTCGAGGAAGAACTTCAGAACATCCGAGAAAAAGGGTTTGCCTTCGAAGATCAGGAACTTAGAAAAGGTGTGCGACGGGTGGCCGCCCCGATTTACGATTTCAAGGATGATGTGGCCGGTGGTTTAAGCATTGCGGCTACCATACTCAGTTTCGAGCTGAAGGATGTCGATGCATTGGGCCGGTTGACGGTGGAAACAGCGTCACAGATCTCTCGAAACATGGGAAAACATCCCGGAAAGAGAGATGAGAAGATCGAATAACGCCATACTCAACCGATTTTTTATGATTTACAGCTTCGGGTAACCTTAACAGAGTGTCGCGTTTCAAACGAAACGTTACCGCAGAAGGCGAACCTCTTTTTACAGCAACGCCTGAGAACAAAAAGTGGATTCAGGTTTTTCGACATGGGGAGAGACAAATGGAACTCATAGGACAAGCCGTACGTGAGGGTAGGTCCAGTCTAAGCGAATACGAGTCCAAGCAGCTTCTGGATCATTATGAAATACCGGTCACTAGAGAGGTTCTGATTCATGATATCAAGGAACTCAGGGCCGCGATCCGCGAAATAGGATATCCCCTGGTGCTGAAAGGGTGCTCGCCTGACGTCCGGCACAAGAGCGAAAAAGGGCTCATCCGGATGGACATCCGGAACGATCAGGAAGCCGAGCGAGCCTTCGAGGAGATTGTCCGGACCATGAACGGCCAAGCCGGATCCATTCTGATCCAGGAGATGGTCCGAGGGCAACGAGAGCTGGTGGTGGGTCTGATTCGCGATCCCCAGTTCGGTCCGTGCGTGATGTTTGGTCTGGGAGGAATTTTCACTGAAATCCTGAAAGACGTTTCCTTTCGGGTGGCTCCCTTGGAGAAGAAGGACGCTCTGGAAATGATGAAAGAGATCAAAGGATGTCGGATCCTGGAGGCCGTGCGCGGCCTGGAGGCCGTAGATCTGAATGCTCTGGTCGATATTCTGATTTCTGTGGGGCGAATCGGGCTCGAGCATGACGCCATAAAGGAAATCGACCTTAACCCGGTCATCATATCCGGAGACCGGCCCATTGTGGTGGACGCATTGGTCATCCTGAACTAGTGTTTGCTGAGGGAACTCTAATCCGCCGGAGCGGATCCCTCAGACTCACTTCAAATCCCTTGAGCCGCAACGCCTGGCGGAGCGCTGAAGTTTCAGTAGATATCTGTATGTGCGCGTGCAACTCTGAGACGGATGGACGGATCGCCATACGCGACCTGTATAAATCGGATGCTCTCATGCGGCCCCAATGCTGATCGGATGCTCTCATGCGGCCCCAATGCTGATCGGATGCTCTCATGCGGCCCCAATGCTGAAAGGATGGAATAGTGAACACTGTAGATCATTTTTTGGACAAGTTTTTTAATCCCGAGTCCATCGCCCTGGTCGGCGCCACAAACAACCCTTTCAAGATGAATTTTCAGCTTATGCGAAATCTTCTGCGCCTTGGGTATCAAGGCAAAATATACCCTGTTAACCCGCATTCGAAAGAAATTCTGGGCCTGAAAGCGTACCCGGCGCTGGCCGATCTTCAGAAACCGGTGGACCTGGTGGTGACCGCGGTTCCAGCCTTGAAGACCATGGCCATTTTGGAACAATGCGCGCAGGTAGGCGTGAGAAACGTAGTGATCATCTCCGGAGGATTTTCGGAAGGGGGTGATGAAGGCCGGGAGCTGCACGAGAATATCGGCGCGTTCGCCAGGCGCAACGGCATCCGGGTCCTGGGACCCAATACGTTAAGCCCGGTGAATACGTCGAAACACATGGCCATCAGCTTCAACGTCATTAAAAAGATGCAATGTGGAGGACTTTCGTTTGCATTTCAATCGGGTTTTTACGATCCCAAGATGAACTGGATCTTCTCGAACTTCGGGGTAAACAAGATGATGGACATGGGAAACAAGGTGGACATCAACGAAGTGGACGCACTCGAGTATTTCCACAAGGATCCGGAAACCGAAGTCATCGCCATGCATATCGAGAGCCTCCACGGGAATGCCCGAGACTTCTTCAACCTGCTGAAAACCGCGTCCAGACAAAAGCCGGTAATCATTCTCAAGTCGGGGCGCACCGCAACCGGTTCGAAAGCGGCTGCTTCGCATACAGGAGCCCTCGCCGGCGAGAACGACGCGGTATTTGACGGGGTTCTCCGGCAGGCGGGAGCCATTCGTGCCCAGAACCTCGAGGAGTTTTTCGAACTGGCCAAGGCCTTTCAAATGCTGAAGCCGCCCCGGGGATCCCGACTTGCCATCGTCACCCTGTCCGGGGGAGAGGGTGTCATGGCCACGGATAGTTGCGAGGCGCACGGCCTTTCCTTTGCCCGTCTCGAGAACACCACGCATGGGAAACTGAAACGCATTTTTCCCAAGTGGGAAATCCCGCTGAATCCTTTTGACGCCGGAATATGCATGGAATTTCACCTGTCCGACATAGGGGCCTTTTTCGACACGCTGCTTGCCATACCCGAAGACGACAACGTGGATTGCACGGTGATGCAGATGCCGCCCACCCTGCTCGAAGGCAGGGATGACGGTCCGGAAGGTAGTGAGGACATGGCCAAGGCATGGAATGCACAGGTCGTGAAGTCATTGGTTAAAATGAGCGAAGTCGGTAAGCCCTTGATCCTTTGGAACACATCTATGGGAGTCGAAGAACGCGAAATGGCGGTTCGGCTCGAATCCCACTCGATTCCGGTGTTCCCTTCCTCTGAAAGGGCCATCAAGGCCGTAGCGGCGTTAAACCGGTATCGGGCCGTTTCCCGGGACGGGTAAACAGGCTCGCACGCGTCCAGAGTTGTTTTCCCGAGCGGTTCTGGTGTAGGGGTGCGTATTGCGTACCCTGATATCTTTAAGACATCCGGATTAGCTGCCCGGATGAGGAGGCTTGTGAGACTGGGCGCATCCTTCTACGTTCTTAGAACGCTTCGTCAGCGTAACAGGGGTTCTGATTACCTATACGAAAAAACCGAAAGAACGTTTTTTCCCGGGGCCGAAGGCTGCCATGCCTGCGGCTCGGCGAGGCCGTTTCGTATCCGTTTTTACGTCCGCCGCCGATTCGGGATACCCGCCAGTGCATTGCCGGTAAAGAGAATACGCCTCGACATGAGGGCAGATTTCGAAACTTCTTGACACCCAATACGCCTCTATATATTATTCACGTTTTCAATGCCTGAAGGAGGAGAATCCCGCATGAGTGAGAAGGTTTCGCGCATCAGAAGTGTTGCTTTGATTGCTCACGGAGGCTCCGGCAAGACTTCCCTCGCCGAGGCCATGCTTTATGATTCGGGTACCACCAACCGCATCGGTAAAGTGGACCAGGGTACGGCTGTGATGGATTTCGAGCCCGAGGAACTCAAGAGAAATGTTTCGATCAATGCCTCGTTCAACCACTTCCAGTGGAAGAAGCAGTTGGTGCACCTAGTGGATACGCCCGGCGACGTAAACTTCCTGAGCGACACCAAGATTGCGCTTCAGGGAGTAGATGCCGCGGTTGTCCTGGTGGACGGTACGGACGGTGTCAAAGTCACCACGGAAAAAGTTTGGTCGTACGCGGACGCTTATCATTTGCCTCGAGCCGTGTTCATCAACAAGTTGGAACGGGAGCGCGCGGACTTCTTCAAGGTGCTGGATCAACTCAACAAGGTATTTCCCACCAAATTCGTTCCAATAACGATTCCCATCGGATCCGAGCATGATTTCAAAGGCGTTGCCGATCTGTTCAAAATGAAGGCCTATATCTATGGCAGCGACGAGACGGGCAAGTTTGAAGCCACCGACATTCCTGGAGATGTAGCGGATCAGGCCGCCGAAATGCGCGAGTCGCTGATTGAATTCATTGCCGAATCCGACGATGAACTCCTGGAGAAATATTTGGACGGACAAGAACTGTCCAAAGAAGAATTGGCCCGCGGACTGACGGCGGGCATTCGTTCAGGGGGATTCGTGCCGGTGCTGGCGGGCTCCGCCGTGAGGAACATCGGAGTTCAGGCTTTACTGGACCTCATCGTAGACGGTTTTCCTTCACCCATGGACCGCAGTGCATTTAAAGGCGCCCATCCGGTCAGCGGAGAGGCGGAAGAGCGGCAACCGGATGAGAACGCTCCTTTTTCCGCTCTGGTCATAAAAACCATCTCCGATCCTTACGCAGGTAAGCTAACCGTGTTTCGGATCATATCCGGGACTCTTTCGGCGGACAGCGGTTTTTACAATCCGGCCAAAGAGCAAAAAGAAAAATTTGGACAACTGTACTACCTGGAAGGAAAGGCCCAGGTATCCATCGAGTCCGCTGGTGCCGGCGAAATAGCGGCTGTGGCGAAACTAAAGGCTACCTCGACCGGCGATACGTTGTGCAGCGAATCCGCTCCTATAATCTATCCCGCCGCGGAAGCGTTGCCGGCGAGCATTTCTTATGCCATCGATGCCAAGAACAAAGGCGACGAAGAAAAAGTATTCAGTGGGATTGTGAAGCTCACGGAAGAAGATCCCACACTGAAACTCGAACGTGATCCGAGGACCCACGAGATTCTCCTGTACGGCACCGGACAGATACACGTGGAAGTCACCTGCGAAAAGCTCCTTCGCAAATACGGCGTCGAGGCGGTCTTGAAGGCGCCCAAGGTGCCCTATCTGGAGACGATCACCAAAGAGAAAAAAGGCGTCATCTATCGACATAAAAAACAGACAGGGGGGCGTGGTCAATTTGCGGAAGTCCATTTCGACATTTTTCCTATGCCACGGGGTGAAGGATACGTTTTCGATGAGGCCCTCGTGGGTATGAACGTTCCCCGTAACTTCGTTCCCGCTGTGGAGAAAGGACTGGACGAGGCCAAAAACAAGGGTGTCTTGGCGGGATATCCGGTGGTGGACTTTAAGATCCGATTCTACGACGGAAAGTCCCACGACGTTGACTCCTCGGAAATGGCGTTCAAGATCGCGGCGTCCATGTGCTTCAAAAAGGCCATGGAAGATGCTTCGCCTATTTTGCTGGAACCTGTCATGAAACTCGAAATCACGGTTCCGGATGAAGCCATGGGTGATGTCATCGGCGATCTCAACGGACGTCGAGGAAAGGTGCTCGGCATGGAGGGTCAGGGATCGAACCAGGTGATTACAGCCCATGTACCCATGTCCGAGGTGCTGAAATATCAGCCCGATCTGACATCCATGACCGCCGGAAGGGGCACTTTCAAAATGGAACTGGATCACTATGAGCCCATGCCGGCTCCCCTGCAGGAAAAGGTGATCGCGCAATCCAAGAAAGAAGAAGACTGACCACTTCTGCGGAAATAGGATAAGAAAGGCCCTCCTTCGCAGGGGGCCTTTTCTTGTCTCTAAGCGGGGAAATGTTTACCGAAACCATTGTTGAACTGCACGATACCCTCACCCCGGCCCTCGACAAGCTCGGTCTGCAACAGCGGGAGCCGGACCGAGTCGTACGTATTCATGCGGTCAAAATCAGCTTAATGCTCCTGTCCGTTCTTATTCTCCGCCATATCTTGTTGTGCCCGCTTCAGTGTATCCCAAAGCTCGGCCACCTGACGCCGGGCATCTTCCATGGAACCGGAGTTGTCGATCACATAGTCCGCGTAACTTACCTTCTCGTTGATGGGTAGTTGCGCTTTGAGTATGTTGGCCGCTTCGTCTTTTGTGATGGCGTCCCGCTTTGCGAGACGCTTGATCTGCGCCTCGGGAGAAATGCACACCACCAGGATCTTGTGGAACATGTACTGCATGTTCAATTCGAGGAGCAAAGGAATCACGGCCTGTATAATGGCGCCGGGAGTCTGCCCGGAAATCTCGTCCAACTGCTTCAAGAACTCGGCGTGGATTCTGGGGTGCGTAAAACCCTCCAGCTTCTTTCGCTTTTCAAGATCGCCGAACACGATTTTGGAGAGCTTTTTCCGGTCCAACGTATCGTCTTCCCGAAGAACCTGTCTGCCGAAATAGTCGACAATGTCCTTCCAACCCGCTGTGCCCGGTTCCACTACCCGGCGGGCGAGGAGGTCAAAGTCGATGATCGGCGCACCGAGTTCTTTCAACATGTGGGCAATCGTCGTTTTTCCGCTGGCGATGCCTCCGGTGACGCCCAACACCAAGCGTCCGTCCTTGCCCCTGATGCGTTCGACTTCCTGCTCCATGCCGTAGGAGGCGGGAAACGCGCAGGTCGGGTCCATTTCGGCTCCGGCAAAACTGATGGGATAACGAACCCCTCTGCGATAGAGGCCCTCCAAACCGTTCAAAGCTTTTTGCATCATTCCCGTGGGCACCGCCATGACCAGGTCGTCGTCCTGGGCGTGCCCGTAACGCCTTTCGCCATAACAAGGAATGGTCAAGGAGGGTTTACCGGTCAGGTGGCAGCGTGCAATGGCGTCCGAACATGATGATTCACCGACGCAAAAGAACTGCATGACTTCGTAATCTTCAAATTGAAGCGCATTGATCAGCAGCATCATTTGAGCCGGATTTGCATATATCAATATCATGTCCGGCTCGAATGGATTATACACAGCCGGCGCCAACGCCACGGCTTTGTATTTTCCCAATGGGATGCGGGGTATGCTATCCTCGTATTTTCGGCCGTCCGCTTTGGTTTTTACCCATACGATGCTTCGGAAGGTGCCGTCCTTATTGAAGTCGGGCACATCCGCGAGGCCGAGGATGGAAGGGCAGGTCCGATTCATGAAATCATCGAGAGCCACGCCCACAGTCCAATCGAAATTCCTCGCCAGGGTGATCAGTTGGCAGAAAGTTACTTTGTGATCCATTCTCCGCAAGTACGGAATGGTTCCCAGATCTTCCTCATGTTCCAGAAACTTGAGAGCCACCGGAAAAGACTTGAGCCTCATCAGTTGCTCCATTCTCCGGATCGTCTTTTCCCAGTCGAGCTGCAATTCCATTCTTTACACCTCTTTTCAATTGGATGGAAGGATCTACGGATTTCGAAAGGCCACTGCGGAATAGCCGCCTTTTTTCAACGCCTCGATCAGCGCCGTTTCGTCCTCGATAGGACTCGAAAAACGAGTAGCGAAGCGGCCGACTTCCGACACTTCATGCGCGTCGCTGCCGCCGGTAACGGGCAGGTTCAATCCCCGGGCCACTTCCAGAGCAAACGCGTTCTCCTTTTCCGTGACCTTGCTGTTCAATACTTCAACCGCGTCTACCGATTTGAACAGGGCTCGTTCCATGGCCTTTTCGGGTGTAAGCCCCACCTGACCGAATCCGAAAGTCAGAAAACCCCTGAAAGGATGGGCCACAATCATGAACCCTTCTTCTTGCAGCACTTCTTTCCGTAATTCCTCGAGCTTGATGACGCCTTGGATATTCCGATGGAACCCGAAAACCAGGACGTCGCCCTGATCCGTGAGAACCTCGTTTCCTCTGAGAACCGGAAAACCGTGCTTTTTTCGAAGTCGCTCAATGTCCGCGGCATCCCACATATAATTATGATCCGTCAGACAGATGCCGTCCAGACCGATCCGCTTGGCTTCCTCGATGAGTTCGTCCACGGGCGCGGAACTGCAGGGTGAGGCAGGCGACGTGTGGACATGCAGATCAATAATGAAATCACCCGAACCGGGCTCTCTCTGGAGGGAAGCGCCGGGGTCGGAAATTTTTATTCCCGGTGATGGAGGCTTTTCCGATGATACGGATTTAGGCTGGTGAACCTGTGTTGCTTCGATGCCCTGTTTAACGAATTTGTCGAGGCTCGTTCGGTCCTGTATCTCTCGTTTGTCCTGCCACTCGAGAACCAGCACCGCTTGCTTGGCGGCCTCGCAGCATTCGACCAGAATGTTCGCGAAATGCCGGCAGGCTTTTCTACCGACGATTTTGTGGACTTTCTGTACGAATCCTTCTTCTCCGACCCGGAGTCCCACGGCCCCCTGGATCAAGGGAACGGCCCTCGAACACTCCGGCGTTGTCGCCCGATGCCATTTGCCCTCGATGGATACGATCTCGAGGTTCGAAATGCGTAAATGAACATGGATCTCGAGGCCGTAGATATAATCGCCCAGAATGCCGTGGGCCAGCAGGGTCTCCGGGTCCACTCGCTCGATGCCGACGGTCTTGTTCCGTATGAAAGTAATCATCTTTTTCCGTGTTCCTCATTTGATGGGTTGGGTCATCCGGGATCGAAACAGGACTGGTTCCCTTCCAAAAAACAGGCAGGAACCGGGATTCATGCGTTTCACTTGCTCGGAGGCTCGATACCTTCAACCAACGAGCTGCCGGGCGCAAAAGCGGCGCACCGGTTAAGGAGCCGGATGTTCTCTTTTACCATGTCGGCGTAATAGGCCAGGGCCTCTGCCTCGTCTTTGGGCGCCGAACGCAATACGTCCCGAGTCAAAGAAAGGATAACACCGTGGCAGCATTCCTCCACCATGAAGGACAACTCTTGGAGTTCGGGTTGGTCACCGATCAAGCCCCTGATAATCTTCAACAGGCCTGGAGCCACTCTTGTGCCGATAACGTTTTTTAAAGCATCCGAGGCATCGCTCGCACCGCCCCAAATGCTGCGATGAACCGATCCCGTTACATCCGTAATTTCGAGCTCGGGCATCCGAACCGTAATTTCGACGCAAGCATCCATGGTCGTATCCTGTAGGCGGCACCGGGACTTCAAGATGTCATCGTTGACGCGCTCCACAGCCGTGCATCTGTTTCTCGAAAAGCAAAGTATGTTATGCATGATTCGGGACTCCTTATTTTTATTTACA
>Ga0068714_10003868_pt1 | contig 17281 bp, 16 predicted proteins | sample MTBNYHSulfiMetaG_FD_62988 | JGI IMG/M metagenome (GOLD analysis project Ga0068714, IMG submission 62988) | Enrichment culture microbial communities from rom New York Harbor, USA that are MTBE-degrading - MTBE-NYH (New York Harbor Sulfidogenic)... | ecosystem: Environmental > Aquatic > Marine >...
GGAGCCTCGGGGCGCGCCATCGCCAGCACTCGCACCCGGTCGTCTCGGCCCTTCTCCCGGCTTTCTCTTGGATAAAAGATGTCCAGGTTCATCCCCAATCGGATCTTCTCCGCTGCGAATCCATCCCGGGCGAGCTTCTCCTGGAGCCAGGACGATTTGACGATCCGATAGGGAATTAAGGAATAGGTTCGGACAATCCGCCTCTGGGTTTCCATCTCATCCGGGTAGAACCACGGCTCGTAATCCTGGATGAAATAAGCGGTTTTCAGTTGGGGGCGAAGCCGCCGGAGCTCGGCGACCCACTCGGCGGTCGTCCACATCGTGGCGACGGCGAGATTCGAGGGCGGAAAGTGCGCGAGCAGATCCTTTCGATTCTTGTACAGAAGCGGCTCGGTCAGCAGCCGCCAGTTCTGGATCGCCCGGGCAGGAGGTTCGATACAGGCGATCCCTGCATCAATCCCCGCAAGAATCATTCGGTTGACCAGTTGCACGACCGACAGGACGCCGCCGCTGGTATTCAGCTGCGGAAGCACGTAGGTCACTTTGAGCCGCTCAGGCCGGGTGATTAGTTCAAAGTACTCCGGCCGTAAGGCCGGCACGTAATCCGAGCGGCAGGATAGCAGGCCTCCTTTGAGCGATTTGAGGGCATGGAGCGGGCGGCCGGCGCGCAGGCTGCGCAGGCTGGTGAGAAAATACCGGCGGGTTTCGACGCTGAGCACTCGCCTCTTGCGCACGGCGAAAATATCCCGCAGGTACTGAAGCGGTTTCTTCCGCTCAAACTCCTCCAGCCGAGCGGAATACTCGCTCGACCAGCGCGCGTCGAACAACCTCCGGTTCTCGGCATATCGGCCCGAGAAGTCATCGAACGAGACTCTGCCCTGGTGATAAACATAAACGTCGTCCGCCACCACGGTGCGCAGGCCTTTGGACAGAGCGCGCATACAAAAATCGCTGTCCTCGCAATAGCCCAGGCCGAAGGCCGGGTCGAAGAGTCCCAGCGTGTCAAGGTGCTTCCTGACCAGAAAGAAGCAGAATCCGACACAGGTGACCACGTCCGGGTACAACTGCCGGCTGCGCTCCCGGACGATTTCGTCCATCCGCAAGAAATGGCATCCCGGAGCGAGGGGCAGGGAGAGATTGGCGGCGAAGTTGGACAGGGGATTGACCACCGCAATCGCCGGATCGCTCCGGGCGGCCCGGATTAAGCGGTTGAGCCAGCCGGGAGGCACAATGACATCGCTGTTCAGGAGCACCACAAAAGGGGCGTCGCCCAGGGCCATCCCCTCGTTGCAGCTCTGGACAAAGCCCAGCGCTTCGGGGTGGGTTCTCAGCGACGCTGGCGCGTGGCGGGCGTAGAATGCTTCCAGGTACTGATGAGTCCGCTCGTCAGACCCGTCGTCAATCAGCCAGAGACGATAGGGTGATTCGGTTGCGCGCGCGACGCTCACCAGGCAATCCCGGGTAGCATCGAGGTGGTTGTGAACGGGAACGACAATATCGGCGCTTGGGATCATGGCCCTCCGGTGATAAACGCGACTCATTATAAGGCCACCGGTCAAAGGGCGTCAATGTGGAAGGCTCTGCCCATGCTGCGCGAGTGACGCAGCGAGCGCGAGCCTGAGGAGCGAACGGTGAGAAGGAACTTGACAATCTTGCCCATGCCCCTGATGATACGCTCGTCTCGTGCAGTCATTCTGGGGAGATGACGGTCAACCCCCTCTGTGTCTCCCCCAGGCTTGGGGGAGAGGATGAACTTCCGGCAAGTGAGTTGCCGGGCCAAGTAAAATTGTGCAACCTAAGGGAGTGAACCTTTATGAGCATTCAACTGCCGCAAGTCAAGGTGGTCTTCCAGGAAGGCGGAATCCTGGTGCGGGGAGGGAAAGCCCTGATCGAGGGGGTCGGGGTCAGACCGGCCAAAGTGATTCCCGACGAGCGGGGCCGCCTGGGGGAAATCCTGCGATGCGACGATCCCTGGTTCGAGAAGTTCGGCCAAGTCTATTACACGACGACCTATCCCGGAGTGGTCAAAGCCTGGCATTATCACAAAAGGCAAACCGACCATTTCTACGTTATCCGGGGGCTGGTGAAGGTCGGCCTGCACGACGCGCGCGAAGCCTCGCCCACCCGCGGCGAAGTCAACGAACTCTACCTCGGGGAGCACTGCCCGGGGCTGATCAAGATCCCCCCCGGCGTCGAGCATGGCTGGATGTGCGTCTCGGACGTCGAGGCCTATATTGTCAACATTGTCACCGAGCCTTACGACTATCAGCAGCCGGACGAGTTTCGCACTCCGGCCCACGAGAACAGGATTCCCTTCGACTGGAAAAGGCAAGACGGCTGAAGAGGGATCAGGCGGAGACAAAGTCGCCGACGAGGGCGCACAGCTCCCTGGCCCGGTGGGCGAAGGTATGGTGCTGCAAGATATTCTCCCGAAGCCGTTTGGGTAAGTCGGTATCCTCCTCCAACCTGCGCGTGACTTCCTGGACGAGCGCCGGAATCTGCTCCGCGCTGTCGTAAACGAACAAGCCCTCCTGAAACACTTCCTCGATGCCCGCGCATCCGTTGGTGATGACCGGCTTGCCGCAGGCAAAGGCCTCGAAAATCCTCAAATTGATGCACCCATAGGGTTTTGTCTCAGAGTGGTGGTCATCCAGAATGATGCGGCATGCGCGATACACTTCGGGCAGCTTCTCGTGAGGGACAAAACCGCGATAGTGCTTCGCGGCCTCGGGAACCATCTCCCAGCGCTTGCCGAAAATGCTGAAGGTGAAGGGAAGATCCAGAGAGAACAGCTTCTCGAAATCCCGCTGCTTGTTCCAGTAGCTGCCGGTAAACGCCAGGTCCTCGCGCAAGGGATGCCCGCTTCGGCCCGGGGTGAAAAGGGCCGGGTCGGCCGCAAGCATCAAACACTTGACGCGCGGCGTTCGGCCCTCGCCGGCGAGCGACTGCACCCGGCCCCGCAGCAAGCGCGCGGTGTAGGGGGAGGAACCGAGAAGAAGGTCGTAGTCCAGAATCCCCTCGCGTGACAACCATCGCTCGAGTTGGTTGCGTACCCAGCCAATCAGGATCATCTCGCCCCGGCGCGCGAGCCGGCCCGGCTCCAGTTTGTCCACCAGAGCGAGATAGACGTCGGTATCCTCGGGAGGATCGTACCAGCGGCACTCCGGCCGTTCCGGCAGGAGAATTGCCTTATGCCCGAGCTTCTTCAGTTCCTCGGCGAGTCGGGCGGCTACCAGGGAATCACCGAACCCATCCGTCGTTCGCAGGCTCGTGCAGGCCAAGGCGATTCGCAGCCTCGCCTCCGATGAGGCACAGAATATCGCCGGCTCGCCGCCAGCCTTCTCAGTGAGAATCTTTGAAGCCAGAAAGGTATTCCATCGGTGATAGAATCGCTGGTGGTTTTCCCGGCGACTTTCATCAATCCACTGCTCGCTCTGCCGCCGCCGCGTCGAGGATTCGTTGTGATAGGCCACGCTGGCAGGAACCAGGACGACCGACCGGCGCAGCTCGGGATGCGCCGCCAGACGCAGGCACAGGTCAACATCCTCCAAGCCCCACTCATACTGCTCATCGAAGCCGCCCAGGCGCTGGAACACATCGGCCCGCACGAGCATACAGGCCGCGCTCACCGCCGCCAGCGGAAAGGGAACCGGCGGAAGCTGCGACAACCGCCCCCCTCCCTCATTCCGGGGCTGCCAGTAAGAGGGTAGCTCCGGAAAGTCCCGCGAGCGATGAAAGCAAATGCCCCGGTGCTGAATCCGGCCCGGGCAACCCGCCGCGTCGAGGGAAAACCGCCTCCCGCCCGGCAGCGAAAGGCGCGAGAAAGGAAAGACCAGCACACTGCCGGCGATTCCCACCTGGCCGTCGCCGGACTCCGCCGCCTCGACCAGGCTCGACAGCCAACCGGGAAGCACAAAAACATCATCGTTGAGAAAGACATCATAGTCCGACTCAGAGACCAGTGCCGCCGCAGCGTTATTCAAACCTGCAAACGTGCGTTTCCAGCGCTCCCGCCGCGGCTCGCAAACCAGGTTCTCTGCCAAGAGTCGTCCTTGCTCCCAACGCTCCAGAAGCACCAGCTCGCCACTGTCGCGTCGGGCGGGATTGCCGTCCACCACCAGCCACTCCCAATTCGGATACCGGGTATTCTCCAAGAGAAACTCGCGGCACATCCTCCGGCAGGCGCTGTCGGGAGTCGAGAGCGTGATCAGCGTTACGCGGGGAGCCTTGGAAAACGGCAAAGGTGAAGCACCGGCGCGTCTGAGGAAACTCTTCAGTTCCGATTGCCAGCGCAGTTGTCCCGGCAGCTCGAGCAGGCTCTTCAGAGTCTTTTTCATGCCTATGCCTCTACCACTGGGCGAAACGTCCGTCAAGAATGCGCCTCTCGTCACTCCTCTCTCTCCAATCCGCAGAAGCTGTGCTTCTGCACTACACATTTGTGCAGCTTGTCATTCTCCCGCCATTCGGCGTATGATCGGCAGGATGAATGGCGTCCATAGCGTTGAGTTTGAAAAGTTCGCGCGTCGCCGGCAAAGGAAGGATGGCAAGGCTGTACCCGCCGCCGTCGCAAGGCCTTCCCTTTGCCTCCGTCTCCTGCTGTGGGCGATTCCTCTCGGCATCGCTTTGCTCCTTTGGGCGGTGCTCGGCGGTGTCGCCGGTGAAGAGGTTGAGCGGCTGCGGGTCAATGTCCTCTCGGAAAGCCCGCACGATTCGGCGGCCTTCACCCAGGGGTTGGTTGTCGAAGACGGCACGGGAGAGCTTGCCCGGCTGTTCGAAAGCACGGGGCTTTACGGCCAGTCCACGCTGCGGGAAGTCGGTCTGCGCAGCGGGGAAGTTCTGCGCAGCGTCTCGCTACCCGCCGATCATTTCGGCGAAGGCCTCGCGCTCGTCGGCGACCGGTTGATCCAGCTGACCTGGCGCGAGGGTGTCGCCCACGTGTACGACCGGGACACGTTTGAAAAGACCGGCCAATTCACCTATTCGGGAGAGGGCTGGGGCCTTTGCTACGACGGTCGGCGGCTCATGATGAGCGACGGCTCCGCCAAGCTCTTCTTTCGTTCCCCGGAGACTTTCGAGCTGCAAGGCAGTGTCGAGGTGACGCTCGACGGGCGGCCTCAGCGGTATCTGAACGAGCTGGAGTTCGTCGGCGGCCGGGTCTACGCGAACGTCTGGTATCAGGACATCATCCTGGAAATTGACCCGGCCGGGGGGAAGGTAACCGCCGTCATTGACGCTTCCGGGCTGCTCGCACCCGAGGAGCGCCCAGCGGCCGACGTCCTCAACGGCATTGCGTACAGCCACCGAACCCGGACCTTCTTCATCACCGGCAAGCGTTGGCCCAGGATGTTTGAGGTGACTTTTGTTCCCGAGTAAAGAATGAAGGGTTTCTTTCGCCTCGCGGCGAGGGATGAGAGGATCAGGCCACCGCCCGCCGACGGCGGGGACAAATGGAACAGTCCTCGACGTCGCACAGCAACAGCGCAGGATTCTCCTTGAGTTTTTTGACCATCACGTCGAGCAGGGCCTGGGCGGAGAACAACTGCACGGGGGCCTGCCCGACCCGGCCGTCTTGGATAATGCCCGCCTTGCGAAGCGCCGGCTCCGCCTTGTGAAAGCCCCGGCTGCATCCCGGCGCTTCAAAGAGCTTCAACTCCACTACCGGCTTTCCCGCGCGGTAGATGACCGCCGTCTCGAATTCCTGCCCCTTGCTGAAGGGGATCCTCACGTAAGGCAGGCCGGCCAGCACTTCGGCCACATGCAGCAGCGAATTGGAGCGGTGATCGCATCCGAGCAGCATGACATCCCCGCCCCACTGGGCCAGGCGGTGGAAGGGACTTGCGGGTCCCAGAGGCGAGCCGGCTAAATGGCCGCGCGTGAGATGAACGGCGCGCGGGCCGATGGCCGCCACCGAGTGCGTGGGATGAAACGATCGCAGCGCTTGGGGGTGCAGCCGCACCGCCTCGGTGATTTTGCCCACCAGGGAAGGGGTCTTTTCGTAGTCAAAGGGAGGCCACTCGCCGATGCTGGAGAAGCTGTACGTGAAGGTCGGCACCAGAAGCGTCCCGGACGGCCCAAGCACCCTCAGAAGCGCTTCCACTACCGTCGTCGCCCCTCCTTCGACCCGCCCCAGGCTGGACAGGGAACTGTGAAGCGCCAGCAGCGGCAGCTCCTGGGGAAGGAAGGCCCGGAAATCGTTGACCAACCGTTGGCGGGTGATGCGCTCTTCAGCCACACTGGCGCTCCTTGATTCCAGCGGCTGCCTGGCAGACGCGCTCGCCTGGGGCGCTGGACGCGGGCGTTGGCCCGCTATTCCTGGCCGCGGACCTTCAGCAAAGCCTGCCGGGCGGCCGCTTGCTCCGCGCTTTTCTTACTCTTGCCCTCTCCGGTGCCGAGCACTTGATCCTCCAAAAGCACTTCCACCTGATAGACCTTATCGTGATCCGGGCCGGAAATCCCCTTGACCCGGTATCGGGGCAGTTGGCCGTTGGCGTGCTGAAGCAGTTCCTGCAGCTGCGATTTATGATCCTGTAGCCCTTGGCCCCGGGACACCTTCTCAATCTCTCCCTCCAGGTACCGGAGCACAAACTGCCGGGCAAAATGAATGCCGCCGCTGAGGAAGACCGCCCCCACAAGGCTCTCAAACGTGTTGGCCAGAATGGACTTGCGCGACCTTCCCCCGGTCAACTCCTCGCCCCGGCCCAGAAGAATATACTCCCCCAGCCCCATTTGCTTCGCCTTCTCGGCCAGCACCCGGCGGCTGACGACCACCGACTTGACCTTGGACAGCTCCCCCTCGCTCTTGTCATCGTAGCGGCGGAACAGCTCCTCGGTCACGATCAACCCCAGCACCGAGTCTCCCAGAAACTCCAGGCGCTCGTTGCCTTCCGCCAGCGACAGGTCCCGTTCGTTGATAAAGGAAGAGTGAAGAAGGGCTTGGTTGAGCAGAGGAAGGTCTACAAAATCAATCTGAAGTCGGCGAGCCAACTGCGTCAGTTGTCGCTCTCTTTCAGCTTCCAGGACCATGCCGACCGTTCTCACTCCGGCTGGCCACGAGTCGGAGGGTCCGGCTGCGAACCCTCCGACTCGTCCCATCCGGATCTCTTCGTTTCCTGGCCTGCCTCAAACCGGAGTGGGACCGCGGGGGCCGAAGCCCCCGGCGATCCTCTCCGACCCATCTCTTTGCACTGCGAAAGCGAAACTCCCGCAAACCAGCAGAAGCTGCGCTTCTGCACTCCAGAAAACTGCCCCGATGTGGAGTGCGAAAGCAAAGCTTTCGCAAACACGAACCCAGCGATCTTAACCCAAAACCTTGCGCACCGCCAGCACCGCGTTATGCCCGCCGAAGCCGAACGAGTTGCTCAGCGCAATCGCGATGTCCGCCCGGCGAGCCGCATTCGCACAGTAGTCCAGGTCGCAGTCCTCGCCCGGATTCTCAAGGTTCATCGTCGGCGGAATCACACCGTGGCGCAGGGCCAGCACGGTGGCGATCAGCTCGACCCCGCCCGCGGCCCCCAGCAGGTGGCCGACCATGGACTTCGTCGAGGAGACCAGCAAGCGGTCGGCCGAGTCGCCGAAAACCTTCCGGATCGCAATGCTCTCGACCCGATCATTCAGCTCGGTCGAGGTCCCATGCGCGTTGATATAGTCCACCTGCGAAGGCTCCAGCCCGGCGTCTTGCAAGGCGGCCCGCATGGCCCGCTGAGCGCCGTCGCCGTCCGGGGCGGGCGCGGTGATATGGTGGGCGTCGCCGGTCATGCCATAGCCGATGAGTTCCGCGTACAGGGTCGCTCCCCGCGCGCGCGCCCGTTCCAGTTCCTCCAGCACGACGATGCCGGCTCCCTCGCCCATGACAAATCCATCCCGGTCCCGGTCAAAGGGTCGCGAGGCCCGCTCCGGCTCGTCATTGCGGGTGGACAACGCCTTCATCGCGCAGAATCCCCCGAAGCCCAGCTCGGTAATGGCCGCTTCGGTCCCCCCGGCGACCATCACTTCGGCGTCCCCGCGTTGAATAATCCGGAAAGCGTCGCCGATGGCATGATTGCCAGTGGCGCAAGCCGTAACACAGGAGGAGTTCGGCCCCTTAAGCCCATAACGGATGGAAACCAGGCCGGAGGCGATGTTGATGATCAGCATGGGAATCAGAAACGGGCTGATCCGCCTCGGCCCCTTGGTCATCAGCACTTCCTTCTGCGCCTCCAGAATGGCGATTCCGCCGATGCCGGAGCCGATATAGACCCCGATGCGCTCCAGGTCCTCCCGCTCGAACACCAACCCGGCATCTTCGACGGCCATCTGCGTCGCGGCCATGGCGAACTGCACAAAGCGATCCATCCGTTTCGCTTCGCGAGGATCGATGTATCGGTGCGGGTCGAATCCCTTGACTTCAGCCGCAATCCAGCTGGAGAATCGCGCCGGATCGAAGCAGGACAAGCGGGCCACTCCGCTACGCCCGGCCAGGAGACTTTCCCACAACTCTTCCACCGAGTTGCCCAAGGGCGTCACCGCCCCCAGGCCTGTCACGACCACCCTGCGCATCTTCAGCGCTCCTCATTCAACCGCCGCGCGACATTGGCCGGCTTGGGGAATTCCTGAAGATCATCCCCGAGCAACCGGTGACGCCCTTTCTCAGGGCGTCCCCGCCGCTGCCTCCCGGCGAGGCATTTCATTGGCCGCCGCCCCGCCGAGCTTCAGCAACCCGAGCGGCGGCTAACCGATCTTTTGCTTAATGTATTCGATCGCATCCCCGACCGTCTGAATCTTTTCCGCCTCTTCCTCGGGGATTTCATCAATTCCGAAACTCTCCTCGAATTCCATCACCAGCTCGACCGTGTCCAGACTGTCCGCCCCCAAGTCCCGGGTGAAGTGCTTGTCCGGCGTGACTTCGTCCGCGTTCACCTTGAGCTTCTCGACAATAATCTCTTTAACCTTCTCTTCGATGTTGACCTCTGTCACCGACCTGCCACCTCCTTCCAACTGATCCCGCCGAGCGCAGCCGGCGGATGCATCCCTAATTGTGATTCCCCGCCGCCTCGTCCAAGGCGGCCAGGCTGTCCACGTTCTTGACCTTGGCCTGCGGTTCGAACTTCTTCAGCAACCCGGCCAGGACGCTGCCCGGCCCCAGCTCGTAGTATTCCTTCGGCGACAGCGACGCCAGCGTTCGCAAGCTGTCCGTCCAGCGTACCGGATGCAGCAACAGCTCGGACAAGCCGGCCCGGATCTGCTCGGGGTCGGTTTCGACTTCGCCCGTCAGGTTCGACACATAAGGAACCGAGGGCGACCGAAGGCTCACCGATTGCAGAAGACCGGCGAAAGCCTCGGCCGCGCCCTCCATCAACCGCGAATGAAAAGCCCCGCTGACCGGCAACACCTTGGCCAGCCGCGCGCCCCGCTGCTTCGCCTCGGCGGCAGCCCGCTCAACCCGCTCCCGCTCTCCCGAGATCACGGTCTGACCGTCGCAATTATACGCGGCCACGCCCAGAATGCCCCCCTCGCCCAGCTCGCTGACCAGCGCCCGCACCGCCTCGGCCTCCAGACCGATGATGGCCGCCATCGCGCCCCCCGCCTCTTGCCCGGCCTGGTCCATCAGCTCAGCCCGCCGGGCAACGACCTTCAATCCCGTCGTAAAATCCCACACCCCGGCGGCATAAAGCGCGGCGTACTCCCCAACCGAGTGACCCGCCACCGCCCCGGGGCGCAGGCCGCGCTCCGCCAACAGGTCCGCCAGCAGGCAGCCGACGACATACAATGCCGGCTGGGTGTGGAGCGTGCGCTGGAGCTGCTCGGCCGGCCCCTCCCGGCACAGCGCCAGAAGATCATAGCCCAGCCCTTGCCGCGCCTGCTCGAAGGCCAATCGGCCCTGAGGCGTCTCGGCAAGGTCGCCTCCCATTCCCACCTTCTGGGAACCCTGCCCCGGAAACAAGAAAACAATCATCGCAAGCTTTTCGAGTTCATCAGGATATAGAAATCCGTCACCCGGGAGGCCCCGCCCCTCGGCGATCGCTCGAACCCGCTCTCCTACGCTCCCTTGTGGAGCAGGGAAAAGCCCGACTCCTGCCCGGTCCCTCGGAGGGACGAATGGGGTCAAAGACCAACCTAGAATACCGAAGCCGGGCGATGGAAGCAACGATTTTTTGCCTCGCCGGGCTTTCTATAACGTCAGCACCATAATGGCCCAGGTAAAGCCGGCGCCGAAGGAAACCAGCACGATGCGTTTGCCCGGCCCCGCGTGCCCCGAGCGGATCGCCTCGTCCAGCGCGATCGGGATGGTCCCGGCGGTCGTGTTTCCGTACCTGTCAATGTTGACCCAGACCTTCTCCCAGGGAAGGCCCAGGCGTTGCCGCCCGGCGTCAATGATCCGTAGATTCGCCTGGTGGGGGACCAACAGGTCAATCTGATCTGAGTGCAGGCCGCACTTTTCCAAGGCTTCCACGACGCTCTTCTCCATCACCCGGACGGCCAGCTTGAACACCTCGCGCCCCATCGCCTTGACATAGTGGGAGCCGTTGTCCACCGTTTCATGACTGGTAGGCATGCGCGAGCCTCCCGCCGGAATCTCCAGGATGCGGCTTTGGCTGCCGTCCGCCCCCAGCTCGGTGTACTCGATGCCCGGCGTGTCCCCCGGACGCAGGACAAAAGCCCCGGCTCCGTCTCCGAACAAGACGCATGTGTTGCGATCGGTGAAGTCCACCATTTTGGTTACCGCGTCCGCACCGATGACCAGCACCGTTTTATACTGGCCCGAGCGGATAAAGGCGTCCCCCACCGAGGTCGAGTAGATCATCCCCGAGCAGGCGGCGGAAACATCAAATGCGCAAGCGTTTCTTGCCCCCAGCTTATGCTGCACCAGACAGCCCGTGGAGGGGAAAAACATATCCGGCGTGCAAGTGCCCACCACAATGCAGTCCACTTCTTCCGGGGCCACGCCCGCAGCCTCCAGCGCCTGTCGCCCGGCCTCGGCGGCCAAGTCCGAGGTGGCTTCGTCAGGCCCCGTGATATGGCGCGTCTTGATACCGGTGCGCTCCGTGATCCAGGCGTCTGTGGTGTTGACCATCTTCGTCAAATCCTCGTTGGTCAACAATTTCTCGGGGACATAGGAGCCTGTGCCCACGATTCTTGCGTAAACCCTACTGTTTTCCTTCAATGCCTTCTTCCTTTCGAACCGTCCTGATCATTTCCTCGATGGTTGGATTGACGCCGAATTCGATCGTCCGGCAAGCGCTGCGAATCGCGTTAGCGATCGCTTTCGGGGTACTCGTTCCATGACAGACGATGCAGTTGCCATTGACCCCGAGCAGGGGCGCGCCGCCGTACTCCGAATAGTCGGTGCTGGCCATCAAGCGCCCAAAAACATCCTGCTGCTGCCAATTCGGCCCGGTCTGGCTCTTCAAGCGATGGTATTCTTCTTTCAGTTGAAGAAAGATCATTTCGCACAGGCCTTCGCCGAACTTGAGGATAACGTTTCCGACAAAGCCGTCGCAAACGACCACGTCCACCCGCCCTTGAGGAATGTCCCGCCCTTCGACGTTGCCGACAAACCGCAGGGGCGCGCGCTCCAGCAGGGGCTTAGCCGCCTGCGTCAGCTCGTTGCCCTTGCCTTCCTCCTGCCCGATGCTCAACAGACCCACGCTTGGGTCCCTGCGCCCCAGCACTTTCTCGACGTAGATCTTCCCCATAATGGCGAAGTCGAGCAAAAAATCGGGCCGGCAGTCGACATTCGCCCCCACGTCGATCAGAATACAAGGCTCCTTCAGGGTGGGGATCAAGGTCGCAATCGCGGGCCGCTGAATGCCCTTGAGGCGTCCAAGCGTTGTGGCCGAAAAAGCCATGAAGGCCCCGGTATTGCCCGCCGAGATGACCGCTCGCGCCCGGCCTTCCTTGACCAGCTGCACCGCCCGGGCCACCGAGCTGTCGCGCTTCTTGCGCAAGGCCACCGAAGGCGGCTCGTGCATGCTGACCACCTGCTCGCAGGGCACAATCTGCGCGCCCCGAGGCAGCGGCCCGCACCGCCGGATGGCCTCCTCCTGACCGACCAGGAACAGAGTGCCGCTGAACTCCGGCTCCAGCAGGCGGACTCCTTCGACAATCGCCTCGGGGGAGTGGTCGCCCCCCATTGCGTCCAGCGCAATCGATACCGCTTCGGGGTGCTGCCCGCTCACCTTGGCCTATTCCTCGACCTTAACGTACTGAATCCCTTTGTAGGTCCCCTTGGGACCGACCCGGTGGGGAAGATGAAACTCATCCTCCCGGGCATCATACGACAATCCCGGCCGCTTCAGCCGCCGGTGGGCTCGTCCCATGCGGGACTTCGACTTTGATTTCCTTCTCTTGGGATGGGCCACGGGCCTCCACCTCCACCTTGAACACGCCGCGCGCGTTCGAATCAATCCAGGCCTTCGCTTTATGAACCTTTTTATACTCTCTCCGGGCGGCTCCTGCTACCGGGGCTTAAGCCGCTCGTTTGTTCTGCTCCTCCAGATAGACCTCTTTCGCGTCCCGGGCAATGACCAGCTCCTCGTTGGTCGGAATGACCAGGATGCGAACCTTGGAATCCTCGGTTTGCACCGCTCCTTCGCCGCGGAGTTCCTCGTTTTTCTTCCTGTCGAGGATAATGCCGACCTGCTCCAGGTCCGACACCGACATTTTGCGCACCCGGGCGGAGTTTTCCCCGATGCCGCCGGTGAAGACGATGGCGTCCAGCCCTCCCATCGCTCCGGCATAAGCCATCAGGTACTTCTTGATGCGGTAGCAGAAGATCTTGGCGGCCAGCATGCTGCGATACAAGCCCTTCTCCGCCCGCTTGAGAACCTCCCGCATATCGTTGCTTTCGCCCGAGACGCCGTAAAGCCCGCTGCGCTTGTTCATCAGGGTGTCAATTTCGCTCAGGGTCAGCCCTTGCTGTTCCATAATGTACAGGACCGCCGCGGGGTCCACGTCGCCGCAGCGCGTTCCCATCAGCAGTCCCTCCAGCGGCGTCAAACCCATGCTGGTGTCCACCGAGTGGCCGCCTTTGACTGCGGCAATGCTGGCCCCGTTGCCCAGATGACAGGTCACGACCTTCTGCTGTTCCAAGGGAATGCCCTCCAGCCACCGCTGCGCCTGGTGGGCAACGTACCGATGGGAAGTTCCATGAAATCCATACCGCCGAATCCCGTGCTTCTTGTACAGATTATAGGGCAGCGCGTACAGGAACGCTTCCCGGGGAATCGTCTGGTGAAAGGCCGTGTCAAAGACCGCCACCTGCAGGCTGTCCGGCAGCTCGTGCATACTCGCCTCGATTCCCTTGATGTTCGGCGGATTGTGCAGCGGAGCCAGCGAAATGTTATCATAGATCGTGTCGAGCACCTCTTGGCTGATCGGGACCGACTGGGAGAAGGATTCGCCCCCGTGAACGACCCGGTGGCCGACGGCGACAATCTCCCGGGCGTCCTTGACCACGCCCTCCTGGGGATCGGTCAAAACGTCCATCATCGTGTGAATCGCCTGGGTGTGGTCCAGGATATGCTTCTGGATACTCTTGTCGGGCTTGCCGACCACCTGGTGCGTCAGGGAGCTCTTCTCGCTGCCGATACGCTGCACCAGGCCTTTGGCAATCAGCTGCTCCGGTTCCATTTCAAGCAACTGGTACTTGACCGAAGAGCTGCCACTGTTCAAGACCAAAATCTTCATCGTCGCCTCGCTTCAGATATCTGACGCCGACCTGCCGCGGAACCCTCGTTCAGCGCCGCTCAGGCCGACGCCTTGCGGCCCAGGGCCTGAGCCGCCGTAATCGCCACCATATTCACGATGTCCTGCACGCTGCATCCCCGGCTGAGATCATTGATGGGCAGCGCACCGCCCTGGATGATCGGGCCATAGGCCTCGGCCTTCGCCAGCCGCTCGGTCAGCTTGTAAGCGATATTGCCCGCGTCCAAGTCGGGAAAGATCAGCACGTTGGCCTTCCCGGCCGCCGGGCTGCCCTTGCACTTGCGCTCGCCGATGGAAGGGATCAGGGCCGAGTCGGCCTGCATCTCGCCATCGAAGACAAAGTCCACCCGGCGCTCCTTGAGGATCTCGACAGCCTTCTTGACCTTGTCCACGTCGGGGTGGCTGGCGCTGCCATAGGTCGAGAAGGACAGCAGCGCCACCACCGGCTCGGCTCCGACCAGCTCGCGGAAGGAACCGGCGGCCGCGATGGCGATGTCGGCCAGCTGCTCCGGCGTCGGATTGGGCACCGCGCCGCTGTCCGAGTAGATCAGGTTGCCCTCGTGGCCGAAGTGCGCCATATCCTCGGGCAGAATCATCAGGAAACAGGACGAAAGGGTCTTGACCCCCTTGGACAGGCCGACGACCTGAATCGTCGAACGCAGGACGTTGGCTGTCGCGTTGACCGCTCCGGCGACCATTCCATCCCGCTCCTTGCGGCGGATCATCATCGCCCCGTAAAACAGCGGGTCGGCCATGATCTCGCGCGCTTTCTCCGGCGTCATTTTCTTGTGCTTGCGCAGCTCGTAGTACTCCTCGACGTATGACTCGAACTGTTCCGACTGAAGATGGTGGACGATTTCCACGCCCTCGATGGACGCATCGTTTTCGCGGGCGACTTGCCGGATCTCCTCCGGGTCTCCCACCAGGGTAATCTGGGCCGTGCCCTCCTGGAGAACCTGGGCGGCGGCCTTCACCATCCGCGGCTCGGTACTCTCCGGCAACACAATCCGCTGCACGTTGCCCTTCACTTTGGCCTTGATCTTCTCCAGCGTATGCAATTTATCCCTCCGTTACTTGGCCCCCGCGCGCTTTCCCGCCACTGCGGGGTATTTCTTTTTCAATGCCTCGAACACCACCGGCGGCACCCAGGCCGACACATCGCCTCCCAAGCTGGCGACCGCCTTGACGATCCGAGACGATAGAAACACGTACTCCTGACTCGGCATCAGAAAAATCGTCTCAATCGAACTCGACAATTGCCGGTTCGTCAGCGCCATTTGCAGCTCAAACTCAAAGTCGGACACCGCGCGCAACCCCCGGATCACCACCGACGCTTCCTTGCGGCGAAGGTAGTCCACCAACAGCCCGTCGAAACGTTCCACCTCAACCTCGGGCATTGATGCCGTCGCCTGCTGAAGCAGCGCAAAGCGCTCCTCCAGCGAGAACAAGGCCTGCTTCTGGTGAGCCGCGGCAACCCCCACAATCACCTGCCCGAACACCCGCCGGCCCCGCTCGATGAGGTCAAGGTGTCCGTTCGTGACCGGGTCGAAGGTGCCCGGATAGACTACGTAGCTGACCATGTTCACCCCTGCCGGAGCGCCCGGAAGGTTATCGCTCCGCTCGATGCATCTCCTCGCAAAAAAAATCGGCTACGTGGAATAGCCAGGAAACGAAGACACCAAGGTTCGCCGACATCCAACAGACGGCCCCTATATACCTGATTTCGCCAAAAAGCACAAGCTAGGCCCCGAACGCGGTTAACGATTAAACGAGTCTTCCTTTAATTTTATAAAGAAGCTCAGCGCGTTGCTGCCGTAAACCCGCGTCTCGAGCGGTTCCCAGATCCGCGCTATTTCACTGATATCAAAAACCTTAGGGTGTTGAAGAATCCAGCAGACCTCCGGCGAGGCATGCCGCGCAAGGTGTTGCGCGAGTTGCCCCATCCGGCGCATTTCCGCATAAGGGGGAGCGGCAAAGATATAGTTCTCCTCCCCTACTTCCTTACAGGTGAAGGCGTCCCCGGGGCGCAGCCGGTAGCGCCCTTCGCAATCCAGGAGCGTCAGATTCTTCGCCAGTACTTTGAGCGCCCCGGCGGACTTCTCTACAAAGGTCACCCGTGCGGCTCCCCGGCTCAGCGCCTCCAATCCGACCGCTCCGGTTCCGGCAAAGAAATCGGTGAACCGGCTGTCCGCAATCCCGCCGCCGAGAATGTTGAACAACGCCTCGCGCACAATCTCCGGCGTCGGCCGGGTGGTTCTGCCGGGCAGGCTATAGAGCCTGCGGCCCCGGTGGCTCCCTCCCACAATGCGCAACGCCACGTCGGTATCCTTCAGTTGTCCGGCGCGCTCCCGCTCAGGCGCCGGCCGGCTCGGCCACCTCCCGGCCGACGGCCTTGGCCAAGGGGCGAAGATCGTCCATGAGCGCGCGAAACTTGAGAAGCTTGAGCGACTGTGCGCCGTCGGAGACGGCCTCATCGGGATGCGGATGCACCTCGATGATCAGGCCATCCGCCCCGGCCGCGACGGCCGCCTTGCTCATCGGTGGGACAAGATCCCAGTGGCCGGTCCCATGGCTCGGGTCCACAATGACCGGCAAATGCGACAGCTTCTGGATCACCGGAACAGCGCTTAGATCGAGCGTGTTGCGGGTGTAGGTCTCGAAGGTCCGGATGCCCCGTTCGCAAAGCACGACGTCGTAATTCCCCTGCGACATAATATACTCGGCCGACATCAGCAGCTCTTTGATCGAGGTCGCCATGCCCCGTTTCAACAAAATCGGTTTATTACTCTTGCCCACCGCCTTGAGAAGAAAAAAATTCTGCGCGTTGCGCGCGCCGATCTGGATCATATCGGCATACGCTTCGATCAGCTCCAGGTGGTGAGCGTCCATCAGCTCGGTGACGACTTTGAGGCCGGTTCGTTCCCGCGCCTCGGCGAGCAGCTTCAGGCCTTCTTCTTCCAGTCCCTGGAAGTCATAGGGCGAGGTGCGGGGCTTGAAGGCGCCGCCGCGAAGGATTCTCGCCCCCGCCGCCCGTACCGCCTCGGCCGAAGCCAGGACCTGTTCCCGGCTCTCGACCGAGCACGGCCCGGCCAGCACCACCACTTCCTTGCCGCCGATGGGAACCCCGCCGATGTCAACGATCGTCTTCTCGGGCTTGGCTTCCCGTCCGACCAGCTTAAAGGGCTGGAGAATCGGGACAACCGCCTCGACTCCCGGCAGGCTGTCCAGCGTCTGGATGCGGTGCTTGCCCCGCTCGTCGCCGACGCAGGCGATGACGGTCCGGTCCGTGCCGAAGATCGGGTGAGGCGTGTAACCCAGCTTGTGGACTTCGTCAATCGCCCGCTGGACGTGTTCCTTCGGAGCCCCATGCTCCATGACGATGATCATCGTGTTACTCCAGCAGCCCACCCGGTCGCCCGGCCACTCACTTGCCGGGGCTGAATCCTCGAAACGAAACTAAAGTTTGAACTCTGAACGCTCTTACCCGCCCATGGGCAGGATGCCCATGCCACCCCACCACTCCTCCCCTTGCTAAGGGGAGGTTGGGAGGTGTTTTTCAATAAATGAGTTTATTCAGCGGGTACTCAATGATCCCGGT
>Ga0068714_10003871_pt1 | contig 17276 bp, 22 predicted proteins | sample MTBNYHSulfiMetaG_FD_62988 | JGI IMG/M metagenome (GOLD analysis project Ga0068714, IMG submission 62988) | Enrichment culture microbial communities from rom New York Harbor, USA that are MTBE-degrading - MTBE-NYH (New York Harbor Sulfidogenic)... | ecosystem: Environmental > Aquatic > Marine >...
TGCTTCATCCAGGAATCACGTCCGTCTTCTGCCATCTTCTTGTACTCGTCACCCTTGTCGTTGGGGATTACGAGCACGAATCCGTCCACATACTTCGCCATATCGGATGACTCCCTTCTCGATTGAGAGATCATCACCAAGGTACCCAGCGCCGGCTGACGTTCACCCATAGGGACTGTCATTTCAGCGTGGGTTCACGTCTTGACCGGCTGTGGGGAGCCTCGCCGGCGAATTCTCGAAGCGCCGGGAGTCTTTGGTGGCAGCGCATGGCACGTAGATCGAGCGGAGCGATGCGGTCGGGCGCGGCTTCTGGGATCCGGCGCTCGACCTCGACGATATCGTCGCGGTCGCTGTCGAGTGCGGACGACTCGCGGGGATCGCCTCGGCATGCATCGAGGCGATCTCGTCGGAATCGATCGACGCCCCGGTCGGTCACGTGAGGGCTGTCGCCGTAGCCCCCTCGGCACGCCGCCGTGGGGTGGCGACCCGTCTGGTCTCCGAGGTCTCGACACTCTGCCAGGCCCGCGGCGCGCGGAGTCTCCTCGCATACGCGTGGGCCTATGGGCACGATGGTACTGCGCCCCTCTCGGAGGCCCTCGAGCGCAACTGCTTTGTGTTCGACCGTCGAATCGAGGGTTTCTACGGTGGCACGGTGGCTGATCCATGCCCTGCCTGCGGTCAGGCGCCGTGCGTATGCCCGACGGATGTCTACTTGCGAACGCCGACGATGCCCGGGACCGAGTCCGCGAAGCCGGTGGAGGGATAATCTGATCCCCCGCGTTACACAACTGGGCTATGCTTTGTGGCGTTGGACGTCTGCACATTCCCGGCTTCGGTTCGAACTTCCAGGAGGGCAGGGGCCGGACGTCATCGAGGACTAGAGACGCATGATTCTCCCCAAGGAGCGGGACCCCAGATTCATCACCATCCGGCGCGGCGGCGCGCTGGACGACGCCCACCACCGGCTCCTCGCCGTCTGGGCTGCCGAATGCGCGGAACACGTCTTGCCCTTCTTCGAGGCCGAGCGGCCCTCGGACCCGCGGCCCCGCGAGGCGGTGGAGCAAGCCCGGGCCTGGGTGCGCGGCGAGATCACGATGTCTCAAGCGCGCACTGCCGCCGGCAAGGCGAACGCCGCGGCCAGAGACCTGACCGGTGCCGCGAGGCATGCGGCCCACGCTGCCGGCCAGGCAGCGGCGGTTGCGCACGTTGCGGCCCACGAACTCGGTGCGGCGGCCTACGCGATCAAGGCGGCGCGCGCCGCCGCTGCGAAGGGCGAGGACGAACGTGCCGGTCGCGAGGAGTGTCGCTGGCAGCGTGAACGTCTGCAGGAGGAGATTCGCGACCTTGTGCTGGATGACCAGCGGCTGCGCAGCGGTATCTGCTGGTCGGTGTTTGACTGCTAGCGAGCCGAGAGGCGTTGCCCACGCGCGATACGCCGCACTAGGCCAGGAGGAGCCGTGATAGAAGGAACCGTGAACCGGCAGCACGCCAGCGAGATCAGGGAGGTCGTGGCCGCCGCAGCGCCAGAACTCCGCTGCCTGACGGACGCTGAGGTTTCGGCCCCGCGCGTTCCCGGCGGGTGGAGCAAGCTCGAGATCCTCGGCCACCTGATCGACTCGGCCTGCAACAACCATCAGCGGTTCGTGCGGGCACAGCAGGTTGAGGAACTCAGCTTCCCCTCCTACGACCAGAACGCGTGGGTTGCGTGCCAGCAATACGGATCGGCGGAGTGGTCGACGCTCGTTGACCTGTGGGTCGCCTACAACGCGCACCTGGCGTACGTGCTCGAGTGTATGCCTCCGGAGCAGCTCGCCACTCCCTGTCACATGGATCGGGAGACGCCATCCGGGGCAATTCCGCTCAGCGACGTGATTGAGGGCTACGTGACCCACATGCGCCACCACGTCGCGCAGCTGACCGGCTGATGCACTCGGACTCACGGGGAGGAGCACGCGAGATGTCAGAGAGCGATGCCGTGCGGCAGTTCACCGACGGAACGGACGCGAACGCACGGGCCATCGTCGATGCGCTGGTCCAGGCGATGGGGCGTGCTGCACAACCACTGTCCGTCGCGGTGAAGTGGGGGCGCCTGACCTTTGCCGCGCAGGGCGACTTCCATCACTGGCTGTGCGGTATCGCGATAACCAAGCGCGCGGTATCGCTTCAGTTCCACTTCGGCGGCCTGCTCGATGATCCCGACGGACACCTGATCGTCGGCTCAAGCCGGTTCTTGCGCAAGATTGACTTCCACACCGCCGAGGAGGTCGACAGCGACGCCGTGCTCGGCTTTGTGAACCAGGCGCTCGACAGGCTCGAGTACTTCAGGGACATCTGGCAGGCCATCCAGGCCGAGGCGAAAGCCGAGTAGCACTCACCTGGCCGACGGAGCGAACAGCGGCCTCACCTCAACGCCGCCATCACGGGTAGCGGGGTGAAGCGCGGCGATCCGCACCGCGACGTCCAGGCTGCGCGCCGAGAGCACAAAGAACGCGGCCGCTACCAGATCGGACTGAGCGAGCGGACCGCTCTGCACCGTATCACCGCGGATCGCCATGGCCGACGTGCTTGGCTCGAACGCGAATCCCCGCTGCTCCGAGAAGTACGAAGCGCCGAGGACCTTGCCGCCCAGCTCCTTGGCCTGGGCCGGATAGCGATCTATCAGCTCAAGGTAGCCGGAGGTCATCTCGACGGGATCGGCGGGTGCCGGCAGATAGACAAGGACTCCGTACTGGGGCATCGGGGGCTCCTTCGGTTGGTCTCGGTTCTATCTACCCTCCGGTGGCGCGGATTCGCGCACGCAGATGCGGACGTATGGACGCATGGACCCCGACCGCACGCGCACCCGCAGGCATGGCGACCGCCTCCCCCACCTTCGTGCTATCGTGCGAGCCATGACCGAGATCCGCGAATTCAGGAGCACCGATTGGCCCGAGGTCTGGAGCATCCTCGAGCCGGTCTTTCGCGCAGGGGAAACCTATCCCCAGCCGATCGACATCACCGAGGCGGAGGCGCGCGCCAGCTGGATCGACGCGCCGCTCGCGACGTTCGTGGCCGTGGCTGCCAGCGGTTCGATCGTCGGCACGTACTACCTCAAGCCGAACCAGCCCGGCCAGGGCGCGCACGTGGCCAACTGCGGCTACGCGGTTGCCGAGGGCGCGCGCGGTCGCGGCGTGGCCAGCCGCATGTGCCTGCACTCCCAGCGAGAGGCCGCCAGGCGAGGATTCCGGGCGCTCCAGTTCAACCTGGTGGTCTCGACCAACCACGTGGCCGTGCATCTGTGGCAGAAGTGCGGCATGCGAATCGTCGGGACGCTGCCCGGTGCGTTCGCCTCGCCGACGCACGGAGACGTGGACGCATACGTGATGTACCGGGAACTGGATGCGGGAACGGCTGAGCCTCGGGACGAGGGCAATCCCGCGCCCGGCAGTAGATCCGACACCGACCGCAGGGAGGACACATGATCGCGGGTGCTCGCTATGTGCACACGAACTTGATCGCGCGGGACTGGAGGCGGCTTGCGGGCTTCTATGAGTCCGTGTTCGGGTGCGTGCCGGTGCCGCCGGAGCGCAACTACTCGGGCCCCACGCTTGAAGCACTGACCGCGATCCGCGGTGCCTCGCTAGCGGGGGTGCACTTGCGGCTGCCGGGGGGCGCCGACGAGGCCGCTGCGGCGGGTGCGGGTGCGGGTGCGGGTGCGGGTGCAGGTGGCCCCACGCTCGAGATCTTCCAGTACGGAGCGGACGCGCCGGAGTCTTTCCCCGCCGTCAACCGGCCCGGGTTTGCGCATCTCGCGTTTGAGGTGGACTCCGTCAGCGATGCCCGCGCCGAGGTGCTTGCCGCAGGCGGCTCGGCGGTTGGTGAGGTTGTCGTGCTCACCACGGCGACCGGGCGAAGAGTGACCGCCTGCTACGTGACGGATCCCGAGGGGAATGTCATCGAGCTCATGGCATGGGAGACTCCCTAGCGAACCAGCGAGTCATCCACGTGGCGTCGGACGGAGAGGCAGGGGGAGCAATCGTGGTTCCACTCGGCAAGGACCTGACGGATCTCCGGGATCGGCTCGGCGAGGGTTCTCTGCAGCGGGCCTACGGGTCGATCATCGGGTACATGTCCCGGATCCGCTCTCACTTCGCCGCCAGCTACGGCGATCGGGCCGTGTCGACGCTGTACCAGGGCTGCTTCGACATAACCTACTTTGCGCTGTTCCCTCCGGCGCTCAAGTCGCGGGGCCTGAAGCTTGCCATCGTGTTTGACTACGAGTCCTTCGCCTTTGAGGTGTGGCTCGCCGCGCGCAACCGATCGCTCCAGCGGCACTACTGGCAGCTGTTCAGGGACAACGGCTGGTCCGGCCACCGCCTTGTCGAGCCCGCCCCCGGCATCGATGCGTTCGTAAAGTGCGATGTCGCGGAGGCGCTCGAACTCGAGGTACCCGAGGTGCTGACCGCGCGAATCGAAACGGCAGCGCAGGCGTTTCTCGACGACCTGGCGGTTTTCCTCGACGCGCATGACCCGCAAGAGGCAGGCTAGGCCGCGCGGTGAGGTTCGGTAGATCGGCTCAGCAGTCTGATGAGTTGTGGCAAGGGCGCGCTACGGCTACTCTTGGGCGTTGAGCGGTCTGTTCGATCCGAGCTCAAGCGCAGCAGGAGGCAATCGATGGCCGCAGGAAGCAAGCCTGACAGCACTCTAGGGCTCTGGATCTCTATTGGTGTCGCGATCGGCGCCGGGCTTGGTGTCATCACTCACAACATCGCGCTCGGTGTCGGCATCGGGTTGGCGCTCGGCGTGGGGGTCGGGGTCGCCCTTCAGCAGCAGGAGCGGAAGTAGTACGCGAGCTGGCCCCGGACCATCGGGGATGTGCAGAATCCGGCCTGCCGCAGGGCAGAGGTGCCACATGACTGATGACGTAGCCCGGCTGCGGCTCGCAAACCAACAGATCACCGTCCACACCCACACGACCGCGCGGGATGTGGTGGCCGCATTTGGCGCGATGCAGGCTCAGGAGTACCGGAGCGCGCTGTGGGCCGTCGGCGTGCGGTTGGGCAATGCAACGCAGCGTGATGTCGAGCAGCCGCTGGCGTCTGCCGCGATCGTGCGCACGTGGGCGCTGCGGGGAACCCTCCATCTCGTGGCTGCCGAAGATGTCCGATGGATACTTGATCTTGTCGGACGCAAGGTTGTCGCCGGGAGCGCCGGCCGGCTGCGTCAACTCGGCATTGGCGACCTGGAGCTGGAAGCCAGCCGACACGCACTCGAGAAGGGGTTTTCTGACGGCGGCGGGCTGACGCGCAGCGACGCGTTTCTTCTCCTGGAACGCGCCGGCATCGCAACGGCGGACCAGCGCGGTATCCACATCCTGCAGCAGCTGTCGCTCAAGGGTCTCCTCGTCCAGACGGCGTTCACCGGAAGACAGACAACGTTCGCGCTGCTTGACGCAGTGATTCCCGGAGCGGCGGCCCGGTCGCGTGAGGAAGCACTGGCCGAGTTGGCCTGGCGGTACTTCAGCAGCCATGGACCGGCAACTCTCAGGGACTTCGCCTGGTGGTCGGGGCTGGGGGTGGCCGAGGCGCGGGCCGCGACGGAGCTGGCCACGGGACGGCTGACCAGCGAGAAGATCGGCGACGCCGTCCACTGGATGCCGATCGTGCCGTCCTCCCCCGGGTTGATCTCCCCCGCGCCCGCAGGGCGCATCGTACATGTCCTTCCCGGCTTCGACGAGTACATCCTCGGCTACCAGGACCGCCGCAGCGCGTTGAGCGGTCTCGCAGCCGAGCGGATCATCGTGCGCAACGGGGTGTTCCGCCCTGCGATCGTGGCCGACGGACGCGCGATAGGCACGTGGAGGCCCGGCAACGGTACGAGGCCTTCGTCCGTCGCGGAGGTGTTCTCGCCATTCGATGCCGAGACGTCCCGGGCGGTCCGCGCGGCGCTCGATGAGCACGACTTGTTTGTGGGGAGGCCGGTGTCATAGGGAGGCCGAAGGCGTCGGCCTGAGGATCTTACCGATGCAACGGCGACGAATTCGGACAAGGCACCTATGATGCAGAGCACGCGCACTTGCATGCAGCACATGAGCTACGGCTCAACCGGGAGGAGCGGAATGCGCTTTCTGTCCATCGACTTCGAGACTGCCACCGCGCGCCGGGACTCGGCCTGCGCGGTTGGTGTCGCCCTGGTGGATGGCGGCCAGATCGTCACTTCGGCTTCCTATCTCATCCGGCCGCCCGGCAACAGATACGACGCCTTCAACGTCGGGGTTCACGGCATCACGCCCGACATGACCGCGGACGCCGCCTCATTCATATCAGTCATGAACACCGTCCTGGCTCGCGCCGACGGGCTTCCACTGATGGCACACAACGCGAGCTTTGACATGTCCGTACTGCGCGCCGGCTTCGAGTCCAGCGGCCGCGCGTACCCGCAGCGCGACTACTACTGCACGCTCCTGATGTCCCGCTCGGCGCTGCCGGGTTTGCCCGACTACCAGCTGCCGCACGTACTCGCCGCATGCGGAGGCATGATGAAGCATCACCACGACCCGAAGGCCGATGCCGAGGCATGCGCCGAGATCGCGCTCGCGATTGCGCGAATCTCCGGGGCGGGCACGCTTGAGGAGCTCGTGCACGGAGTAGGCATGCAACCGGGCCGCCTCGATGGCTGCGGATACCGCCCCTGCCGATGCCCTTCCGGTTCACCAACACGCGGTTGGGTACGCCCCACATGAGCGGATGCGCAACGCTGCGCACGAGCAGGCTCCGGCTGCGCTGCTGGCTGCCCGGCGACCGGGACGCGTTCGCCGCGATCAACGCCAATCCCCGAGCAATGCGATTCCTTGGCGGGCCGCTCTCGCGAGAGCGAAGCGACACGCTCGCCGACTGGATCGAGGCGGGGTTCGAAGCGCAGGGCTACGGCTTCTGGGCCGTGGAGGCCGAAGGCGTGGCGCCCTCTATCGGCATCACGGGACTCAATGCCGTGCGCGCCGAGATGCCCTTCGCGCCGGCGGTTGAGGCGGCGTCATCCACTGGACCCACCACGATCCCGAGGACATCCACGAGGCGGGTTGGCTCAGGCACGACGGGGTGGTGTATCAGTAGGCGGGCGTGACGGCCGACCGGCGTGCGCTGCCAGCCTAGGCGCGCAACCTTCGCCTCGGCGAACGCGGTGCAGCCTCCAGGTACTCCACGAGCTCAAAGACGCGCTCGAGCGCGAGCTTCGAGGTGTTGCCCTGCGCCAGGTAGGCATGGAGGTTGCCGGGGTTGAGTCCAAGATCCTTTGCCATCCGGTACCGCGTCACTTGCTTGCGGGCTTCCAGGTCCAGTACTCGCTCACGGGCTTTCAGCTTGAGTTCGGCGTCACGAAGCGGCGCGTCGCGACGGGCCACGAAGCTGCGCCAGACCTTCGCGTACTCCGGACGCAGCCGCGGGTCTTCAGCGGCCAGGGCAGCCTCGAGATCTCCGGAGCTTTCCAGGGAGGACAACAGGGCAAGCTCGCCGAGCAGATCACTGCAGCCGTACAGCAGCTTCGAAAGCCGCGATGCCCGGCCACTGCGCGCCGCCCAGAGCAGCAGCGGCTCAGTGAGCCGAGGCTCTGACTTGGTTCTGGCGACAAGCTCTGAGAGCGCCAGCGTGCCCGAGCCAGCGAGCGCGCGGACGTACGACTCCAGAAACCCGTCAAATGTCAAACGCCGCATGGCCCGTGCTCCTTTCGGTACGCTTCGTAGTTGTACAGGAACTGCGAGTAGCGGCGGTCGTTCATCCTGCTACGTTCCATGTCCGCCGCCACATGATCGAGCCGTTCCCAATCAAGCGCTTCCAGAACTTCGGGACGGCGGACGTCAAGCTCGTCGCTTGGCCGGTCCGAGTAGAGCTTCGATGCCACAACGTCTTCCAGCGAGGCAGCGAAGCACTCGACCGCTCTGGTTCCCAGGCCGAGCGGAACGAGTCTGTCCTCTAGGTTGTAGGCGAAGTGGTCCATGTAGGCCGCGACCCTGTGGTTGATGTCGTACTTGGTCATCAGACTCATGAGTTCGAGGGGGACAGACAGGGCATCGAGATCGGCGGTTGATCGGGCCAGGCAGCCGAGAAGCACCATCGCCCACCACCAACCAGCACGAGTCGGAAGGAGCGTCCCGGGTGAAGGAGCGCGACCGCGCGGTCGAACTGTCGCAACCGATCCTGAAGCTCGTCCCGTCCTAGCTTCAACTCGCCCGTCATGGTCAGCTCCCACTTCTAGTGACTGTTCAGGAATAGTATTCTACAACAGTCACTCTCCTGCAATCGACCGCCGGCCCCCAACTGGGTGCCGCCCCTGCGCACGATCGCGCAGGGGCGGCACTGGCAACTCAGTCGGTTGCCGCGTCCATGAGCGCCTTGTTGGTCTCGGTGATCTTGATGTGCGCGGGGCAGACCTTCGAGCAGGCGCCCCACTGCTTGCACTCGAAGACGCCCGAGAGGACGGCCTGCAAGAGACGGTCGGACTTGTCCTCGGTGTCCAGCCAGCGGGACGTGATCTGCATCATGGCGCCGGGGCCGATGTAGCGCTCCCAGTTGCCGTCAATCTGGAGGACCGGGCAGACCGAGTAGCGCCGCATACATTCGCGGCAGCGGTTGAAGTCCTTGAGCGTCTCCATGACCATCGCGTCGAGATTCGGGAGCTACGTGGAAGGGCGTAATCCTATCCACACGTCCTGGCGAATTCTCTTAGTAGTGTTCTTCACGGCAAGAAGCCGTCACATCTTTCGAAGTAGTGACGGCTTCCTCGCCAACAACGCACTGTACGCAGCATAGGGCTAAATGGGGCAATCGTAGTGTTCAACCACATTCCTGCCACGACTAAGCTACTACCAGCAAGTAACCACCTTGTGCTGAGCGGGATGTACCCAGATTGCTCCGCCAGGACACATAATCTCGCAGTTGTAGCAGGTTTGACAGTCTTCCGGGTACCTGATCACGGGCGTCTTGTTTTCGGGGCTCTGCCAACGCAGAACATCCTTTGTGCATATCTCGGTGCAGGTTCCACACTGAAGGCATTTATCCCTGTCGATGTTATTGATCATGATATATCCCTCAATCGAGTAATTAGCGTATTTGCCAATACATGACGCTATGCCGTAATGGTGCGTACCACAGCATTGAGGCCCTTAGCGGCATCCGGTTGTACGGGATACTCATCGAATGGAACATCTCGATACGACTTAACAGGCTTCCCGTCAGCACCCTTCGTCCACTCGATCCACTTCAGCCACTCACCGTCCTTGCGCTCGGGATAATCCATACGCAAGTGACAAACACGGGTTTCCTTGCGGTCGATAGAAGCAAGCAGATGCAGCTCGGCGACATTGACCATATTGCGTGCCTCGTAGAACTTGACGAGCTCATGAGGATCGTCAACGATGACCTGGCCAAGAAGCGCCTGGCACTCACGACAGACAGCCAACGCTGCAGCCAGGGATTCCTCGGTCTTCAAGAGGCCAACGCGATAGTCAAATACCTGGCGCTGAAGCTTGGTAATCAGTTCATTTGCGGTCAAAGTACCCTTGCGGCCAAGAACGGCGTTAGCATTTGCGAGGATGGCAGCAATTTCGGAATCGGCAAGAGTTACGTCAGCAGCAGTGCCAAGATACTCGGCTGCGCTGGTGCCAGCCTGGATACCAGTCCACAGACCGCGCTGGCTTTCCACACCCTTGATCTTGCCAGGGTCGCTAGAGACGGCCACAGATGCTGCAAACAGGCCAGGTAGGTCAGTCCTGCAGTTGACGTCGGTGACGATGGCGCCAATGATGCCGAAGGAATTTGCGGTGAATTCTTGAGGAGTCTCGACCAAGTTGAAACCGATGTCGGCGAAACGGTCCTCGTTGGTGCGTTGCCAGCTGCCGGGAGACAGGAAGGGCAACCAATGCTCGTTCTGACCGACTTCACCAAAGACCTCGGTGTTACGGTTGCATACAATGGGGCCGCGTCCAGCAGCGACTTCCATAGCCATGCCACGAGTAGAGTAGGTTACGTTACAACCGGAACCACGCTCGGGATCGATGGCCCACATGAAGTCTGCGCCAGCGGCGTTCTCAAGAACGCTGCCCATCTCGCACAGGATGGAGCCCCCTTCCAGCATGTAGCCAACAGGGTCAACATCGAAGGAGTTGAACTCGAGATTGTTTAGTCGACCGCCAGCATCGTAAACCAACTGATAGCCATCGCCAGTCTCGATTTCGGTAATAGCATGCTGGCCCTTGAAGGTGCACTGACCAGTTGCAACGATGGTGGTCTTTGCGCGAATCGCTACTGCGTTGCCGTTTGTACGGTTGATGCCTACAGCACCAACAACGCGGTCGCCTTCCTTAAGAAGCTCGGTTGCCATGGTCTTGGAGAAGTACTTCACATCTTCATAGTCCTTGACCTGATCCATGAAGCAGCAAACGCTAGCCTTGCCACACACGCGGTCGGTACCGGTACTGTCAGTGTATGCAGTGCCACCAGAGATCTTAAGCTCAACGTTGCCGTCGGAGGTCAAACGACCGGGAGCCATATACGCAAGACCCATGGAGTTGACCTTGTCGAAACGCTCCTTAGACTTCGAAAGCATGTCATACCAGATGTCCTGACGGCTCAGATAGTCGGCGTCCCTTACAACCTCTTCGAGAGTTGCGTCAAGATCGTCGCCCTCTTCAGGAAGCACATACGCACTCGTACCAAGGGTGAGCGATGCAACAGACGAATGACCAATAGCGCCCTTATCCATGACAGCTATGTTGGTAACACCCTTCTCATGAGCAGTCATGAGAGCCCAAAGTCCCGCGTAGCCTGAACCGATGATAAGAAGATCGGCATCCACAATTTCGCCATCGACATACTCTTCGCTGTTGAAGATAAGCGGAAGCGGTTTCGTTCCGACCTCCTCAACTTCATCGGTAGTGGGCTCTGCCCCCTGAGGTGCACATCCAGTAATGGCAAACCCAGCAACTGCAACACCAGTCAGGAGCGCACCCTGGAGGAAATTGCGCCTCGAGAAGCCCTGGCCTGACTCCTCGGGACTGATTAGCGTGTTCTCGTCCATTCTTATTCCCTTCCAATTCAGTACCCATGATTCGCACATGAATCGTGAAGAACACCTTGGATAGCTACTACTGCTCACCACTTGAGAGTGCTGCTAGTGTCCATACTCCATATGTCCAAGAAATTGCTCCCGATAGTCTCCCGTCCCTGTGAGCGCCTCAAACAGTTCTCGCACAAGGATTCTATGAAGACGTGGCGTATTGGTAAACCAACTAGTATTCATCTGTAGCGAAGTTTACGTCTGTAAGGCAAATGACATCTATTGGCATTTGTCCATTCAGCGCAGTATAGAACACGCATTGTTCTTTCATTCGACTTGCCCGATAAGCCTCATATATCTAACAAGGCTACCACTATCAGGAATCCAATATAGATCATCAACCTTACGAATTAGCCTCTTCTCACGAAGTTGTCCAACGCACTTGTTTATTGTGATTCTGCTAACGCCCAGATAGTCTGCAATGTACTGTTGGCTCACATTTGATTCGATTACCCTTATGCCATCAACTTCTACTCCGTAGCAAGAATCAAAGTCCAGAAGTGCTCCACAGACACGACTGATTGCAGACTCATTGACCGAGTTCACGTACATTCTCGCGGTAGACAGAAACTTCTTGGATAGGCTACGTGCCATGTATAGAGCTACGTTATGATCCTGCATAAGCTCAAGAAGCTTGTTGCGTTCAACGAAGACTAGCTCACAGTTGGTTTCTGCGACAAATGTTGCAGAGGAGTTCACGTAGCCAAGAAGGATATCCGCTTCACCGAAACTTCCACCGCTCTCAATTATTGCCATGATGATTCTGTCGCCATCAGTATTTTCGGTGTATCCACATACACGACCAGAGAGCACGCAATATGAACCATCCAGTGCCGCGTCCTCAACAAGAACTACTGAACTCCTTTCGAGATTGATGCGCTCACAGGTTTCGAGGATCGCATCAGGAATGAGCGAGAAGCGGTAGATCCGGACATTGTCTTTGCTGAACGTCATAACTGCGTCCTTTCATGACAATACCCCCAAGGTCGAGAGAATGACCTTGGGGGTAGTTTGAAACAAAGGTACTAACGCTTAGTCAGAACATGCCGTCTTTGCTGCCAGGTAGCCACTGGTCCAGGAAAGGCCGTTGCCGCCCCAAACGGAGGTGTTAATGAGCGAGGTCCCGTACGTGGACTCACCGCAGATACCGCCAGCAGTGGTGAAGTTCGCATAGAGACCGGGAATGACTTCACCTTCGGTGTTGAGTACATGCAGACCTTCATCAACGCGAGGACCGCAGAAGGTCTTGCCGATACGGGGACCGATCTTCGCGCCGTAGAAGGGAGCCTCGACGATGGGGTTCAAGAAGCGTTCAGTCAGAGGATAGGTCGTACCAGAGTCAACACCCTTGGCGCAGTTGTCATTCCAGGTTGCGACAGCTTCGGTCAGAACCTCAGGCTTCATGCCAAGCAGCTCTGCAAGCTCCTCAAGGGTGTCGGCCTTCTTGATACGACCGTCAGCCAGAGCCTTCTCGAACTCCACACGCCAGTCGGTGTCGAACAGGCTTTGCTCACGAATCGGATCGTCAGGAGTGGTCGGACGACGCTCTCCCAGCTTCGGGTTTGCGATGTCCCACATGTGATCTTCGAAGTTGCCATCAAAGATCGCGTAAGCACGATGCCCAATACGAGATGCCTGAACCTGCATGCGTGCGCGGTCTTCGCCTGGCTGGTAGAAAGGAATCTCTTTGGACTGATAGAACACCGGGTCGCCGGAGCCAAACTCATCCCATTCGTAGAAGTTGCAGCGCTTGCCGCGCAGGTCGATGTTGAGCCAGGGAAGCTGGGTGATCTGGCGAGCGCCCCAGAAGTAAGTCCAGTCTCCGGTGCCATTGTCTTGCTCGGATTCCCACGCGCACCACGAGTCAATACCCGCCATATCTGCGCCAACACCCAATGCCATACGCGTGCACTCACCCGTGTGATATGGCATTGGCCCACCGATGACGGCAGCGTTGTAGGCAGTAGGAATGTACTTCTTCAGCAAGTCAGGGTTCATGCCGATTCCACCGGCACACAGTATGACTCCCTTGTTGGCCTTGAAGTAGACATCGCCATCAGCGCCAGCAGCCTTGATGCCAACCACTCGGCCATCTGCCACAACCAGTGCAGTACAAGGAGTGCTGAAGTGGAACTCCGCGCCAGCCTCTTCGCCAAACTTGTGGAACTTGTCGGTGATCTCCTTGAAGGACATGATCTTGTGTATCTCGCCCTTTGCCACGGTCTGAGGCATGTAGCCTGCACCGATACAGGCCAGGTCGGCACCATGCTCCTGCATCCAGTCAAGGCACTCACCGGCGGCCTCGGCCATGTTGCCCGAGAGATCATCGTCAATGGTGAACTGATAATGGGGCTGCAGCCAACGAAGGAAGCTGCCACGGTCGTAGGGGAACGCGGGAAGCGCGAACTTGAACTCCTTCTGCTGGCTAGCGGTACCGGCCAGGTTTACGAAGATGTTCGCATGCTGAGTACAACCGCCGGGCTCAGTCCCCTTCTCAACAACAATCACCGAGGCACCCTGGTCGCGTGCCAGCAGCGCGGCGGCAAGCCCGCCACCGCCAGTACCAACAACAACGATGTCTGCTTCAGCAGTCCACTCCGCAGGTGGCGCCTCTGGAGGAATAGGAGCTGCGTTCTCGAGCGTTGCAGTGGCGCGAACGCCGGGAGCGATGTGCTCGTCAACTTCTGCTGCAGGCGCTTCAGGAACAGCCGCAGGCTGACAGCCGGTTACGCCTGCCACTGCAGCACCTGCTGCGAGTGCGCCCGCACCCATTAGGAAGCTGCGCCGTGAAAGATTCAACTCATTACCCATGACGACAACCCTCTCTCTCGTTTTCTCTCTTCTTCTCTCTGGTTTCGCCCCAAAGAAGCCGCCCACGATGACAGCCCGGCCTCGCCTCTCCATCGTTGGCCGACTCGGCTGGGCGTCTGCCCTGTCCTCTGCCCTGTCCTCTGCCCCCCTTCCTTCTGCTGCGAACGGCACAATCGGTCATGACCACAGGTATAGGAGCGAGGGCATGCCGAGTCGTCCCCGAGGCGATGGTATTTCGGGGCAAGGGGAGGCGATGGGCCGTACCAAAGGCTTTGGTACGGCCGCGTTTTCGCAGGTTAGAGGGGGTGGCTCGCGGTGAGGGCGCCGACCGGCGGAACGCACGATTGATGCGTGTGCCTAGCAGCGGATGGGACGGCCGCCTCCCCAGGACTCGGAGCAGTACGAGATACGCGACCTGCGTGGACTACTCAGTGACGCCATCCATACGACCGCCTGCCCGGCCCGCGCGATACCGTGCCATTCCCGCCCGTGCCGCACGCCAGACGAGGCACAACGCATACCCGAGGAGTCCCCCTAGAACATTCATGATGAGATCGTCGATATCCGCCTGTCGGTACGTGTACCCGAGAATCGACGAGACTGCGAGCTGCGCGACCTCGATCGCGGCCGCAGCAACAACTATGCAAGCTACCGCAATACGCAGATGTCGAGCACGCTGCCAGATGAGCGGCAGGAGGAGGCCGAAAGGCGCCAGTAGCGCAATGTTGCCGATCACCTGCAGGAGGAAGTACTCGGGACCGTCATCGAAAGCGCTGCTGATGGTGGCGAAAGGGACGAAGTTGTTGTGCAGAAACCCGTCCGCCGCCTCAGTCGCGATCAGACGTGGGTCGACGGGGAGCGGCAGCATGGTCAGAGCAATCACCGCTCCGGCATAGCAGATGCCCACCAAAAGCAGCAGCGTCTTCCAGAATCCGTAGCGGCCCCTGATTGCCAGACCGGCCGCGATTACGAGAGCCGGGATAACCAGCACCAACACATTATCCTGAGTGAGCACGGCGAACCTCCTTCGTGCGAGTGGGCGCAGGCGCGCACGTTCCCGCGCCCACCCGTCTTGGCAACTCAGTTGTGCATGTGGACGTTGCTGCTGCTCACGGTGGCTCCATCATTCGCCTTCGTGAAGTAGAAGTAGTAGTCTCCGGAACCTACATTCGTCCAAGCGGTCGTCTTGGTGCCGTTTCGCGGGAACGAGACCTTGCCGATGAAGTCGTCACCGATGTACCAAGGGTTGTCACGATAGAGCGAGACAGAGAACGTCGTGATTGGCTGAACGGGCGCCGATGCGGTCATAGATATGTTCGCCCACTGCATCAAACCTACGCGCTCAACCACCCCACGCGCAACGCACATATAGGCACATATATGCACACATGAAGGCCTAACGAGCCCAATTGTGCAGGCAAGCGGTATCGCGCAGCGGAAGACCTACGGCCCGGCCTTCTGGAAGCCGAGCGCCCCCGCTCCGCAGTGCAGCTAATCGGAAGACTAGTCGCGGTGCTCGGCAACTGCCGGGAAATCCGCCTTCGGTGCGTCGCACCCTTCTACAAGATCGATGAGATCCTGGTGCGAATGAACGCCGAGTTTCTCGTAGATCCGCTTGATGTGCGTCGTCACGGTGTGGCGCGAGAGCACAAGCGTGTTCTGGATGTACTCCCGGTTACGACCTCGTGCGAGATAGATGAGGATCTCCTCCTCGCGCGGCGTGAGCCCGTGCGCCGCTCCAACCAGCGCGCAGTTCTTCGCCAGGCGCGACTCCGGAGGTTCAGGCGCGGCGAGCGGCAGGGCGCCCCAGAGGTCGTCGAATCCGCGCTCATTGAAGAGGAACATGCTCACCAGTATCAGCAGCACGACGACCGTCGACGATATCACCGTGAGCTGCGAGGCCGTGAGTAGCGGCGAGAGCGACAGGACGTCCTGGATCGAGCTGCCGATCGCAACGCCACCGTAGTCGGCAATCAGCGCCCACGCGTGCGTCCTCAGAATCGGCGCGGGCACGCCTCGGGCAATATCTATGGCGATGGCGAGCCAGAAGATGCGGAAGTACGCCATGCCCGCAGCAGCCACCGTACCGGCAAACGGGAGGAACTCGCGTCCCAGAATCGGCAGGAGCAGGAACCCTATGACCGCCAACGGAAGCACGGGGCGGTACATGAGGCCAGGCCGGCCGAGGGTGTCCGAGAAGAGCGCGGCGGCGAACACGCTCAGCGCTATGCAGAAGAACAACCCGTAGGTGATCGTAGCCGCGCCCGGGGCAAGCGCGATGTCGGTCACCGCCATGCGCACCATGAAACCGAACACGACACCGTAGATGGCGATTCCGGCGATGACCTTGGAGGGCATGTGGAATGACTCGTGCTGCACCTTCGGAGCTGGCGGCACCTTGTGCAGGACAGCCTTTCTCCCGGCAGTGAGCGCAAGGAGCGAGAGCCATGGCAGGCACATCATGATCACGACGGCCAGAGCGGGGATGACCCGTCCGACAACGTTCAGCAGCGCGAATATCCCGACCGCAAGAACGAACGATGCCGAGTGGCTGATGCGCATCTGCCCCGCGCTGATCTCCTTGAAGACCTCGCCCCACGACAGCATCAGCACCGCCTGCGTTGCGCCCACAAACGCCAGGCCCACCAGGAACCATGGGTCGCCGATGATCTCGAGCCCCGAGAGTCCGAAAAGAACGATCCCAAGCGTCGCGCTGAAGCCCAGTAGCGCCAGCGAGACCGGGCTTGGCAACAGCTTGATTCTCTTGCGGAGCCCATGCATGACGAGAACCGTCAGCGCGACTGCCGTGTAGTAGCTGGTGTACCCTAGCGTGTTAAGCGCCTGCGACTGCTCAAATGCCGACACCCAGATCGTGCCGTTTGTCCCCATGAGCGGCGCGAGGGTGATCGGTACGGCGAACCCGAAGTACCACCACGGGAGCGGCTGGATGTTCTTGCGGCGGCGCAGCAGTTCTCGCACGGCATCCCTTTCGCAACTTCGGTGGCGGTGAGGGGTGAAATCGCTGTCCAAGTGTAGTACTTGGGCAACGGATGGTGGAGTACCCTGGATGTCTCGGCCACAGCCGGGACGTTGGCGTCCTTCTCGGGCAGATAGGTGACGACGGGCGCACCTGCGGTTGTACGCACCGGCGCGCAGAACGGATGGCTCACAACGGGTTGTTTGAACCCCGTGGCCCACAACAGAAAGTAGCGACAGCCGATGGCGGTTAGTCCAGGAATGAGCGCGCGGGGGACGATGAAGTCCCTACGGCAGGACCCCTCGGTCAAGGGAGCCACGATTGCGCCGGGGACGGTGCGGCGCATCCTCGGCTTCGTGCGGCCGTACCGGGGGCTGCTGATCGGTTTTCTGCTGCTGGT